>Ga0272441_10005723_pt1 | contig 21367 bp, 19 predicted proteins | sample SSMProp6N_FD_193582 | JGI IMG/M metagenome (GOLD analysis project Ga0272441, IMG submission 193582) | Marine sediment archaeal communities from Little Sippewissett salt marsh, Falmouth, MA, United States - SSM-Prop-6N | ecosystem: Environmental > Aquatic > Marine > Wetlands > Sediment ... | reverse complement strand
CGAGCACCCGGAATACCAGGAAAGCAAATCCGAGCGTCCCAAGACCAACAGCTGCATTCCAAATCCACTCCGTCATCATTCTCTCCGCATAGAAACTTAATCAGCAAAGCAGATACTTTATAGAGATACGTACAGCAGTATTCAGCATTTGACTGTTCCTGATGGTCAAGGACAATCATACCCCAGTATGAAGCAGAACACTTCCGGAATTTGTCGATGAAAACCACGATACAAACCGACGGTTCCTGTCAAGACTATTTCATTTTTACGGTTTTTCAGACATAAGGACCTCTGTAATGGCAGTATCTTTCCGGAACATCTCCCCCCTTTTAAGCAGGACGATGAGAACGGCAATCAAGGCAAACAAATAAATATCCCAGGGTTGGGCATCGGGCCATATCGGATTATTCACCTGGAAATGCATCAGAAATGCAAGCAGAAGGCTTCCTCGTGATTCGTTGAACAAAGCAGTCATGATAATCGAATTGGCGATGATGCCGAAAAAGTATGGAGCGATTGCCCACGCACTCTGTGGCGTTCCGCCTATCAGAAAGGCGGGGATGTGCCAGACAGCCCAGATAATTCCGAGGATCAGCCCGGCCCGGAAGGGTGAATATTTCCGCTGCAGAAGCGGGAGTGCAAGCCCGCGCCAGCCAAACTCCTCGATCGGACCGAGAAACAGGGCAATCGCGAGAGCCGGAAACACCTGGTACCAGGGTGAGAACGGAAACGGATCGAATGGACCTTTTACAGCAGCCCCGGCATACATGGCTGCAGGAATTCCGAAGATCAGGAACAGCCACCAATACCTGGCTGCCCTCCAGAGGGTCATCCGCTGAAAGAATCGCCCCAGCCCCTGCACTCCATAGTGCCTCCAGACTAAAAATACAGCCGCAAATCCGGGCGAATAAACCGCGAGGATGAACAGTGGATTCGTCATGCCCATCTCGCCGAATACTGCTGTCAGCTGATCCGGGAACGACATAAAAAGTGCTGCAATGCCCCAGGTCAGCCCGAAAGCAAGGGCCAGGAATGGAATTAGTGTGCAAGTTGTAATACCGGAATGAGTTTTTGATACTGCCTTCATCATAAATCCTCCCTCACCTGTAAACAGGTTATCCAAACATTTCAAATAAGTGATTAATCCTTACTTATACCAATACGATAGAAATGGAGGATCGTTTCATCCAGAAAAGAGATCGCCAGGAATGCGGTTCAGGAGAGGCTTCCAATACTGCCACAAAAGGGAACAGACTGGAATGTGCTGCAGAAAGTATAAAACAAGGAATACCAGTGTGCTTTGGTATTTAACCGGCGGATCTTCCAATTATTCCGGTGGATTAATACAATATTCCGGCGGTTAATTGCTGAAGAACCGGCGGATAACAGATTTTTTCCGACGGTTAATTAAATTTAGCCGCCGGCAGACCCATGTTCTACCAGCGGAAATGCTGCCAACAACCCTCAAATCAGAGATCAGCATAGAAGAAAACGACAACTAATTTAAGTTGTCTTGAGTTTATCCGCAAATTTGGACCGGATTTTTCTGAGTTTCGGATTGATCACAACCTGGCAGTACGACTGGTTCGGATTATTCTTGAAATAATCCTGATGATAGTCCTCAGCCGCATAGAATTCTTCCAGCGGCACCAGTTCTGTCACAATTGGATTCGCCCAGATCCCCTCACTATTTAATGCTTCGATTTTCTTCTCCGCAATCTCTTTCTGCCGTTTATCGTGATAAAAAATAGCAGAACGATACTGCGTGCCCACATCCGAACCCTGCCTGTTCAGCGTCGTGGGATCGTGAACAACAAAAAACAGGTCCAGAATTTCCTCATAGCTGATCACGCTGCTGTCAAAATCTACCTGGACAACTTCTGCATGCCCTGTCCTGCCGGTACAAACCTGTTCGTAGGATGGGTTCCCGGTCGTTCCACCTGCATAACCGGATACAACTTTTACAACCCCTTCGATTTCCGAATAGGCAGCATGCAGGCACCAGAAACATCCGCCGCCCAGTGTAACCGCCTGATAATTATCTTTCTTCTCTACCATTCTTTCACCTCTCAAAACCTTCCCAAAAGCTGAACCAGATTGATCGAGGCGCCACATTACAGGAGCATGAGAACCCGCTCATGGTCCGTCAATTCCATGTACAGTGCATCAAGCTGATCCTTGCTTTGTGCTTCAAATGTCACCGTTACACACACATACTTTCCGCCTGAGGACTCCCTGGAACTCACGGTGCCGGTTTCAAGCGCTTCGATATGCTTCGAAACAATTGAAAGCACGACATCTTCAAAATCATCAGCAACTTTCCCGAACACTCTCAGCGGGAAAGAGCACGGAAATTCAAAAACAGAAGAAGGGAATTCATCTTCACCCATGTAATTTGCCTCTCCATAAATTCAGGATCCGTATCAACTGCAGTTAAGGATACCAGAAACCGTACAGCAGAGAACCATTCTTAATCAATCTCTAATGCATTATCAGAAAATAAAAATGAACGGCTTGAAGACTTGCAGTTTACATAGCATATAACGTGAGAAAAAACCGGGGTTCTGTTCAGCGGGATCGCAATCTCATGATGCTCCACTGAATAAAGGGGTAAGCAGAATTACCTTGCGCCTTAGCGACAAGTTTTGAATATCCTGTTTCGGAGCACAATGGGAGGACACAGGGACACAGCGGGATCAGGATTCAAGTCTGCATCTGCTCTGCCTGAGGATACAATCCTGCTATATCACTCAATACACTTCGCCGCGGGGAGTAGAATTCGATTTTCGTGTCACGGACTACTCTGATCTTCAACCACGGCTTTTCCTTGTTCTTGTCAAATGCTTCAAATACACCAGCCAGGGTCTGGTCAATCAGTCGGGATAACTTGAACAAATCTTCTCCGGCAATCGGTGCTCTGTAGGAGGCATACTCCATAAGTTCGTCCGCTGCAGCTCCCAGACACTCTACTCCACTGCACAACCAGCGCGAGTCCAGAGAACGCGTCTTCAGTGCTGCGAGCAGCTCATTCAACTTGAACTCAATGAGCTCTCCATTTGAGGAAATTGTCGGGATTGTGATCGAAAACATAGTATTCTTCCACCAGAACAGATAACGCCTCTTACTAGGTATACTGTCCATTGGAAAAATGGTTCGATCATTTGGTCTATTAATCACATCAAATCGTTTTGAGGAATAAGAAATATTGCAGGCTTCCCGGATTCAATGCTCAACGAATTCGCAAAACCGCTGTGTTTTCATACGATGCAAAAAATGCCCAGCGTCCATACTGGCTGAATGAAAACAACACAATATCCGACGGAGTATCAGGAAGTTCCACTGGAATTGGGTGGGGTACTTCGCGGCGATAAAGGTGGCTCTTTATCAGAAAATCCACCTGGCAGATGTTGTAGGTCAGTTCTTCGGTGAGCATACTCGCTGCTGCCCGAATCCTGTCTACCTTCACGGAGTCCGAATCGATCACCAAATGCGCCCGGAAAATCAGGTGTCCTGTCCAGCTGCGCATGAAATACAGATGCTCATCTTTATGCAGGATGTCCCACTTGTCTTCCATCATTTCTGCAAGGTAATTCAGACCGTCTGAAAGCGAATCCATCGAAGGATACTCGAGGCTGCAGGGAATGGTGACGGCATCTTCAGGCAGCTGATCGGAAACACGGTCAACCGACTGGGATCGCAGGTGCAGGAATTGATCGACTACAGATTGATCCTGGCTGGAAGAAACCAGTTTGCTTGTGACATCTCGACAGTCCAACACCCGTAATCCGTACGGGTTGTCTTCCGCTTCCAGCCACTTGATGTTTTCCAGATTCATACCCATCCGAACTTCTCCTGATTGTGATCAACCATACCTGCAGTCTTCATCATACCGTAAAAAGCCGACGCCAATAAGGACACCCTCACCACGACTGATTACATCAAACTTCCCCCTTGATCAGGAGGCAAACCTTCAAGCCAGCAGTTCAAATTCGAGTAACGCCTTCTCTTCACCATTTACCATAATCCTGAAAACGTGCCGTCCGGGGTAATGTTTTCGAGTCGAGAGGTCCATGAAAGAAAATTTTCGTCTGAACGTATGTGCGCCCGGTTCAAAAATTCCCTCCCTGATCTGGAAAACTTTCTGGGATGTCTTCCCTCTCTTCCGCATGTACTGCACTTTCAACTCCAGACGCAGCTGCAGTGCCTGCTCTCCTGCAACATGCATATCGAAGAAATATTCTCCATCGGCACCAACAGCAGGATCCTTAGGAGTCAACGATAAACCGGTAATCGAAACAGCTTCCGGGTCCCCAAATCCGAATAACCTCAATGCTCTTGTATTCCCGGCTTTCAGCATCGAACGCAGGGCATGTTTGATCATTTTGTCCGTTTCCTCTGATTCACCAAACCAACTCTCGCATAAGTCAAGAACCAGATTCGGATGACTTCTGGATACATCATTGAGGTTATTAGCCACGCTCCGGCGTACATCCTCAGATAAGTCATTCCGCAGCAGTTCGAGGATCGGAATTATCAAAGAAGGATCTTTCTTGAGTGCCGGAACTCCTGGCGCCCAGGGAAGCCGCGGCCGGCACCCTTCGCTGGCAAGCCGCCGGACACGCTCATCTTCATCCTGTGCCCAGGCGAGCATTTGTGCCATCATCCGGTTCAGATCCAGGTTCAGAAATGGCCTTACTGCAAATTCCGAACTGCACAATATTGTGAATTCCCGGAGCGCCTCGACTGAAAGCTCCCACTCTTCGAGGCCGTACGTTCCAACAAAGTCAGGGAACACCAGTGAATCAAAACCCGAAAACTTCGGTGCAATCCTGCGTAAAATTTGCAGCGCTTCAGTATAGGGTAAAGTTAGTGCTTTATGAAGACCCTGGGTTACGATCTTCATTTTTTCCTTCAGTTCCCCGTTCGAAAGTCCCTGCTCTTCCAGATACGCAAGAAAACACTCCGGATTGAAAGCCTCAGTTACCTGTGACAGCAGACCGGCCAGTGTTTCGATATACTCCCGCGTAAAATACATATCCTTGAGTTTTGTATTTTCCATTCGACCACCCTCATATGGGATGCCTACATTAAACACCATAATAAAAAGGCTGACCAGAAGCAATGTTTTGAAAAGTTCTTATTTACCGCCAGAGATTAATCCCCGGTTCGGGAACACTCGTTCGGGCATTGTTTTCTGGCAAAGGCACAGCAGCCTTGTCCCCGATAATGGCTTCACATAAATATTCCCGGCTTAACCCGGTCAAGCCAGGGCCAATTATGTTAATCGCAGAGGGATTCGCATCTGACGAATCCCTCTGATTATACGCAATATCGAATTATCTTGAGACTGCTTGCACACATCCCTTCATGTCAGGGAGATACTTTATCAACCTCAATCTGTAATTTGCTCTTGATTTCGGAAAAGCTCAAACCCTGTGCAGCGCAGAAATCACGGATCGACCCTGTCGGATTCTCCTGTCCAATTATTTCTTCAACAACCCCCTTTGAAACGCCCCAATTGTATATATCAGCAAAGGTCGTTTTTCCCTGGATCATATAAGCCAACTGCTCTTCATGATCCTCGCCAGGTATTGGATCAGAACCTGTATTAGCTGGAAGCGGCAGATTTGAACTATCGATTGTATGGCTCTCCAGGTACGCTCGCTGTTCATCTGTCAGTTGGCCCCTGCCCTTCAGAATTTCCACAGCATCGGAAAGCAGAAAATCCTCCTGCACTATGTCGTATTCCTCCCCTGTGTATAACGCCACAAACAACTTGACGGATCCGGTGCCAATCTCCACATTTTCCAGATCGCCATAAATCGACTCGAGGTCACCACAGCGGAAATTCTCGTAATCCACTTCCTCCGGCAGTTGGAAAGCCTCTTTAAAAATTTCTATTGGAATTTGAAAAGCCCTGCTGATATCATTGAAAGTATAAGAGCCCCTGATATCCACAGCCGCCACTACCCCCTCCTCCCCATCTATCTGCTGCTCCAGTAGTGAACGGGGCGAATTATCCTCAAACAAGCCCAGACTCGTTCCTGCAGCCATACCGCCAAGAATAAAAACCAGTATGATCAAACCCAGTGTATTCGATCTGAGTACCATTATTCTCTCCTTCCTGATGCGAAGACTACGGTGTCGGCAACAGGGCATGCAGTTTCAGATGTGCATTCCAGGCACGAGATACATTGGTGATTGCGCACCGTCTTGACCTTATCAACCGGGATGTTCATCGGGCAGTCCCGGCTGCAGATCCCGCACTGGATACAGCTGTTTTGCTTCCGCCTTATTGAGAAAATACGGAACAGGTTTGTGAGCCCCAATAAAGCGCCGTATGGGCAGGCATACTTGCACCATGGTCGTTCTACAAAAAGAGAGAGCAGGAGAGTAAGGCTGAGAATAATTAGGCCTGCAGCTGCAGCCTCTCCGGTCCAGAAGTTAAAAAGGGCATAATATGGATCAAAATCACTGAATACAAGCACTGCACTTCTGGCTGTGGCATACAACACCCAGACCAGAACAGCATACCGCAGATACCTAAGCCACCGATCAACCTTGACAGGAATCCAATGGTTGTACCTGAGGCGGAAGATTTTCTTTCCCAGTTTTCCCATCCACTCCTGAATGCTTCCAAGAGGGCAGACCCAGCCGCAAAAAACCGGACCAAACAAGACTGCCAGCAGGAAAACAACAATCATTAGAATAAAGGATGATTCATGAATTTTCTGGACAAAGCTGCCCTGTGTAACGAACTGGTAGATCGACACAACCCCGCCAAACGGGCATACACCATGCAGAGATACACTGGAGAAAACCGGGATTTCCCCGTCCAGAGTATGATTTACAGCGATTATAGCAATCAACAGAAAAAAGAAAACCTGCAGGATAACCCGTATCCACAACGTCTTCCGTTTCGGTCTTTTCATTTATTTCCTCCTGATCCTTCCGGCAGTATCCAATTGCGGCGTGAAATCGCCTGACCGAATAACTGCATGCTGGTACACTTATCCCACATTAATCAACATAAAATGTTTAGATGATATTCAGGAGTTGTTTAGATTACTCAAGAATGACTCTTAAATAATCATGTAAAAAATCAGGTGAACCCTGAACGAAATTCCAGCGGGCAGTAGGAATCACATAGATATGGAATCACTTTGAAAGCACTTCTGGTTTCGCCATAAACTCTCAACCTGCAGAATGGAAACCAGCAGCCATGTGTAAATTCGCCCTAAAAAAAAGCCGGAACAGCCTTTTTTGAGGAACTATCCTGTCTATTCTGTGTTATAGATAGTACTGTTTCAGTCCTTGATTTCTCAGGGACCGGAGCCCAGCCGAATAACATTCCAATAAACCGCTGGCCCTCCGGCAGCAAAAAACCTAAACGCACAAAAGCAACTGCCTACCCTGCTGAAACCTGCTGCAAAACAATTTTCGGGAATCATCTGGATAGAGGTGTAAGAAGAATGAATTACTATTTAGTGGCAAGTATTATCGGTGCGTTTTTGATTGGCGGTATTCCATTTGGATATCTATTGGTAAAAAAGCACAAGGATATCGATATCCGGAAAATTGGCAGCGGCAATATTGGCTCGACCAATGTGCGCCGGGCTGCCGGAGCTGCTTTATCCAAGATCACTCAGATCCTGGACATCCTCAAGGGAATGATCCCGGTTGCAGCTGTACTGGTACTCAGCCGCCATATCCGTACAGGCCTCGAGGAGACAATGCTCTGGTCCGCAACTGCGTTCGCTGCCATCCTGGGCCATGACTTCACACCCTATCTTGGTTTTCGCGGTGGAAAAGGGGTAAACACCACGATCGGTGCATTTCTGCTTCTGGCACCCATACCCGTCCTCGGAGGTATCAGCATTTTCTACCTGCTCGGGCTGGTGACACCGATTGTTTCCATCCGGTCTCTGGCATTGGGCATATCCATCCCTGTTATTGCCGTCCTGCTGAAAATGCCGGGGGCAATAATCCTGGCATCATGCCTGGCTGCAGTGATGCTGTTCCTGCGTCATCACAGCAATATCAAACGTTTGCTGACTGGGCACGAACTCCAGCCCTGATCAACCTGCTCTTGTTCTGCAGGAGCCGTTTCCAGGCACAGCAGATAATATTAAATACCCTGCGTCAATACGCAGGGTTTTCCTATCAGCATATTCTTTATTGAACTCATGCCGAAGCTATACTCCGGAGCCGTATTTTGCAGCCGGTTCTGTCTCCGTGAATACACTCTGCCCGATTCCTGGCCAGATACGAAGCACGCCAAATAATGCACGTATTCCCACCCAGACGCCCGTCAAAATCCAGACTGCTTTAAGTGTGGCTGTCTGACTTTGCTCGAGCAGCCAGATTCCTGCAACCCCGGCGATAGAAGCTGCGAACATGGCATTACGCAGGAACCGGTAATCCCCGGTTCCCCAGTGGATACCATCCGTCAGAAATGCAGCTGCACTCAGTGGCTGGCTCAGAGAAGAAATCGCCCACGCAGTCAAAAAAACGCTGACCGAGCTTAATGGAACCAGGAGAGAAATCACAAGATTACGTCCCATCCACATAAGGAGGCCAATCAGGACACCGGTACCGACACCCCATGCCACAGAGATACGTGCAGCCTGTTTCATCCTTCCCAGCTCTCCGCGGCCAAAGAAATAACCGACGAGAGTCTGTACTGTCATACCAAGAGCATCCAGCGTTAGAGAGGTAAAAACATACACCTGCCGGATGACCTGATGAGCAGCACCTGCTTCTGCTCCGATCTGATTGGAACTTCGTGTGGTAAAAAGCAGGAACAGATTCAGCAGCGCAGTCCGCGCAAATAAATCCCATCCGACACGAAGCAGTGCCCGAACCTCTTGAAAATGCCGGGGCCTTTCCAGCCCGGGCTTGCGTGTGAGAATAACCAGAACAGCTATTGCTCCTGCCCACTGGCTGATTGTGCTTGCAGCTGCTGATCCCGCAACCCCAAGGGCAGGTACCGGCCCCCTGCCAAATACCAGCAGCCAATCCAGGATCAGGTTCATCGTATTTACCCCGACAGCAATCCACAGTGGTGTACGCATATCCTGCAGCCCGCGCAGGGATCCAAAAGCTGCCAGCATCATCAATACGGCCGGTGCTCCCAACAGGCGGATTTGCATATATTCGCCAGCGAGAACTCTTACCCGCCCTGAACTTCCAAGCAATCCCGCAAGTTGATCGACGAATGGAGAAACTCCAAGAATGAGCAGGAGCCCTATTCCTGCCGCCAGTATCAGTGCCATACCGGCCGCACGCCGGACATGCTCCATCTCTTCTCTGCCGTGCCGCTGCGCAGTCTCTGTCTGCGTTGCAATACCCAGGAAGTTGAAGACCCAGAAAAGGCTGGACAGCGCAGATGTCCCTACACCCAGGGCGGCAAGCGGTTCGACCCCCAGCGATGAAATGAAACCTGTGTCAACAAGCGCTGTCACAGGTTCCGCTGTCATGGAAAGTAATACGGGAATTGACAACCGTAAAAGTGTGCGGTGTGGTTTTTGTGTAAAAGGATGTGGAGTGGTTTCCATGTGCCTGCCAGGTCAGAAAAATGATACCTTCCGGTAAAAAGGTTCCATGGATTTTACCACCGGCCTATCGTAAAGAATCTCCCATCCTACATTTTCTTCTCAACGTACTTCTGCAGCCATTCCCGAAGCATCTGATCCAACTCAATATCAACAATTTTATCCGGATCGAGATCTCGTTCTTCGACTGCTGCACATACAAGCTGGTTTAGCGACCGGGCCTTTCGGTCCGGGGGAACCTGGCTGTGAAGATTGTACGGATAGCTGTAGGTGGGCGGCAGGATCTTGAGCCGCCCTTCCTCCATGTTCCTCGCAAGCAGTACACTGAGCGCAGCCTGGTGCAGAAAAACCTTATGCGGCACATCACTGCATGCGGATTTTTGATACTCCTCATCTGTTGCCAGTGCGGCAAAGAGCTCCAGCCAGCGTTGGAAGATCCCCTTCCGCGGATCGGCCACAACAAGATGCGAATTGAAATACGGCCTCAGGATTTGCCTGTCTACAAAGGATTCGACCGTTTGAGTGATTTCCCTCTCGCCTGCAGCCTTGTAGACACCCTCCCAGAATGGGTCCAGCGGCTGGTCTGCTTTAACCCCAACATTGCTGATGTGCACAGGACGTACAGACACATCGAAACCCGGATCGGGGCTGAATTCTTCCGGCGGTTGAAAGAATAACGTATCCGGACTCACCCAGATCAGTCCTTCCACATCCGGGCCTGCATCCATCTCGGCTTGCGCACATGCAGCAACTTTCCCTGCAAACCAAACTTCCCTCAAAGCTTCAGGAATTTGCAGTGGCTTAATTTCTGTGTTCTCAGATATCGCAGCTAACCATTTGTTTCCTGTATCTTCTGAAATGTATATCCTCAATGCGCAGTTCTGAAATCTGCCCGTAAAGGTACGTATGCTGTCCTCCAGCATCCGGGCTCCAAGAGCCTGCTCTTGTGATCCTGCCGCAGTAATAAAGGCAACTCTATTTTGAATATGGTTCGTTTTTGTCATAAACAGCCCCATTGTTGTACTACGAGACTATCCGTTTTTTCTGACCGGGTTCTGTAACGGGCATTGTAGCTCCGGGAGTTTCAGATTCCAAGCCCATCTGAACTTCACGGATGCCTGCCTGCTTTCCTGATGTGTCTTTTCCTTCAGTGCCGGTTCTAAGCTTCCCGGGCAGGTTCTGTTTTGAATACCGTTCTCATTAAAAAACCGTTCACAATCAAAACAAGCCAGTCGACTGTAATAATGATCACTTCGAACCTGTCCAGCCGTTCCAACCCATAAACGAACGAGAGTACAACCAGGGCAATTACCGGGACAACAAAACCGGAAAGGAATATCCATTTCGCGACTTTTTCAATTCGGTTTCGGCCGGCAAGGGTCAATCCTGCAAACAGGAATGAAATACTCATCATGAGATAACCCAGTTCCTCCATCGCAATAAAGACTCCATGCGGGTTGTACTGGATCAAAAGCGGAATCCCCTCAAACTCACCGTTCATTAAACTTACAGTCACGATAGAAAACTGCAGAAAATAGGCTGTTATCAGAATGCAGGCTGATGGAACAGCCATCGATAAAGCTATTTGTGAAAACACTTTTCTTGATCCGTCAGACCATGAATGAAATACTGCCATCAGGATGATGTACACCACAACCACAAGCATGGCAAAGACCATCCAGCGATAATCCTGCGGAAACTGTGCAGCCGTATCCAGATATGGATATTCAGCACAGTCTCCCGGACAATTTGCTCCCGAAATTGGGACTGCTGTCATTGCCAATGCAAATGTTATCAGCGTTAAAACCCCCGTACTGACAGCTGCGAACTGCCCTGCACGATTTACCAGATGATTTGCTTTTCCAGATATTCCATGATCTATCAATCTTCCTTCCATAATTCCCTCCTCAGGGAGCTTCCTGATTTTTCGGTTCCAGCATATTCAAACTAATCCGTGCAGGAAGCGCACTCTCCATACTATTTGCTGGAACCAATCCCATCATAGTACACTGGGCAGCATGCATAAATGACAGAAAGTGAAAAAAAAGTGATCCGGTGCGCATTTTCCGGGTTCGCTGCAAAACAGGACACGAACGATGAGAAAAAAAAACCCGTCCATCCATGTATCGGTATCTGTTCTCAATCAGATGCTGCAGTACCTTAAATCCCTTGATATTGATTACAAAGAAGTCCTGCTGGAAGCAGGTATTGAAGAAGACATCACGCTGAATCCCGATGTGAGAATTCCAATTGAACAATACCTGTCGATCGAAGATGCAGCAGCATATAAAGCAGAAGATCCATATTTTGGCTTGCATATGGGAGAGTTTTTCGAACCCGGGAACTGGTCCATCCTCGGATACCTTATGATGAACTGTAAAACTCTTGGTGAAGCCTTCGAAAAGTCTTCACGTTACCAGGCAATTATTGGAAACCTGATCCAGGGGAGAATCAAGGTGGGGTTCAATAAAGTAACTGTTATACTCACGATCCCCCCATATGCTCCGCCCTTGTCCCGCCATTGTTTCGAATCAGCCCTCTCAAGCACTGTCCGGATGATGCGGACATTGACCGGAAAGGATCTGGATCCTCTGGAAGTGACTTTCAATTATCCGGCTCCGGAATCTGACAGCGAGTACCGCCGCATCTTTCGCTGCCCGGTATTATTCGACCATAAACATACGAGCATAACTTTCGACACATCCATCGCCAGCATCCCAACCACAATACCGAACCCCGGGCTGCTGGAATATTTCGAACAGTACGCCCGCGATTATCTGGCACAACTTGAAAAAATCGACCAAACCACACGCGAAGTTACCAGGCTGATTCTGGCGAGAATGGATACACAAAAGCTCACACTACAGCATATCGCCAGCGACATGGCAATGAGTCCCCGCACGCTTCAAAATCACCTGAAAAAGGAAGGCGTCAACTTTCGTGCACTGGTTGAAGACACGAGAAAACGGCTGGCCAAACAATATCTTCGTCAGAATTACACGGTTGAAGACATTACATACATGCTTGGTTTTGCTGAACCGAGTGTTTTTCGCCGTGCATTTAAAAAGTGGTCGGGAACAACCCCCGGAGAATACCGCCAGAGCACGAGCAGTCTCGATACAAACAAGCTCTACGGGACGATGCAGCCTTCGTAATCGGCCTGGTCCTACCGAACGTCTTCCAACAGAGAAGCCCCCCATAATTCAGCTCGTTTCAATTCGCCTTCCCCTAACGGACCTTCTTCTCCTGTTACAAGAAACCCCTCAGGAGGCAGAGCAGGTTCTCCACCCTTTTTTTGGAGCCTTTCGACAATATGTTTTGCAGCGTATCCTCCGGTCTTTACAATGAATCGAAAGGCCTTCTTTTCTATTGTATCAAGGTCGAGACGGGTATCAAACCCTGCTACCCGAACGCCTTTGAGGCTTTCAGCGGGCAGCTCCTTGAGGAAAGCAGCCGTTCTTTCAGACGGCCGGAAACCTCGTGTTGGTGATCCTACCACAAGGACCGAAAGTTCCTGCAGGTTCGCAGTATCGACTGAATCAACCCTGGCCATGTTATCTTCCGTAATGCCCATTCCAGTACCGACAGCTTTTGCGATTTGTTCTGTATTCCCAAAGTAGGAATCATAAATTACCAGGCATTTCATAGAGTTTCCTCCTCGATCCAGTTCACACCAACACCGGATTCACTTCGCCTTTTCGATATTTACACGCATAAATATATCGAAGAGGCGGATTCTAATTCAGATTACATATGACTCTAATGGTTTTCTATCTGAAACGCTATGATCTTTGATGAATCAGGGATGGCAAAGTGCGAACTTTACTTATGAAATACTGCCGTTTAGCCCGTTAAGCTTTTTTCAGCAGTCACAATCAGGGCTGGACTGCTGCCAGGAATAAATGGTGTTTTCTTATAATCTCCATATATACCACTTATGGAATACCCGGCATAAGCCAATTCCTTCTTAAAATTTTCAGAAATGATGGGGTAAAGAGGTGCAGACCATGCCTCGAGGATTTTCTCTCCGAGGCGAAGTTCTGTATGAAACAAGACCACGTCCTCCGGCGTTCTTTCAAATCTGCGGTGGAATTTCCTTCCATCCCTCAGCGTTTTTACGTCAAAGTCCTTAAAGCCGGACAGCAGATATTGATCCCAGTTTATGACCTGCACAACAAGTTTCCCGCCCTCTTTTTGCATACTGAAGATATGTGCAAGAAAACCCTGGCGCTGCTTACCAGGTAAATAGGAAAGACTGTTACCAATGGAAAATATACAATGGAAGGATTCTTCAAGTTTCCCGATTTCCTCAAAGGAGTAAGGATAAAATGCGCCCTGTTTTGTTTTTCTGGCATGTTCAATCATTAATTGGCTGCTGTCGATGCCTGCAACCCGGTACCCGCTCTTTGAGAACAGATCAACGTAATCACCAGGTCCGCACCCCAGGTCAAGCACACTGGAGCCTGATGGGCCCAGACAGGCCGTGATGAAAGCTACAAAATCTTCGTTCGTCGGGAATATTTCAGAATAGATTGAAACGATCTGGTTATACATATAATTCCTGTCTTCAAGCTTGATGGTTCCTGGCTGAGGCTTAATTTTCTGGAAGAATCCCAATCACAGTGCCTGCACCCGGTTAACTGATTTATACCACTTCACAGCAATCTATACCCTGCCGCGCTGGAAATATCATCACCCTGCAGCTGCCGATGAAAAAAAACACCCGGAATAGCGGGCCTCGTAATTATTTTGAGGAAATTCCCTGCTATCCGGGTGGTTCTTTTACTTAATTCTGATGCCTGCACCACAGGACTGGAGATGGATTACTACGCCACTATCTCTACTTCTTCCTCCTCCTTGCCGTCTGATTCCCTGGACAGAACGAATTCTGAAACGATATTTCGCAGCGCATTTGCCATCTCGGATAGTGTTGCCGCAGAGGCTGATACTTCTTCAACCTGTGCACTCATCTCTTCTGTTCCGGCACTGACCTCTTCAACTGCGGCGCTGTTTTCTTCACTGACACTGGCGATATTTTCAACGGAATTGGATACTTCACCTGAACCAGCTGACATCTCTTCTGTCGCAGCTGTATTTTCCTCAACAACCGCTGAGACCATGCCCATCGCATCCGTTAACTGCCCTGAGAACTCGCTGACTTCTTCAGCCGCCTGAGTGATCTTCTGGACCTGCTCGTTGACATTCAACACTGCATCGAGGATCTCAGTAAGTGCCCGGCCGGCTTCATTGGCATTCTCTGTGCCGCTTTCAACCTCTTTTGCACTCACATCCATTGCCCTGACTGATTCCTCTGTAGCCAGCTGCACTTCTTCAATCAATTTTGTGATTTCACCCGTTGCTTCAGTTGACCGCTCTGCGAGCTTCCTGACCTCATCCGCCACCACAGCGAAACCCTTACCATGCTCACCAGCTCTTGCGGCCTCGATAGCAGCATTCAATGCAAGAAGATTCGTCTGGCTCGCAATGTCCTCAATCGTCTCAACAATCACACCAATCTGCTCTGAGCGCGAACTCATTTCACTCACACGCTCTGATGTGGTCACTACGGCCTGGCGAATATTATCCATCCCTGTAATGGTCGCGGAGATGGTTTCAGCTCCTTTTTGCGCCGTTTCACTGGCTCTGGAAGCATCATCGGCACCGATACGAGCGTTTTCAGCAACCGTATTGGCTACTTTTACAATCGCATCTGTTGTTCGCTGCGCTTTGCCGATAGCTTCAGCCTGCTCCTGAGCCCCCTTGGCAACACTGTCAATTGAACGGGAAAGATCTTCAATTGTTCCTGCAGTGAGTGTAATGGATTCTGTCTGGCTTTGAGTCCCTTTTGCCACTTGCTGGATTGTTGCTGCAATCTGTGAAGTCGCCTCACCTGCCTGGTTCGAAGCCGAAGCCAGTTCGTTCGAGGCTGCACCAAGCCTGTGGGCATTCTCTGCTACCTGCTGGATTGAGTCCCTCAAACTGTGGACCATCTTCTTGAATGCGTTTCCAAGCAAGTCATTTTCTCCTTCAGGCACAACATCCCTGGTAAGGTCGCCGCTTGCTATGCTGTCGGCGGCTTCAGCAGTCCTCCTCAGGTAATTGATCAGCTTTCGGAATGAATCGGCAAGAACACCAACTTCATCCGTGCTGGTATATTCAACTTCCTGCATAGCATCACCGACCGCCAGTTCTTCTGCAACAGCACTGATGTCCACCAACGGATTGGTTATCATCTTTGCCATCCATCCGAAGGCCAACACACCCGCGATCATCGCTAATACGCCGCCGCCGATGAAGTAGCTGAGAAACTGAACACGGCTGGCTTCCACACTGCGAGCCGCAGCCTCGAATTCATCGAGGTAGGCCCCCGCCCCGATGACCCAATCCCAGGGCTCATAATATGCAAGACGAGCCACCTTTAGACGCGGTTCAGGATCCTCAGCGTTCTGCCATGGATATGTGACCGAATCCAGTTCGCCCGGCTCGAGAACCGTTGCTTTGGCTACAATTTCCTGGATAAATAAATTGCCATCTGAATCCTTGGCATTCCAGATATCCTCGCCATCCCGCGCACCGTTATTCGAAACTATGTAATGGCCCTGGAGTTCTCCCTGTCCGCCGAGGATATATACATACCCTGTCTCACCGACATCGATATCCATGATCGCCTGGCGGAGGTTTTCATCATTCTCTTGCTTCACACCAAGAAATAGAACAGCTATAAGATCTCCCTGTGGTGAAAGCATAGGTTTATAAACTGTGATATACCACGTGTCCACTACAAAAGCCCTGCCAACGTATTGTTCCCCGGCAAGGAGTGCAGCAATGATTTGGTTCCGGGATCCATCTTCGTTAATAGCAGGAATGTAGGTTCCAACCGCACGATTCCCTTCACTATCAGGAACGGTGGTAGATATTCTAAGCAAAGCCCCTTCAGCATTGATCGGTTGTAATATCGAAGCAACGCCCCCAACCATATCAACAGTCTCATCCAGAACAGGTGTGGCAATCGAATAACTTGCATTCCTCTGAATGGGTTCTGTTCCAATCAGGATTTCCGGAATATCAACCTGTATCACCTCACCAGTAAGCTGGTTCTCAGCATTCCAGGTTGCGGTTTCACCGCTCTCACTAAGGCCGCCATTGTCATTCAGGATGTATTCTGCAGTTAAAATATTATGCTCAAGTTTCTCCCTGGTGTTTTTGTCTTCGAGTGAGATCATGTCATATACACTCTCTGTTATATGATCAAGATCCGCATTGGAAAGAACAGCTATCTCGGATTCAACCGTACTGCTGAGATTGTTCAACAAGACCAGACTGATAACGATCAACAATGCAGTTACCAGAAACAAACTCACAACTGCCAGAACCTGCAGCTTCGCCGATACCTTCTTGAACTTGAATTGGAATTTACCTGCCATTTTGTTCTCCTCTGGAAGATTACCTCTCCTATTATCGGTACCTGGAACTTCTGAAATGCGCCATTCTGTGAGGAGGTTGAGGGTCTGGATGTGAGTAATGGCATATTTTGTTACATTAAGTCAAAGGTTGATTACTCCAGGAAAAAAGGTATGTAACAAATAGTTATTATTCAAATACCTTCTTCCTCTTTTTGGTTTGCATCCGAATAGTATTGGTAATTTCCTTATTAATCAGTAAACAATAAATAAAACTTCTTAACATTGGACAGGTTTTTACACACTTTTTATTCCAAACCCCTTTACAACCCTTCCTCGGCTCCCTAAGAACTTGCTGTTAAAACAAAAAAAGGGTTCCTGCCCCAATCAGTAAGGGATGGCTGCTTGCCATCTCTTTGCAAGACCAGGCTGGAACCCCGGATATGAACCGTTATTTATTCAGTCCCTGCGGTAGGCTGACCCTCGTCCGCTGCCTCCAAACGTCAGCATTACACCAAGCAGAAAACCAAAATCATACCAGGCTCCGGTATTGTGGACTTCGTACATATGGATATTTTCTGAAAAGAGCGATATTACAAAAGTAATTGGTGAAATCAATCCATGCCATATCCCCAACCCGAATCCAGCGACACGTCCGTCTTCATTCGGCTGCATCACAAGCTCATTCGGGCTCGCAGTGCAGCTGACAGCACCAAGAACAAGCATCAGCAGCGCAAGTATAAGTAACCAGTTCCGCATAATCCCTCCTTATCAATAAGTTAAGTCAGAACCAAAAGCCTTTTACCATACGAATATTCAGGCTTTTTCCTTTAACTTCTTTACGTCTTATGAATTCCAAAAGTTGCAGAAGTTGCTGCCGTGGACATCAAAATCTATAATGAGCAAAATGTCCCAACATACAAACACTTTCAGGATACCTGCCAGAATAGCATTGAGCATTCTGTTTAGTTTGCTGACAGGATCCAAAAGAGATATACGATCTGACAGCCTGGAACTGGCGTCATACTTGAAACCTCCTGCTGAAATACATGGAGAAAAGAGCGCACGTAAAACAAAAGGTTCCGTACTGATTATTAACCACTATTCAAGGGAAGGTTTCCCGGTTTGGTTGACCGCTGCCTTAGTGAGTGCAGCTGTAGAATATCCGATACATTGGGTGATGACTTCAGCATGGATATATGAATCATACTGGAAATCTTTGCTGATCACACCCCTCTCGCGACTGGTTTTCTCGCGGCTGGCTAATATCTACAATCTCACTGCCATGCCCCCTATGCCGCCGCGACAATATGAACTCCTCGAACGGGCAGCAGCTGTTCGAAAACTGTTGATTTTCGCCCGTACCAACCCTGAGGTCAATATCGGGTTCGCTCCGGAAGGACGCGATCCTCCCGAAGAACGCAGGAACAACCAAACGAAGGAACAACACGCCCCCCCTGACAGCAGGACAGCTCTGACCGACCCTCCACCAGGAGTCGGCAAGCTGTTGGCAAAATTTTCCGCCGGCGGGAAAAAGATCATTCCAGTTGGCGTATACGAAAAATCCAACCGTATATTCGTTCATTTTGGCAATCCGGTAGAGCCGGTGCCTGCAGGCCTCACACGGGATCAGATTGATCAGTATTATTTGCAGACAACCATGAAGGAACTGGCTGCCTGTCTGCCAAATTCCATGCGCGGCAAATACCTTTGAGGTGAACCATGCAAAAACGTACAGGCAAACGCGAGTTGTTTTTTCTCAATACGATATGGCTTGGGATATCATTTATGTGGAACAGCCTCCACGTTCTGATAATTCCGGCGATATTACTGCAGTATGTCCCCGATTCAAGGAAGAATACAATACTCGGCTTGTTGACCTTTACAGGGCTTATCGTTGCGGCTGTTGTCCAACCTGCAGCAGGGGCAGCCAGTGACCGAACAAGAAGCCGCTTTGGCAAACGCCCTCCCTGGATCGCTGCGGGTACACTTCTGGATGTGCTTTTCCTTGCCATGATGGGTGCAGCTGGAGGCCTTCCATTACTCGCACTGGGTTATATTGGCCTTCAATTTACATCCAACATCGCTCATGGCCCTGCACAGGGGTTGATGCACGATTATGTTCCTCCCTCTCAAATGGGAACTGCCAGCGGCTTGAAGAATGTTTTCGATATGGCGGGCTTGATTCTATCCTCCCTTCTTGTCGGCCAACTGATGTCGGTTGAAAACCTGCAAACAACATTTCTGGTCATTATTGCAGTTCTTCTGGCCAGTATGGCGCCAACAGTACTGGGTATCAAAGAGAATATGGAGGGTACTTCTAAACCAGAGAACAAAGATGCCATGCGTGTATTCCAACAATTAAAGGAATTACGCTCTCATGCATCTTTTCAGCGCCTGATCGGGATGAGATTGATGTTCCTTACCGGAGTATATGGAATCCAGGTGTTCGCGCAGTACTACATCCGCGATACACTTGCGGTGGATGATCCGGTGAAACTCACCGGCAATTTAATGGCCAGTATCGTTGTCTCTTTGATCCTGTTTTCCATGCTTACAGGCGTGCTTTGCGATCGGTTTGGCCGGAAACCTTTTCATATCGCAGCTGCTGTCCTTGTCGGCGCAGGAAGCATCGCGATGATATTCGCCGGAAACGCCGGGCAGGTGTTGGTTTTTGGAAGTTTGATAGGCGCCGGGACCGGGCTCTTTCTCAGTGCAAACTGGGCACTGGCCAATGACCTCTCACCGTCAGGGAAAGGGGGAGCTTTCCTGGGATTGACAAATCTGGCAACAGCAGGCGCCGGAGCATTGAGCCGTCTGTTCGGACCAGCGATTGACTCGCTTAATGCTCTAAATCCAGGCACAAATGCAGGCTATACACTTCTCTTTGCCGCGGCAGCGTTTCTTACCATCAGCAGCCTTATTTTACTGACAAGAATCCCCGAGACTGTGATGGATAAAGAAAAAATCAAACCGGCGGAGTCCACTAAGTAGAACGAATGCGCCCCTTCATTACATAAATATCGTTATCCAACCAGTGAGCCCTGAACTCTATCCGAGGATGTTTTCAAGGCAAGTGCGGATATCCGGTCTTTACTCTGTAAAATCGTGTTTCCATGCGGAATAATCACCCGCCCATCCCGATGTATTGATACCAGGATGCAATCATCAGGCAGCATTTTAGCCACCTCAGCCACCTTTTTCCCAACAGCCCGATCACCCTCGGAAAGGTTTATACAAATCCACTCTGTACCTTCAGGCTGGCTGTCACGTACCTGCTTTACCTTGAGGTTTAATTCATTCCGTCGTGTGAGAGCAAGATCATACGCCCGGATGATATCTGTACGCGAAATCATCCCTATAAGCTTCCGCGGATTTTCGCGGGAAACAACAGGAATACCCTCAAGGCCTCTCGGCCCCATTTTCGCCATGACATCACCAATCGACTCATCCGGAAAAGTCAGAACAAGGTGGTGGTATGGTGTACAGATGGATTCAACACGCAAATCAGTCTCCTCCTGGGAATAAATTGCGCTTTCCATTTCACCAAGAGAGACCAATCCATTCAATTCGTCTTGCTCATTCAGAACGGGGAATTGGTGAAAGCGGCTGTGATTGAACTGGTCTGAAAGTTGCTCCAGGGTTAGAGAGCCGGAAGCACTGGTGATATTTATTGACATCACATCACTCACCAAAACTCCCTGGAGAATGTCCAGATCCTTCCCTGCCCGCAGGCGAACACCCCGTCGAGTAAGTTTGAGCGTATAGATTGATTCCCCTTTCAGCATGTGTCGCGAGATCAAAGTCGCTATCACAACCGTCAGCATCAACGGCATGATAATCTTGTAATCACCCGTCAGTTCAAAAAGGATGATCACAGCAGTGATTGGTGCATGCGCAGAAGCACTGAAAACCGCAGCCATACCAACTAGTGCATAAGCGCCTGGTGGAGCAGGAATTCCCGGGAAAAGCGCATTCATTACAATGCCAAAACCTGCACCGAGCATAGCCCCCATAAACAGCCCTGGTGCAAAAACGCCACCAGAACCGCCGGAGCCCAGGGTAAGCGCTGTAGCCAACAGCTTGAGAACCAGGAGCAGCAGCACTACTACCAGGGTGGTTTGATTCAGTAATGCATGCTCAATCACATCATATCCAACATTGAAGATCTGCGGGAGAGTGTCCCATTGAAGAGGAGTAAATGTTGGATAGACAAGCGCTACGACTCCAAGCAAAGCGCCGCCGACTGCCGGCTGAATCCACTCAGGCACAGCTTTCCACTTTTCAAACCAGTCCTCTGCACCGTACAGGACATGGACAAATGCCACACCAACAAGCGCGGCAAGTACTCCGAGTATCGGATAGAAAGCGAACTCAATCACATGATTGATTTCATATTCCACAGGGATGGGA
>Ga0272441_10005722_pt1 | contig 21368 bp, 22 predicted proteins | sample SSMProp6N_FD_193582 | JGI IMG/M metagenome (GOLD analysis project Ga0272441, IMG submission 193582) | Marine sediment archaeal communities from Little Sippewissett salt marsh, Falmouth, MA, United States - SSM-Prop-6N | ecosystem: Environmental > Aquatic > Marine > Wetlands > Sediment ... | reverse complement strand
GCTATGATGGAACGGGTTACCCCAGGCATCTTAAAGGAAACCAGATACCCCTTGTAGGCCAAATCGTCAGCATTTGCGATGTTTATGATGCGCTCACATCCGATAGGCCTTATAAAAAAGCATGGGGCTCAGAAGAGGCCATTAATGAAATTATCAAACAAAAAGGCAAGCAATTTTCCCCTCAAATAGTTGATAAATTTGTTGAAATCCTTCCCCAAATTGAGGCTATCCGTTTAGAAAGCCAGGAATAGGCCAACTTTTTTCGCTAAAATATTAATCATAACTTCCCTTGGCTTCAAGCCAAACTTTTGCTATATTATATTAGTAATATAATTATAATAGTTATATTTATAAATAGTGTATATTAATGGCTAATTATGGTTTCTAAAAACAAAAAATTTACACCGACAATTCCTCAAGTGAACCTAGAAGAAAGCTCTGATATGCTCACTGATTTTTCAGGAGAAGCACAAAGGCATCTTATTTCTGCCCGTAATTCTCTTCTTGTTCTGGTAACCATGCCCTCGGATAAAGAGGCTATTGAGAACGTCTTTAAAACTTTTCACACGATAAAGGGATTGGCTGATTTTCTTCATCTGAAAGATATTTTTGTGCTCACGGAAGCTACAGAAAGCCTCGTAGATTTGGCAAGGAAAAACTTCATTGAATTTGAGGGGAAAGCTTTCCAGCTAGTCACGCAGTCTATTGAACAACTCCAGAAATTATTGGAATTGCTGGATGAGCAGATTTCTAACAAAGGACAATTAAGAAGTGAATACCCTGATATTGGCGGATTGATTGCCTCCATTCATGGCGTTACAAGCAAGAAACCTTCAACCATAAAAACAAATATTGAAAAAAGTTCTGCGATTCCTACTATTCAATTTGAACCCAATATGTCGGACTGCGCGCAACTGGAAAATCAAATTCAAGAATCCCAGGGCCCCATTAGCGTTAATAAGGATGTCTTGGAAAGACTGGTAAACGATTTTCGAAAAACGACTCGAGAGTTAAAGGAAAACCAAAGCAAGTTAAAGGAACGGCAAAGAGAACTTATCAAAGAACGAGAGTTAGCAATCAAATTAACACGGCAAGCCCAATCCGAAGCAAGAGCCAAGAGTGAATATCTCGCTAATGTCTCCCATGAGATCAGGACATTGATCAATGCCATTTTAGGCTTCACCGATATCCTCAAGAATAGCGTCTTGAACAACAAACAAAAGGAACATCTCAACACAATTGTCTTGAGTGGAAAAATGCTTCTGGGGATCGTTAATGACATCCTGGATTTTTCGAAAGTGGAAGCCGGCAAATTAAAGTTTGAAAAAATCAATTTCAATCTTACACATGTCGTTGAAGAAGTATTTAAAATCATTCGAACAAGATTGGCAGAAAAATCAATCAATCTTTACTTTGATATTGAAGGAAACGTTCCCGATTATCTCATCGGCGACCCAACTAGGCTCAAACAGATTTTCATCAATCTCTTGGATAACGCCATTAAATTTACCGAAGATGGGGAAATCGGTCTTGAAGCAAACCTTATGAAAGAAGAGAAAATTCCTGATGACAAGGCCAAGATACAATTTATTGTCAGAGATACGGGTATTGGGATCCCGGAGGACCATAAAAAGACAATTTTTGAATCCTTTACACAAGCGGATTCCTCGACAACACGCCTTTATGGTGGCAGCGGGCTTGGCTTAACACTTTGCAAATCCTTCGTCCAAACGATGAGAGGGACCATCAAAGTAGAGTCTGAACTAGGAAAAGGAAGCCGATTTATTTTTACCATTCAATTACCCAAAGGAAAATTTGATAAAAAACTCAAAGAACGCACTCCTCGTACCCTCAGAGATTTCGCTGAAACGCATGTTATGCTCGTTGAACAATTTGAAAGCACCGCAAAAGTCTTAATAAAATTATTCCAAAAAAATGGCATTAAAATATTACCGGTCACTTCAACCGCCAAACAAGCAACGGAACTTTTATTAAAACAAGAGGCAACAGGAGGGACTTTTCCCAACATTATCTTTATCGATGCCGATATGCCCAATAAAGAAGGCTATATGCTGGCACATAATATAAGGCAGCGAGAACAGTACAAGGATATCAAGCTTGTTGCCCTCACCTCGGATGTTAAAATTGACATGACCAGTGATTTTCGGCAGGCGGGATTCGATATGTATTTGGCAAAACCGATTATTCAAAGCGAACTGATCACACTTTTGATTTATCTTTATGGCGGCAATCTTCCCGAGCAAAAAATTGTTCTTCATGATATGCTGGATAAAATCTCCTGCGAAGGCGTCAGCGTCTTGGTCGTTGAAGATAGCGCTCCCAACCAAGAACTTCTTAAGGTGCACCTCGAAGGGTTAGGGTGCGAATGTACTTTTGCCTCCAATGGCCAGGAAGCCGTTGATTTACTTAAAGAAAACACTTACGATATCTGTTTTATGGATTTGAACATGCCTGTTCTTGGAGGGTTGCAGGCCACACAAATCATACGCCAGCAACTCAACTCCGATATTCCCATCATTGCTCTGACAGCTGCCGAAATCCAAGAAGAAAAAGAAAAATGCTTGAAGATAGGCATGGATGATTATCTGCCGAAACCTTTTGGGGTTGATGAATTAAAGAAAAAAATAATCAAATGCACAAAAATGTAAGCTTTTAAATACCCAATATGGAGATAAACAATGATGGCCGATTCTATTTCAAAAAATAAAATTTTAGTTGTCGATGATTCCGACCTGGAGCGAGAACTGCTCATTGAAGTTTTAAAAGGGGCCGGTGTCCAAAATGATTTCTTGCAGGCCAAAACAGGAGAGGATGCGATTCAGCTTTTGGGCACGCGTTACAAAGAAATTGGTCTCATCCTTTTGGACTGGCAAATGCCCAAGATGTCAGGAATGGAGGTGATGGAGGCTGTTGTCAAGGTTCCTGCTGTTTCCAACATGCCTATCATCATGGTCACCGCATCCGGAACTGATGAAAATAAGAAAAAAGCAAGAGTTGTTAATCCCAATTTGGTAGGGTACATCGTTAAACCTTATACGCCGGAATCTCTATTGGATGTTATCTATCCTTTTGTGGAACTCAAGAAAGAATAATCTTTTTTATCAAAAGGGATTTTTTTATGATTTTTAGCAGGCAAAACAGCGAACTGGATAAATTTGGTGAAATGCTTGAACGAAGCCTGATCGCCTTATTTCAAGAGAGAGGAGAGCTGATGTTCTCCTCATCGCCAGAGAAACAAAAAAGACAAATCATTGAATATGATGGAAAAATGCGGGCTGATGGCATGGAAAAATTTGATAATGAGCCTACCTATGTATCCGCCGTTAATTTCTATGCAAGCGAAAAGGACATGGAAAAAAAGAAAACCTTAGGGGCCCTTATTGTTTATGTTGAGCAAGCCTATTTGCCCAAACTCATGCGCTTATTAAAATATCCTCCAGTCGACGAAGAAAGCGAAGATGCAATGAAAGATTCTTGCGGGACGCTTTGCAATATTATCTCAGGACGTTTTAAGTCGGAAATTGTCTCTGCCGGATATATTGAACTTGAGATGTCTCATTTTAAGAATTTCAGAAATAGCTCATTTGAAGGCATTGATTTTTGTTATGCCGAATATGACTTGATTGAACTTGCTTGTAATATTGACAAGGGAAAACGATTGGTCATTGAAATGACCATGGGAGCAATCCCGAAGCAATAACCATATAATCTATATAAAAGGAGTTACTATATGGATTCTAATCATCAACTCTCTATAGATTTTGATAAAAACAGTGCTGATCTTTCCATCAGCAAAGATATTTATCTACGCATCCTTGATAAAGGAATCGCTCAGACACAATTGGACATGCCTCAGTTGGATAAGTTCATAGAAGAAGAAAACGCAGATGAAATCAAACAAATCACCCATCGGCTCAAAGGCGATTTTTACAATATGCGTATCGACCCGCTGTCTTCTTTGGCCAAACAGATGGAAGATATCGCAAAGTCTCACATGAACAAAGACGAGTTGAAAATTTTGCTTAACGATTTCAAAAATTTGTTGGAGCAATTATCGCAGAAAGCTAAGTCAAGTTTTTCATGATCAATATTGAAGCTGTTAGTCAAGAATTGCGCATTCGACCAGAAATTTATAAAAAAATTTTAACGGGTTTCTGCCTTAGCTTGCCTGCAAAAATTGAAACATTGACCAATGCCTTTTCTTCTTCAGATTTTAAAAAAATCCAAGAAGTGTCCCATGAAATAAAGGGAATAGCGTCCAACTTACGTGTTGCAAAACTAAAATCCGTCGCTTCGGATATAAATGCCCTATGTGCGGAAAAAAATTTAGAGAAAGGCAAACAGCTTCTGGAGGACTTTAAAAGGGAAGCTGCCCTGCTCAATACTTTTGTAAAAAACCTATAGAAACAAATCAAGAGGGATATTCCATGTACAAATTTCTAATTGTTGATGATAATTTTGAAAACAGACAATTATTGGCTGAAATCTTAAGAGAGGTTGCAGCCTGTGATTTTGCAGCGAATGGCAAAGAAGCGATTGAAGCCTATAACCTTGCTTTGGAAAAAGGGCCGCATTATGACCTGATCCTTCTGGATATTGAGCTTCCTGAGGTCAATGGCCTGGAGATATTGGAAAAAATACGTGAAAGTGAAAAAAACGCAGATATTCCTTTAGGGGATGGGATCCCCATCATTATTGTAACCGCTTATGAAAAACGCTTCTTAGAAGCTTATGATAAAGGGTGCGATGATTATATTCTCAAACCTATTAATACAAATATTCTTTATGATAAAATAATAAATATTCTCGAGAAAAAACATTAAATCAAGAAATCATTTGGTTGTTGAAATTGCAAAGTATTTATTGTAATATATAATACTTTGCAATTTTTTTAAAAACGGAAAGGTGAGGTTGATTATGTCTAAATCAGCAAAACTTACTATCGATAAAAAATCATATAATTTACCCATTGTTATTGGGACAGAAGAGGATAAGGCCTTGGATATTTCCAAATTAAGGGCCCAATCCTCTTATATCACGCTTGATCCAGGATTTGCCAATACAGGTTCTTGCGTAAGCTCCATCACTTACCTTAATGGGGAAAAAGGAATATTGCGTTACAGGGGCATCCCTATTGAAGAACTGGCTGAAAAGTCCACCTTCATTTGTACAGCTTATCTTCTCATTTATGGGGCAATGCCTACACAAAGAGATCTGAAACGCTTTTCAGAAGCTTTTACAAGACATTCGATGATCCATGAAGATATGAAGAATTTCTTCAACGGCTATCCTTCAGGGGGACATCCCATGGGAATCCTTTCGGCCATGGTCTGCTCGTTATCTGCTTACTATCCGGAATTGATCAAACCCAATCCTTCAAAAAAAGAAATCGAGAAAATCATTGTAGAACTCATGTCCAAGGTTAGAACAATCGTTGCTTTTGCTTATAAAAAATCCATTGGCGAACCTTTTGTCTATCCGGAAGAGAACCTCAAATATATACCGAATTTTCTGCACATGATGTTTTCTTCGCCGGCGCATAAATACATCATCGACAAAGACGTTGTTGATGCCCTAGAGACCTTTTTCATTCTGCATGCTGATCATGAGCAAAACTGCTCTACCTCAACCGTGCGCTTAGTAGGAAGCTCCTGGGCCAACCTTTTTGCGTCGGTATCTGCCGGGATATGCGCTTTGTGGGGCCCCCTTCATGGTGGAGCCAATCAAGGTGTTATCGAAATGTTGGAAAAAATCCATAAAGGCGGAGGAAAAATTAAAACATATATCAACAAAGCCAAAAATCCTAATGATCCTTACCGTTTGATGGGTTTTGGTCACCGAGTCTATAAGAATTATGATCCTCGTGCCCAAATTCTCAAAAAGCGAGCAGAAAAACTACTGGCCAAAAGCGGAGGAGATCCTCTGTTGGATATCGCCGTTAAACTGGAGCAGCTGGCTCTCAAAGATCCCTATTTTATCGAAAGGAAACTGTATCCTAATGTGGATTTCTACAGCGGACTTATCTTGCGCGCTATCGGCATTCCAACAAACATGTATCCGGTCATGTTTGCTATTGGCCGTATGCCTGGCTGGATCGCCCAATGGAAAGAAATGAAAGAGGATCCCAAAGCGCGCATTGGAAGACCAAGGCAAGTTTACGTTGGCAATTCAAAACAAAGTTACGTTCCTATTAAGAATCGTAAATAATCTTTTTAAGAAAGGGGAGATCTGTGATCAAATTTAGACCTTCCGCAAAATTTAATAAAAATGCCTCTATTCTATTCATCTTCGATGAAGAATGGAAAAGCAAAAAAATTACGAGCGTAAAAACAAAAACCATAACAGATGCCTTAGGGGCACTTCAAAAGACAAAGCAGTTTGCAGCCGAAAAAAATGAAATCTTTCCTTTGCTTGTGAATAGACAGCTCATTTTGCTTGTAGGCTTAGGAAAAAGAAAGGAGCATTCGCTTAAAGACTTAAGAATAGCCGTCAGGACGGCTTTGTCATGTGCTTATCTAAAAAAAATCAAAGATGTCGAAATTATTCCACCGATGTTAAGAAACGACGTAATCAATGCCCTCATTGAAGGAATATTGATAGGAACCTACGTTTGGAAAAAATACATAACACCCCCAAAAGATACAAAAGAGTTCTCAGATAAAGAAATCACTATTGCGGCTGCACCTAAGAAAATCTTTGATGAAACCGTCACCATTTGCCAAAGCGTAAATCTGACAAGAGACCTCATCAATGATAATGCAGATGTGGTTACATCCGACCTGCTTGAGAAAGAAGTTAAAAAAGTCATCCGGGGCAGCAAGAACACTTCCCTTTCCGTCCTCGGAAAAAAAGAATTGAAAGCCAATGGCCTCAATTTGCATTTGGCTGTTAATCAGGGTAGCAAGAAGGAGCCCAAGCTGATCATTGTCAAGTACAATGGTGCTGCCCAAAAAGGAAACTACACGGCTATTATTGGTAAAGGAATTACTTTTGATTGTGGTGGATTGAACTTAAAGCCAAGCGGACATATGGAAACCATGAAATGTGATATGAGCGGCGCGGCAGCCGTGATCGGCATCTTAAGAAATGCCATACAATTAAAGATAAAGAAAAATATTTTGTTTGTCCTCGGTATTGCTGAAAATGCCATTGGTTCTAGATCCTATAAGCCTGGCGATGTATTTAAAAGTTACAGCGGCAAAACCGTTGAGATTGGAAATACCGATGCCGAAGGCCGTCTTGTTTTAGCTGATGCTATCGCTTACCTTGCCAAGAATTACAATCCTTCCAAGATCATAGACATCGCAACTTTGACCGGAGCTTGTGTGGTTGCTTTAGGCTATGATTACACAGGACTTGTCACTCCCGACGATAATTTTGCGAGAAAACTTGTGCGTGCGTCTAATGAAACGGATGATAAAGTCTGGCGGTTGCCTTCCGATCCCGAGCTCAAAGAGGCTATGAAATCAGATATTGCAGATATCAAAAGCACAAGCAATCAACGGGGTGTGGGGGGAACAATCACTGCTGCTGAATTTTTAAGGCAATTTACAAATGATATCACCTGGGCCCATTTGGATATTGCCGGAACTGCCTATATGGAAGGGAAAGGCCGCTCCTACTATTCCTATGGAGCTACCGGGGCCGGAGTAAGGCTGCTAACTGAATATCTGAAGAACAACTGAGGCTCGCATGTTCCTTTTTAATAAAACTTCGCTATTTGTTTTACTCATTCTTTTTTCCTGTGGAATTTTATTTTTAGAATCCCCTATTCTTTTTTCGGACACCGGAGAGGTGCGTATTATCGAACTCAATGATGATACGATCAATCCCGTTACCGCAGAATATATCGTCAATGCCATCAATGATGCCGAAGACGCCAAAGCTCAGTGTTTGATCATCAAGCTAGATACCCCAGGAGGGCTCCTTAATTCGACACGGATGATCGTAAAGAAAATTTTGTCTTCCGAAGTCCCCATTGTGGTTTATATAGCCCCCAGCGGATCCCGCGCAGGTTCTGCGGGTGTGTTCATTACCTATGCCAGCCATATTGCGGCCATGGCACCTTCCACGAACATAGGGGCCGCGCATCCTGTCCAATTGAATGGAAAAAACAACAAAGAAGAGAATTTCTGGGATGGAGTAAAAGAATTAATAAAGGAAGCCAAAGAAAAGAAGAAAGAAGAAGGAGAAGAAGAAATCCCCCTCAAGGATCAAGAAGAAATTGCCCCTGATGCAAATCCTATGAGCAGCAAAATCCTTCAGGATACGGTTGCTTTTATCAAATCTATAGCCCAAAAGCGTAATCGCAATATAGAATGGGCCATCAAGAGCGTTACCAAGAGTTCCTCGATTACAGAAACCGAGGCCTTGGATCTTGGGGTTATTGAAATCATCGCAGATAATGATGAAAAACTTCTGGAAGAGCTTGATGGACGTACGATAACCATTTCTGACAATACCGTTACATTAAGGACAAAAGGCGCTTATATTAACCGCAAAGGCATGGATTTTAGACAAAAACTATTTAACACACTGGCGAATCCTAACATCGCCTACATTCTCATGATTCTTGGTTTTTACGGACTTCTTTATGAGATCACGCATCCCGGTATAGGTATGCCTGGCGTTGTCGGAACAATTTTTCTTATCCTTGCCTTTTTCAGCATGCAAACGCTTCCGACGAATTACGCCGGACTCGCCTTGGTAATATTGGGGATTTTGTTATTTATCGCAGAAGCCATGGCTCCGGGAATAGGACTTCTCATGCTGGGAGGAATCGTTTGTTTGATTTTGGGATCGCTTCTTTTGTTTGAATCCGCAGAGCCTTTTATGCGGGTTTCCAAGGTTTTGGTTCTCTCCTTTTCAACCTTAACAGGCCTCTTTTCGGTATTCCTGGTTAGATCTGTCATATTATCGCATCGAAAAAAAGTAACGACCGGGCCAAAAGGCCTTGTTGGGGCAAAGGGAAAAGCAAAAACCGAAATCAAGCCTACCCAACAAGGAAAGGTTTTTGTTCACGGAGAATTGTGGAATGCCTTTTCGGAGGAAACAATCGACAAAGATGACGAGATTGAAGTTGTTCATATAGAGGGAATGAGATTAACCGTCAAGAAAGTCAAATAACAAGGAGGACAAAATGGGATTTATAGGTTTTATCATCGCAATAGTTGTTTTGGTACCAATGTTCATTAGGATCATCAATGAGTACGAACGCGCCGTTGTTTTGCGCTTAGGACGCGTCTTGGGAGACCCTAAGGGTCCAGGGCTCATTTTCATATTTCCTATTGTTGATAAAGTCCAGATCGTCAGCCTAAGAACGGTCACTCTGGATGTTCCTCCTCAAGATATCATTACAAAGGATAATATTTCCGCAAAAGTAAATGCAGTTGCTTATTTCCGTGTTATGGATCCAATCCGGGCCATCATGGAGGTCCAAAATTATCAATATGCAACATCTCAAATGGCTCAAACAACTCTCCGAAGTGTACTGGGAGAAATGGAATTGGATGAGCTACTATCACAGCGAGAGATCATTAACGAAAAATTGCAAACGATACTCGATGAGCAAACCGATCCGTGGGGTATTAAAGTTTCCAATGTCGAGGTTAAGCACGTTGATATTTCAGAAGATCTAAGACGGGCTATGGCTCGACAAGCTGAAGCAGAAAGAGAAAGAAGAGCTAAGATCATTGCCTCCGAAGGTGAATTTCAAGCTGCCGCAAAAATTTGCGATGCTGCCAAATTGATGCAGGAGCACCCCATGGCATTGCAATTGCGCTATCTTCAGACCCTGGTTGAAATTGGTGGAGAAAATAATACAACAACGCTTTTTCCTATTCCCATTGATATCATGAGCATCATGAAAGGGAAAAAACAAGATTAAAAAATAAGGATATTTTATGGATCACCGGATAGAATCAGACAGCATGGGGGAAGTGGAGGTTCCCAAAGATAAATATTATGGAGCTCAAACTGTGCGTTCTCTGATCAATTTTAAAATTGGGAACGAACGATTTCCATGCTGTTTGATCCATGCTTTGGCCACTATCAAAAAAGCAGCCGCGCAAACCAATAAAGAACTGGGGGAGCTGACACCTGAAAAAGCCAACTTGATCTCTAAAGCCTGTGATGAAATCACTGATGGAAAACTCTGCGGCAACTTTCCCTTATCCGTTTGGCAAACCGGAAGCGGCACCCAAACCAATATGAATGTCAATGAGGTGATCGCTAATCGTGCCATTGAAATCTCAGGAGGAGAGAAGGGAAGCAAAACTCCTGTTCATCCCAATGATGATGTCAACAAATCCCAGAGTTCTAATGATGTTTTTCCCTCAGCCATGCATATTGCCACTGTTCAGATGTTGCGTGATGAACTTATCCCTGCTGTTACGGATCTAAGAGATGCGTTTCTTCGAAAATCAAAAGAATTTGAATCCCTCATCAAAGTAGGCCGAACACATTTGATGGATGCAACACCCATTACTTTAGGGCAAGAATTTTCTGGATACACGCAGCAATTGACAAACGGACTGGAGCGTATTTATACGGCTCTGCCTCGCTTGTATGAAATTCCTCTGGGCGGCACGGCCGTGGGAACCGGGCTTAATGCAAAACCAAAATTTGCAGAAAAGACAATCAAAAAAATAGCCGATATAACGGGAAAACCTTTTGTTCCGTCACGTAACAAATTCGAAGCAATGGCCGCCCACGATGCCTTCGTGGAGATCAGCGGCGTTCTTAAAACCTTAGCTGCATCCTTAATGAAAATTGCCAATGATCTTCGTCTTTTGGCCTCAGGCCCTCGTTGCGGAATAGCAGAGATCGTGTTGCCTGCTAATGAACCGGGCAGTTCCATTATGCCGGGAAAAGTCAATCCCACACAATGTGAGGCGATGACCATGGTCTGTGCACAAATCATGGGAAACGATGCAACAATCAATATTGCTGGGGCCAGCGGCCAACTAGAACTCAATGTTTTTAAACCAGTGATCATTTACAATATTTTGCAGTCCATTAAATTGCTTTCAGATGCCTGCGTTAGTTTTGCTGATAAATGTATCGTAGGGATAGAACCCAATATAGACAATATCACAAAATATTTGAATAACTCTCTCATGATGGTAACTGCCTTAAGTCCAAAGATCGGTTATGACAAAGCCGCCATAGCCGCGAAAAAGGCTTACGAAGAGGATTTGACGCTCAAAGAAGCTGTTGTTGCCCTTGGGTATTTAACCGATGATGAATTTGACAAAATCATGGACCCTAAGCAAATGATATGATGCTTCATGAATAATAAAATCAATCAACAATTTGACCAGCTCACACAATCGCATCCTGATAAAACTTTAGATGCGATTGTTTTTTTGAAAGCGGAAATGGAGAAAAACGACTGCAAATTTGGCGAGGATCTTATCCCTACATTTTTGAAACCATTTTTTCTACCCCATGCGACATCCCAAAATATTGCCAACGTTATCCATGTCATCATCGATGTCTTAGAAAAGGTCACTCATCTTTACTTCACAAATCCAGAATTAAAAGATTTTTTTTATATTGATAAGAAGGCCGAAGAGCTGATCAAAATGGACCATGGTTATAGCCGTAATGTCGTTATTTCCCGACCAGATTCGTTTTTTGCCAATGATATCCTTAAATTTGTTGAATTCAATTGTGATTCGCCGGCGGGAGCCGGATACACAGATGCCGAAGAAAATATTCAAAAAACTATGTTTCCTTTTACGGAGATCGCAAACAATTTTGAGCTCTACCCACATCATCGATTAGATGATCTTTTATCCGCACTCCTTTCCTGCTATGAAGAATTTGCCGGAAAAAACAAAAAACCCAATATTGCCATCGTTGATTGGAATGAGGTTCGTACGCAAAATGAATTTCGTATTCTCAAAAAACATTTTATGAGCAAAGGTTATGATACGACCATTGCTGACCCCCGAGAGTTGAAATTTTCAAATGGAAAACTTGAGCACAAAGGATTTTCTATTGATCTTGTTTATCGACGTGCCATTTTTAAAGAATTGATGGAGAGAAGGGATGATGTTCAGGATTTTCTTAAAGCTTACAAGGCAGGAAAGATTTGCGTTGTTAATCCATTCCGTTCACGGCTAGCATCAACCAAAGCCATTCTTTCAATTATAACTAACCCCAAACAATACCGTTCTCTATTTACGGAAGAAGAAAATCATATCATTCAGCACCATGTCCCCTGGACACGAAGGGTGAAAGATATCCAAACCAATCATGGGAATGATACCGTGTTTTTGCGCAAACATATCGTTAATCATAAAGATCATCTTGTTTTGAAACCATCCGATAGTTATGGGGGTAAAAACGTCTATATCGGTTGTGAAACAAATCAAAATGAATGGGATGCTCTTGTTGAGGGGATCATTACCCATCAGGAGGATTGGGTGGTGCAACGATATGTTCAGATCCCTCAGATGAGCGTTCCAGTTGTTGAAGGCAATAAAATTAGTTACCAAACAAAAAAAATCAACTTCAATCCTTTTGTTTTTAATGGGCGTTACGCGGGTAGTGTTGCCCGGCTTTCGGACCAAAGTGTTATTAACGTCAGCGCCGGAGGCGGCTTGATTCCGGTCATAGAATATGAAGAAAGGCACAAAGACAAAAAGACACAATGACACAAACTCCTTGTGACCTTGTGACTCTGTGTCCTTGTGACATAATAATATGATTATAGACATTCACAACCATTTGGGATTTAGCGATGATGGAGGAGAGGCGCCTCTTGAGATGATTCTCGAAAACATAGAAACCTACGCGATTGATAAATTGGTTTTGTTTGCCATCGATGAAGTTGACAGCGGTCCCACCTATGAGAATTCCAATCAAAAAGTTTTGAATACCTGTAAACAATACCCGGATAAACTGATTCCATTTGCGCGTTTAATGCCATCTGAGGGTCAAAAAGCCATTGAGGAATTTGCTCGTTGTCGCAAGGCTGGTGTCAAAGGGCTAAAATTGAAAACAAAAGACGGATTTGCCCCTGAAGATGCGATTCCGATTCTCAATATGATCGATCAAAACGAGAAGTTTCCCATCATCATGCATGTGGAACATGAGGCTGTCGCTCAACCTAAAATTTGGGAACCGATCATCAAGGATTATCGCCACATCAATTTTATATTCGCCCATGGCGCCAAAGATCACTATCGTATATGCGGAGAAATGCTATGTGAACACCCCAACCTTTATTGCGATACAACAACCCTTTCCTATAACCGTACAAAATGGCTTTATAGAAAAGCAGGGTCCGAAAAGATCGTATTTGGATCGGATTTCCCTTATTCGCATCCGGGGATTGAATTGAAGAAATTTGAAGTGATCATCAAAGATAAGAATGACCTGGACAATATTCTTTATAAAAATGCGCAAAAGCTTCTAGATATTTAACTTAACCTTTGAAAAAGAATGACAAAAATGCTATTCTAAAATATACCTTCTTCCCAATACAAGGAATAGGAAAACATGGCAAAAGATTTTGAAAAAGAACGCAGACAAGCCTTAAGGGCCAAGCGCATTTTAAGCATCCAGTTTCGCTTGGCTCAATCTAAAGCAAAAAATACAGATAAAAACTGGCATCTCTCGACCACGCATGATATGAGCATTTTAGGGATCTCTTTTTTGTCTGAGATCCCTTTTTTAATTGACGATATCATTGAACTTCAGATTGTCATGTCAGGGGTGGTGGACATCTTCAAAGGATACGGCCAGGTTGTGCGTATCCAGAAAAAGACAAGAGGATCTTATTATTTGGTAGCGGTTAAGCTCGTTAAGAAACTTCCTTCTGCAAAAAAAATAACGAAAAGGAAGGTAGTTGCAAGCCGGAAAGTCCCAAACAAAAAGAGCGTTAAAAAACACAAGTACAAGTAACGGAACTCCAAGATTTTCAATAGAAACCCTTCAATTCTAAAAATTGGAGGGTTTTCCATTAATAGAAATACTTATATAAGTATTTAATCTTGACAACGTATTGCCGGGTATATATAGTAAGGACAATACGATTCAAGGATAAATGAAATGAACTCCCAGAATACGATTGAACACGATGGGATTATTGAAGCGGTCAAAGAAAACAGAGTCGTTGTGGCCTTGAACCAAGTATCTGCCTGTTCGGCCTGTCATGCCAAGGGAGTTTGTTCCCTTTCAGAGGGCATTGTCAAAAAAATCGACATTGAATCTCCTGGCAATCATTATAAAGTAGGCGATCCGGTAAAGATTTTCCTTTCAGAATCCTTAGGTTTTAAAGCCCTCTTTTGGGGGTATTTATTGCCTTTTCTGATTTTGATGGCTACCCTCATTATTATGTCTCTGGCAACAAAAAATGAAATTATTTCTGGAATCAGCGCGGTGGCCATGCTTATTCCTTATTATGGAATCCTGTATTTGTATAAAGATAGGATCAGAAAAATTTTTGTATTTAAGATAAAATCATGACCGTCACATCTCTATACGCAATTCTAACTTTAACCCTCGTTGGCCTATGTGCCGCCATCATTCTTTTTCTTGTTGCCAAAAAATTTCATATCTACGAAGACCCCAAAATAGATGAAGTCGAAGAGGCCTTGCCTGCCGCCAATTGCGGTGGCTGCGGTTATCCTGGCTGCCGTCATTTTGCCGAGGCCTGTGTCAAATCCGAGGATCTCCTCGGACTCTATTGCCCGGTAGGCGGTAATGCATGCATGGCCGAGGTGGCTAAAATTTTAGGCAAGGAAGCGGTTGAGAAAAGCCCTATGGTCGCTGTTGTCCGCTGTTCCGGCTCCCCTGAATACCGACCTGTCACGAATGTTTATGATGGGGTCCCCACATGTGTCATTGCGCATAATTTGTATAGTGGAGATACAGGATGCCCTTATGGCTGTTTTGGATTAGGGGATTGTGTTGCTGTTTGTAAATTCGATGCCATTTATATAGACGAAAAAACAAAATTGCCTGTTGTTATCGAGGAAAAATGCACCGCATGCGGGGCTTGTGTCATTGCCTGTCCACGCAACATTATCGAGCTTCGCAAAATCGGCCCCAAAAGCAGACGCATTTTCGTCTCCTGTGTCAACAAAGACAAGGGGGCAGTCGCAAGAAAAGCATGTGCTGTTGCCTGTATCGGCTGCGGATTATGCTTGAAAGAATGCCCCTTCGATGCCATCACTATTGAGAATAATTTGGCTTATATCGATTTTGAAAAATGCAGGCTTTGCCGAAAGTGTCCGCCTGTTTGTCCAACAAACGCGATTCATGAGGTTAATCTTCCGCCGAAACCGGCTCCCAAGCCCGAAACAAAAACGGAAGAAAAAAATAAAGGGAGTGAAAGCAATGCGGCTTAAAACATTCCCCCAGGGGGGCATACATCCTGACGACAACAAAATATCGGCCCATAAGCCGATTGAAAAACTTCCTGTCCCCAAAACGATTTCTATACCAATCTCCCAGCATATCGGGGCCCCAGCAAAGCCTGTTGTTCAAATCAACGACCAAGTCAAGACAGGCCAATTGATCGCCAAGTCCGGCGGTTTTATTTCCGCCAACATTCATTCTTCGGTATCCGGCACCATAAAAAAATTGGATAAAGTCATGGACGTATCTGGCTACAAGAGAGATTGTATTGTCATCGAAGTAGAAGGCGATGAATGGAACGAGGATATCGACCTCAGCCCGGAAATCAAGCAAGACTGCACTCTTTCCTGCGATGAAATCAAAAAAAAGATTATGGATGCAGGGATTGTTGGAATGGGAGGAGCCACTTTTCCTTCCCATGTCAAACTGACGATTCCTGATGGCAAAAAAGCCGAATATCTTCTTGTCAATGGGGCCGAATGCGAACCTTATTTAACCAGCGACCATCGATTGATGCTGGAGAAACCTGAAGAGATTATCGTTGGGATTAAAATCCTCATGAAGGCATTGAACGTTGAAAAAGCCATTGTGGGCATTGAGAGCAACAAAATGGATGCCATCCAATTGCTTTCAGAAAAAGCACAAGAAGAGAAGGCAATCACAATACAGGCTTTAAAACTGCAATACCCTCAGGGCGGCGAGAAACAACTGATCAAAGCTTTGGTCAATCGTGAAGCACCGCCACCTCCAGGACTTCCTATTGACGTTGGTTGTGTTGTTTTTAATGTGGGAACCGTATTTGCGGTTTATGAAGCTGTTCAGAAAAACAAACCTTTGGTGGAAAGGATCGTTGCCATAACAGGAAAAACATTAATGAATCCTTCTAATTTTCTTGTAAGGCTAGGGACTCCCATTTCTACTTTAATTGAAAAAGCGGGAGGGATGCCCCAAGATAGGGGCAAAATCATCAGCGGCGGTCCCCTGATGGGAAAGGCCATCGCCGATACCAGTATCCCTGTCACCAAGGGCACCTCGGGTATCGTACTGATGCCTGATAATGAATCCTTACGAAAAGAATGCCTGACGTGTATAAGATGTGCAAAATGTGTCTCTGTTTGCCCGCAAGGATTAGAACCCTATTTGCTCATGCTATTGGGACAAAAACAACTTTTTTCGAAAGCAGAAGAGGAGAATGTTCTCAATTGCATCGAATGCGGATGCTGCAGTTTTGCGTGTCCTTCTAACCGGCCGTTGTTGGACCATATCCGCTATGCAAAAACAACCGTTATGAACTTAATAAGAACCAGAAAAAGATGAGTGATCGTTTATTAAAAGTCTCTTTATCTCCGCATGCCTTTTCTAAAGACTCTATTGAGAGCCTCATGCATGGCGTTATCCTTGCGTTGATTCCTGCGTTTTTGGCCTCACTTTATTTCTTTGGAATTGGCGCTTTGAAAGTAACTGTTATTTCTGTTCTCGCTTGTGTATTTTTTGAATATGTTATTCAAAAATTTATTTTAAAAGTCAAGCCAACCATTTCGGACGGCTCAGCCATTATTACGGGCCTATTGCTTGCCTTTAATCTGCCGAGCAATTTGCCTTCAGGGATTGTTATCATCGGAGCTTTTGTGGCGATTGCCATTGGAAAAATGTCTTTTGGAGGTCTAGGAAAAAACCCGTTTAACCCAGCGCTTGTTGGCCGTGTATTTTTACTCATCTCTTTTCCTGTTCCGATGACGTTGTGGCCAAAACCCATCGTAACCCGCATGCAGCTCGACGGAGTTACGGCAGCCACCCCCCTTGCCATCGTCAAAGAAGGATTAGGCAACGGCCAGGCATTTTCTTCTTTGCTTTCTCAAATCCCATCCTACTTTGATTTATTTATTGGAAATGTCGGAGGCTGCATCGGAGAAGTTTCCGCACTTGCCATCCTTATCGGTGGTATTTACATGCTCTACAAAAAAATTATCAGCTGGCATATTCCTGTTTCTATGATAGGCACGATCTTTGTTTTTACAGGAATCCTTTATCAATTTCATCCTAACCAATATGCATCTCCTTTGTTTCATATATTAACCGGAGGGGTTTTTCTGGGAGCCATTTTTATGGCAACGGACTATGTGACTTCTCCCATGACAAGAAAAGGAATGATCATTTTTGGCGGAGGGATTGGTGTCATCACGTCTTTGATCCGTATATTTGGCGCGTATCCAGAAGGTGTTTCCTTTGCCATACTGATCATGAACGGTTTTGTTCCATTAATCAATAAATTCTGCAAGCCAAAACGATTTGGGGAAGCAAAATAATGGCTAAAAAGGAATCAACATTTATTAATATGCTTTTAACGCTCTTTTTGATAACGCTCATTGCCTCATCTGCAGTAGCTTTTGTCTATGAAATCACCAAAGAGCCGAAGGCACGTGCCCTTTTAGCTAAAAAAGTCAATGCTATTAAAGCCGTTGTCCCCGAATTTGATAATAACCCTGTCGAAGAGCAGAAAACAGTCGAAACAGATGGAGGCAAGTTCGTGTTTTATCCTGCAAAAATGAAAGGGACACTTGTTGGAACTGCCATTGAAACCTTCACCAAAAAAGGTTTTGGAGGGGAAGTCAAACTGATGGTGGGATTACTCCCATCGGGGACCATTTATGATATTGCGGTTATCGAACATAAAGAAACTCCTGGATTAGGGGATAAGATGGACAAGAAAAAATCAAATTTTTCTCAACAATTCAAGGGGAAGGGCCCTTCTCAGTTCCGATTGATCGTCAAGAAGGATGGAGGGGATGTGGATGCAATTACTGCAGCCACAATCAGTTCACGGGCATTTTGTGACGCCGTTCAGAAAGCTTACGATGTTTATATAAAAGATAAAAAATAATGAAGCGAAATTAATCGTGAATCAATGGAAAAATTTTACAAAAGGCTTTTTTAAAGAGAATCCCGTTTTTGTTCTGTTGCTGGGGCTTTGTCCGACGTTAGGGGTCACAACATCGGCTTTCAATGGTTTGGGAATGGGAATTGCAACAACCTTTGTCCTTGTTTGTTCAAATGTTGTCATTTCCTTAATCAAAAATTTTATCCCCAACAAAGTGCGTATTCCTTGTTTTATTGTTGTGATCGCTTCATTCGTTACAATCGTTGATCTTGTCATGGCAGCATTTTTCCCTGCGTTGCATGCTCAATTAGGAATATTCATTCCTCTTATTGTTGTCAATTGTATCGTTTTGGGACGCGCTGAAGCTTTTGCCTCCAAGAATACGCTGATTACATCTTTGATTGATGGATTGGGCATGGGTTTAGGATTTGCTTTGGCGGTTACTGTTTTGGGTGCCATAAGAGAAATCTTGGGAAGCGGGGCGATTTTCGGTCTGAAATTTATTAGCGGGGATGGCATGCTTGTTTTTGTGCTGGCTCCGGGAGCATTTTTGGTTTTGGGATATTTAATCGCTTGGGTCCATATGATGAACAAAAAGGCCTAAATGGTTGAAATCAAAAATTATAACGCAAAATTCAAAATTTGTTGTGTCACTTCGTGACCCTCATTGAGAGTTGCAAAGCAACACAATAATTTTAAATTTGGAGTTTTAAATTTTACATTAACATTAAATAATTAAAAAAATGCAATATATCCTTATCATCATTTCCGCTGTTTTTGTCAACAACATTGTTTTAACGCAATTTTTGGGAATCTGTCCGTTTTTGGGTGTTTCCAATCGACTCTCAACAGCCACAGGAATGGGAGGAGCTGTTGTCTTTGTCATGACGCTAGCGACCCTCGTCACCTATCTTATTCAACAATATATCTTGGTTCCTTTAGGGATTGAATTTCTGCAAACCATCACCTATATTTTGGTCATTGCGTCCCTTGTCCAGATGGTCGAGCTTATTTTAAAAAAGGTCAGCCCTGCTCTCTACCAGGCTTTAGGAGTTTTCTTGCCCCTGATCACGACCAACTGTGCGATTCTGGGTGTAGCTATCCTTGTCATCCAAAAGGAATACAATTTGCTCGAAAGTGTTGTTTTCGCCATTTCGAATGCTTGTGGGTTTACACTGGCCCTCATCATCTTTTCCGGGATCAGAGAGCAACTGGAATTAAACGATATTCCGGAAGGCATGAAGGGTGTCCCCATCGCCCTTATCGTGGCCGCCTTGCTTTCTTTAGCCTTCATGGGTTTTTCCGGTATCGTTAAATAGTGCTCATCTTTTCTATAAACCTATCAACAAAAATATTTGATTTATTATTGCTATCCATAATCATCGTTTGTATAATGATTTGGTTCTATTCTTAAAAAATATGCCTAAGAAAGGATACTTTATGTCTAATACGTTAGAAAACACCTCCCAATTTGAAGGACTTCATTTCGTCAGAAGAGGCAAGGTCAGGGAAATTTATGATTTTCAGGATAAATTCCTCATGATTGCATCTGACAGAATATCCTGTTTTGATGTTGTTTTGCCAACACCGATTCCACGAAAAGGGGAGATATTGACACAGATTTCGGCATTTTGGTTTGACTTTATTAAAGATATCATCCCCAATCATTTGATCAGTGCCAATGTTGATGAATTTCCCAAAGAACTCGCTAAATACAAGGAAGCCCTCCGCAATAGGACAATGCTGGTCAAAAAAGTCAAGACCATTCCCGTTGAATGTGTTGTGCGCGGTTATCTATCAGGATCCGGATGGAAAGAATACAAAGATACGCAAAGTGTCTGCGGAATCCATTTGCCAGCAGGATTAAAAGAATCGGACAAATTGCCGGAGCCCATTTTTACACCGGCCACTAAAGAATCTGTGGGGCACGATATGAATGTTGCCTTTGATGATATAAAAAAAGAAGTCGGGAGCGACACCGCCAACTTCTTAAAGGAAACCAGCTTGGCAATCTATAAAAAGGCTAGCGCTTTTGCTGCAGAAAGAGGCATCATTGTTGCTGATACAAAATTTGAGTTTGGATGGCTGGATGAGAAGATTATTCTTATTGATGAAGTTCTAACCCCGGATTCTTCCCGTTTTTGGCCCAAAGATCAATACAATCCCGGAAAGGCTCAACCAAGTTTTGATAAACAATATGTCCGGGATTATTTATTAACGCTCGATTGGGACAAAACCTACCCCGGCCCAAAATTGCCTGAAAAAATCGTTAATCATACCGTTGAAAAATATCTGCAAGCATTCAAGATGTTAACGGGTAAGGTTCTTTAAGGCAAAAATTTTTAAGACCCACCAAAATTGCTTTTAGACCATCATAATCTAATTATTCGTAAGTTATTAATTAACAAATAGTTACATTCAAAACATATATTTTTGCTATTTTTTATTATTTTTTACAATAAATTTACCTGTTGCTTCATAAGAAAAGCATACCGTAATTAGTTGGAAAGTGCCAATTTATTTCTCATAGACAGGAAGATTTTTTTCATCGATTTCTCCATTTCTTTTCTTAAATCAAAAGGATTAAGGAATTGATATTTTGATTTCAGCAATGCTTTTTGGCGGTTATCAATGTATGGTGATTCTAGCAATCTTTGATAAGGAGTTTTTGGTTTATCAAGGATTTTAATGGTTCGAGAACCGACTCTTCTTTTTTCCAGCAGCTTTGCAGAAGGCAGGAAGAAGTTATTAAATTGAGAGAATTCGAATTTATAAAAATTATTAAGTAACGGCACCATATTCGGATTCTCAAAGCGGTAATAGCCAAGCCATTGGCGGACGTGAGTGCAGTTTTTTTGTTCGACGTGGGCATTATCATCTTTACGATAGGGACGAGAACGAGTAAATTCAACCCAATCGCTTCGCATATCCGTATCCGTAAAGTATCTCAATAAATGCCAGTTAAGAAATTCCGAGCCATTGTCACAATCAAAGCCTTTGATGTCAAAAGGTAATGAACGTTCAATATCACGAATTTGTTTAAGAATACTGGTTGCCCCTTTGTTCCAAGAGGCTCGAACTTCAGTCCAACCGGTCG
>Ga0272441_10005721_pt1 | contig 21369 bp, 25 predicted proteins | sample SSMProp6N_FD_193582 | JGI IMG/M metagenome (GOLD analysis project Ga0272441, IMG submission 193582) | Marine sediment archaeal communities from Little Sippewissett salt marsh, Falmouth, MA, United States - SSM-Prop-6N | ecosystem: Environmental > Aquatic > Marine > Wetlands > Sediment ... | reverse complement strand
TGCTGCCTGAGCCGAGATCCGATATGCATACGCCGAACAAGTACGCTTCAACCGCAATCCCGCTCATGCTTGAGGGTTTTTACAGCAGGGGAATTGAGCGCATTCATCTCAGTGCGAAGATTATCGGTGGCGCAACCATGTTCAATTTAAGTGAAAACAGCATGATGTCAGAGATCGGAAGGAACAATATAAAGAAGGTGAAAGAAGTACTGGATGAAAATAGAATAGCCCTTGTTGCGGAGGACACAGGCGGAACATGGGGGAGGACAGTGGATTTCTATCTTTCAAACGGTGAAATTAAGATAAAATCAATGAATAAAACAGAAAGGATAATATAGGTTTAATATGGAGAGCATGACAGGCTACGCATATATGGAAGGGAATACTGCGGACTTTTCCTATTCCGTTGAACTGAAATCATTAAACTCGCGTTATATTGAAACAAATGTGAATCTTCCAAAGGTCCTGAGAAATGATGAAAATGATATCAGCAACATGCTGAAAGATAATTTTTCCAGGGGTAAGATAGAATTGAATGTTGATATATACGACTGGACAGGCACCAGGCCTGTGTCAGTAAACGGTGACGTTATCCGGAAATACTATGATGAGCTTAAAAAGATACAGAAGGAGCTTGACGTCAATGAACCTGTGAAGCTCGATTCTGTGCTTCTTCTTGACGGTATTACTCAGAGAGAACGTTCCACTGTCACGGAAAAGACACGCAGGGAGATTTATGATTCTATCCGCTGGGTCATAAAAAAAGCAACAGAGATGAGGAAAAAAGAGGGGCGGTCAATCAGGAAGGACCTGAGTGATTCTCTCGCAGCCATTGCCGGATCTACAAAAAGCATAAAGGCGCTTTCAAAGAATTCTGTTGCTGAAAAAAAAGACCAGCTCAGAAAGAGGATTGAATCGGTTGCCGGGGAAAAGATTGATGACATGCGCCTTCTGACCGAGATATCCATACTCGCTGACAAACTGGACATAAACGAGGAAATCGTAAGGCTGAATGATCATTTAAATAAGTTCAAGTCATACCTCAGGGAGGATGGTCAGGTAGGTAAGAAACTGGATTTTATTGCACAGGAAATGTTTCGCGAAGTGAATACCATAGCTTCGAAATCCGGAAACGCGGAAATATCCCACACCGCGGTTGATATAAAAAATTATATTGATAAAATACGCGAACAGTGCAGAAATGTTGTTTGATAATATAATCAACCCTGAACGATGCAAGTGTAAGTTACATGGTAGCGTGCATTTAAGGGATCACGGGATTATAAAAACAAATGCCCTGCGTATGTACACAGCATAATCAAATTCCCCTGAACTCGTGATATGGAGAATAAATAATGAAAACAACCCTGATCAATATCGGTTTTGGTAACGCAGTTGTTGCGGAACGGGTCATAGCTGTAATAACACCCGCTTCAGCATCAGGCAAGAGACTGCGTGAAGATGCGAGGGAAAACAGTATTCTCATTGATGCCACACAGGGTAGAAAAACCCGGGCAATAATTATAATGGACAGTAACCATGTTGTACTGTCAGCAATGCAGCCTGAAACTATATCCAACAGACTGATGAATAATTCGGATACCTGATATGAAAGTAGTGCTTTCAGCGCCTTCCGGCGCAGGTAAAACAACAATAATCAGAAACCTGCTCGAACAGGATGAACGTTTCTGTTTTTCAGTATCAACAACCACGCGCGCCCTTCGCGAGGGCGAGAAAGACGGTGTAAGTTATTATTTTGTGGAACGGGCAGAATTCGAATCAATGAAACAGAATGATGAATTTATTGAATGGGCACTTGTGCACGGGAATTACTATGGGACCAGTAAAAAAGAGGTTGACAGAATTGTCAATGCTGGGAAAATCCCATTGTTTGACGTGGATGTGCAGGGAGCACGGAGTCTTAAGAAATCAGTTGAAGATGCAGTGTTCATATTCATAATCCCGCCGGCTTTAAAAGATCTGGAAATAAGGTTACGGAAAAGAAACACAGATACAGATGATGAAATACAGCTGCGCATTAATAATGCAATTGATGAAATGCGGGAATATGAGATGTATGATTACATCGTGATCAATAATGATATTCAAAGGGCTGTACACTGTCTGAAATCGATTGTAGATGCAGAATTATGCCGCAATAAAAGGCATGCGCCAATAATCAGGAGGATGCTGGAGAATGATAATACCCATTGATAAGCTTCTTACATATAAAGGAAACAAATATATCCTTACAAGGGCCACCATGGCGGCCGTTGACAAAATAGGAAATATAAAGGGCTATCCGGAAAATGACAGCAGCTGGAAACTAGTCCCTAATATCCTTAAAATCGTGCTTGAAGAAAAGATCGTATTCGAAAAAGAGAGTCCGCTGGAAGACGAATAAGACCTGGAGCAGGGGGAAGCAGACTATTATTGCATTAGTCCTTGTTGGACCTACTGCTGTCGGCAAAACAGAGATATCACTTGACCTTGCAGGCGAAAACTGTGAAATTGTATCAGCAGATTCTGTTCAGGTATACAGATATCTTGATATAGGCAGCTGTAAGCCGGGTACGCATGAAAGGGGACTGGTCAGTCATCACATGATTGATGTGGTGAATCCGGATTTTCCTTTTACAGCAGGGGAATACTGCAGAAGGGCGGCTGTAACCTGTGATGAAATAGAGGCCCGGGGGAAATATCCCCTTTTTGTGGGCGGCACAGGTCTTTACATAGATTCATTTTTTCAGGGTCTGGCTGATATTCCTGAAATCGAGGAATCTGTCAGGGAAAATCTCATGGATGAGCTTCAGGAAAGGGGCCTGTTGAGCCTTTTCAGGGAGCTTATGGCAGCTGACAGGGAATTCGCATCCCGGGTACATGAAAATGACAGGCAGCGTATTCTGCGCGGTCTGGAGGTGTTCAGGGGAACCGGCAGACCGATAAGCAGTTTTTATTCGGATAAAAAGGGACACGAAACTGACGGCACGCTCTACCTGGGGCTTTTTGAGGACCGGGAAATATTAAAAAAAAGGATTGATGAAAGAGTTGATTCAATGATAGAATCCGGTCTGGTGGAAGAGGTCGAAGGTCTGAGAAAAATGGGTTACGGACCGGGGCTGAAGTCAATGAGATCTATCGGCTACAGGGAAATAAACAGCTACCTGGACGGTGTGTGCACGCTGGATAATTGTATTGAGACAATAAAGCGTGAAACGAAAAAATATGCTAAAAGACAGATGACATGGTTCAGAAAAAACAGCAGGATACACTGGTTCAGGAGAGAGGAAAGGGAATCTCTCTTCTGTCTGGTGCAGTCGCACCTGTTGAAATATACATAATAGATTCAGGAGATAAATCATGACCAAACAGCTCAGCGGTCTGCAGGATGTGTTCCTCAACACAGCACGTAAAGAAAGAATCGATATCACTGTTTTTCTTATGAATGGTGTTCCCATAAAAGGACGCGTGCTGAGTTTTGATAATTTTACCATACTGCTTGAGGTGGACAAAAAGCATAATCTGGTATACAAACACGCGGTCTCAACAATTGTTCCGTTAAAACCGGTGCAGTACAGGGAAGAGGATAAAGGCGATAAAAATTTAAAAGGCGACATGGAATAATAAAAAATATCCGGTACACGTCATGAAAAAATTACTATTCAGGGTGATGTTACTGATTATTATTGCTGCTGCAGTATACCTGTATCTTTTCTCATTCCACAGTATAGAGAACGGAAAAGTGGGAATGGTTGAAGATTTCAGAAACGGCAGGATAGTCAGAACTTTTGACAGGGATTATAATTTTATATGGCAGGGCGCTTTCCCCTGGATATATTCCGTGTACCAGGTTCCGTCAGAGAGAGTGACTGATTTTAATGTAATGATACCGGTGCCTCAACTTGGGCAGCTTGCAGGTGATTCATACTCTGTCATTATACCCCTGAGTATGAATTATTCAGTTAATTATAAAGCAGCTGCCGGCATGCACTGCACGGGACAAAAAGGGAGCACAGTTGAGAACCATATTAAAAAAAAGGTCAGGGCTTATATTGCTGAACAGCTCAGGGTCTACATGTCACCTGTGTACAGGTACGTGCTTTTAACTGCTAATGTACCGAATGTTGTGAAAAAGGCTTGCTCTGATATGAAAGAATCTCTTGAAAAGTCCGGGATAAATATAATCAGCCTTGGTATTTCAGGCAGTATCCAGGTGCCTGACATGAATGTCTATTATGACGGTCTGCGTCAGCGGAATGATCTGAGAATGATTGAAAAAAAGAACGAAAAAGAATTGAAAATAATCAGGACTAAAATAGAAAGGGATAAATTACTGAATCAGGAGTTTTATAGTAAACTCAGGGAAATGTCAGGCATTATAAAAGAAAATCCTGATATATTAAAGTATATTTATATTGAGAAACTTGTCGGAAACGATGTTGTTAAGATTATACACGGTCCGGATGGTTATCCGGGTTTTCTTGACAAAAAGAAGATCGACAGACCGGCAGATGGCGAAATTGACAACCTCAGATGAGGTTTATTACTATTATTTAAGTTAAGGAGAAGTCCATGCCCTGTGGTAAAAAGAAAAAGCGAAAAAAGATTGCAAACCATAAGCGCAAGAAAAGAAGAAGACAGAACCGGCATAAGAAGAAATGATTATTCGTTCTAAAAAAAAGAGATTGGTTCAGTCAACAGATCAATCTCTTTTTTGCTTAGAAAACAATGAATAATAAAAAAAAAGCCACATCCGTCAAAGCAAAAAATGCGGTCCAGTACAACTGGAAAAGGCGCCCTTCTGAGATAAGGGGGTATCATCGTACCCTGTATATGAATGCGGATAACGGAGATTATCTCCGTGTAGACTATAACCTCATAGATAAAAGGGTACGCCTCTACCTAGAAGCCGCGAATGAAGGCGGTAATCCCTATTACTCGGTTATCAGTAATGGAAAAGTGACAATTGAGAGGAGCGTGTCAACAGGAAGGTCGTCCGGATTTTCTCATAAGTTCCATGAAAGGGCTGAGATTTTTTCAACCATCCCCAACCAGGAAGTTGTCAGGCTCATTAATAGGAATTACAATATCGTCAGCAGGCAGGCACAGCAGCAGATAAGGGAACAGAAACAGAAACGGATCGATGAAACCAGGAACCGCTATTTCAGTGAGTCGGAAGCGGTCTCTTATGATCGGGACACCCGTACAACAAGAAGGGGAGACTCGATAAATATCAGGGTCATTGATGCTATTGACTTCATAATCGGGATTCTCTCGTCCCTGATAATGTATATCCTTTTCCAGTACAGTTTTATTGTTATGGGAATTGTATCTGCATTTTACGGTATTATAATCGGCTTTATCGACATGTTCCTTCGAAACAGGCCCCCTTTGCTGGGTAAGGTGATATTCTTTATACTGGCCGGCGCGTGTGCGTATGTGTACGGGTACTATATTTTCTGAAATGAAATTCTTTATCATAAATATTTTGTTCTTGAAAAGAAAATCTGTATAAATAAATTAATACATGAATTACCAATAATAAAGAAATAAAAGGTACCACCAATGGCCAGCACCAGTGAAAAGGTATTATCCTCCATCCAGGTTATCTGCTTTAAGATCGGGGATGAAGAGTACGGTATAGACATCCTGCAGGTACAGGAAATCCAGATGATACCTCAGATAACAAAACTGCCAAAATCTTCAGACTATATTATGGGTGTTATTGATCTGCGCGGCAAGGTGATACCGATTATAGATCTCAGCAGGAAATTCGGTATTGATTCATCTGGCATGGGAAGCACCAACAGGGCCATAATTATTGAGATCGAAGGTAAAGAGGTCGGCCTTGCCATTGACTCAGTGAGCCACGTTATAAAAATCGACACTGATGAGATTGAGCCCCCCCCGCCAATTGTCAAGGGCATAACCGGGAAGTATATTGTGGGGATTGCCAAAATTGAAAGGGGATTTGTGGTTATCCTTGATATTAAGAGGATATTTTCCGTGGAAGAGCTCGAGTCCCTTTGATAAAAATCATCATCAGAATGCCGCGATAAGAATTGTTTCAATCTCCTCCGCATTGAGCTCCCTGAAAGAATTAGCTAGAAAGGGATAGCTCATTGAAAGCTCCGCTATCTGTTTGAACATGGTTTTTGATATGTTATAATTTGACAGCCTCTGGGGGATGTCAATATCTGTCTCCAGTTTCCTGATGCCTTCAATACCCTTGATCGCAGCTTCAATCACTGTTATGTCCCTGACATTTTCACCCATGACCTTTGCCATCTGCACGTATTTCCCCGGAGACGAGGTCAGGTTGAATTCCATTATATGCGGCAGAATAACACACATCGCGCTTTCGATATCAATTCCGGTAATTGAATTTATGGACAGGGATATCCCCAGAGTGACAGAAAGGTAAGCAGTGGCAAAGGCAATCCCTGACATGACTGATGCTGTTGACAGAAATTTTCTCGGTATTATGTTCTCTCTTTCTCTCATAACCAGAGGCAGGTTCCTGAAGGTAAGGTCAATGGTTTTAAGGGAGTAGGTGTTGATTATGTCATTGTTTTCCCTTGAAATGACCGATTCCGCTGCAATGCCCATTGCACAGATACACATCTTCATGTATTTTTCATCACTTATATTCAGGGAGAGGGCAGGGTCCACGACCACTGCTTTCGGATATAATATCTCACTGCTGTAAGCGCGTTTTGTTAATTCGTGGATCTCTTCGATGAAGAGCAGGGGTGCGAGTCCAAGCCCGTAAAGAGGGAAGGCCGGCATTGTCACAACGGGCAGGGGAGGATTTACAACCGGGGCCCCGGCAAGCAGGTCATGGCAGAAAATATAATTTTTTGACAGGACTGAAATCGCCTTTGCAGCATTCACGGATTCGATTCCGCCAAAACCGATAAGCAGGTCAGTATTTGTTTTCCTGACAAAAGAAACGGCACTGTCAATGTCTTCAGTTGTGGGAACCTGAGGGAGCTCATCGTAAATAATACATCCGATGTCAGCCTGTTTCAGGTTGCCGGCAATCTGCTCAATAAAGGCGTGATAAATCTCAAAATCGTGAGAGGTGGTTATGATTATGGCGCGGGTGCCATATCGTGACATTACTGACCCGATACTGTCGATGATATTTTCCCGGATAAAGATCTCTGTGGGGAGGTGAAAATCTGGTTTAAGTGTTTCTTTCAATCCATACCGCCATGAACAATTAAACTTGCAGTAATGATCATTACGCTGTAATTTAAGGGCTTTCTCATCCCCGGTTTACCGTGACATTTTCAGTAATCACTTCGGATATTTCCATAAAAAAAGCGGACATAACTCGATATCTCCGCTTTCTGTTTCATGACTGTTATAGAAGAATTCTCGTTAATCTATTCCCTTAAAAGAAAATTCGCGATCCTGTCGGCAACCATTTCCAGGACCTTGTTGTCATCGAAATCATAGGTTCCGTTTGCGATTTTTTCTTTTATCTCATTGACTCTTTCAGCCCGGATGTCAGGTGCACTGTTAACGATCTGCGTATGTCTTGCTATTTCAGCAGCCTGTTTTCCCTCGGAGGATATCTGTACCGAATCTGACTTTTTGGTTTCCCTGGTCCCGGTTACAGATCGGGATTTCTTCGTTTCAACAATGTTGTTTATGTTACCAATTTTATCGATAACCATGGTATTAACCCTTTTTTATTCTAATATAAGTATCGGCATATTTTGTCAATTCTTTAACAGTATTTATGTACTGTTATTATAATGACCAATTTTATTCAATTTTAAGCAGTAATAATTCCTGAACATGTATTTTAGTTTAAAATTAAAATTATGACACCCTGCGGCAGGGGTAATAGCACATTTCTTAACTTTTACAGCTTAATGAAAAATTACTTAATTTTAATATAAACCACAAGCTTATTATCAAATTTGACATATAAGGGGACTTGTAAAAACTACCAGTATGATGTCCCCTTGTGAGGTCGATCGCTTATCAGGGTCGAAGCTATTTTGAACATCCGTGTTCAGCTTCGACATTAGCTCATCGTGAGCGTCACGTCCATGTCTGCGATCGACACTAGAGCATCCTGCTCGTCGGCAGACGTTTTTTTAGCACATCCTGTGCGGCGTCTGCATTAGCACCTCCTGTGCGTCACATCCCGATTCCTTTTTATAAATAAATGAATCGGGAATAAAACCAGTAGTTTCCCTGATTTAAAAACTGTAACTACTGGTTTTTAGAGGTGCTTATAAAATATAATAATTCTATACTGATATAACAAGTATTTTATCAGCTTAAAAGGATTCGCAGTCCGTCCCGGGATAAAAGAGCAAAACTACTGACCGACTATTCTATAATTGTGTTTAAAATGTTCCTGGCTGGTTTATTCATTATGGCTATGGTAAATTCGCCCTTTTCAATTACAGATTCAATAATTGAGTCAATTTCTGTGCCAGTGCCGCTGATAAATTCCTCATGTATCTTTGTCATCTCACGGCCGATCAGGATATCTGAGTCGGGAAATATTTCGCATATGTTTTTCAGGCATTTCCTGATTCTGTGCGGAGATTCATAAATAACTATAATCCCCCTGAAAAGACCCAGGCGTTTCAGCTCATTTTTTCTTTTACCCTCTTTCTTGCTGAGGAAACCGCTGAACATTATATTTTTTTCAGGGAACCCGCACACTGAAACTATAGCGGAAAGGGCGGAAGGCCCGGGTACGGGGCTTACAGCTATGCCCCTTGACCGCGCTTCGTTTACAAGCCTGCTCCCGGGATCGGAAACGGCTGGTGTGCCGCAATCCGTAACATAGGCAAATGAGGCACCCTGTTCAAGGCGTTTGACTGTGTCATTGATTTTGGCGATGCTGGTGTGTTCATGAAGTGAATAAGCAGGGATAGATATCCCGTGGGCATTAAGGAGTTTTCTTGTCTGCCTTGTGTCCTCGCAGAACACTGCATCAGCCTTTTCACTGAGAATTCTAAGCGCCCTCAGCGTTATATCTTCCATGTTACCTATGGGAGTGCCAATAATATAAAGTGTGCCCGGCTCTTTTTTATCTTTCACTGTCTATAATGGTGCCTGTATTTATATACGACAAGTCTACACTAAAGGTGAAAAGCATCCACTTCTTTTTCATTTACTGCGGGTAATTTTTACTGTCACGGCCCTGTCAGGTTCGGTAGGGCATTTGAATTCACAGATTGCGCATCCGATACAGAGCCCGGGATCAATGACAGGGAGGCGTATTATCCGGCCTGACTGGAGTTTTTTTTCACGAAGCAGTATTGCCTTTTCTGTTGTAGGACAGTGTTCTTCGCACACAATACAGTTTTCCTGCTTTGCCCAGGGCAGGCAGAGTTCTTTATTAATGACAGCGAGCCCGATCTTTGTAACGCGTTTTTCCGCGAGAGTGATATTTTTAATGGCGCCGGTAGGGCATACGCTGCCGCACAGGTTGCAGTTATATTCGCAGTAGCCGATACCCGTATCCAGAAAAGGCGTCCATACTCCCGCGGCCCCTGCCTCAAGCAGCGCGGGCTGAAGAACATTTGTAGGACATACCTTCATGCAGTTCCCGCACCTTATGCACCTCTGGATGAATTCGTGTTCATCAAGGGAGCCGGGCGGACGTATCAGTTCTCCCCGTTTTTCAGTTCCTGAAGCTTTCGTGTTACCCCTGCCGGGAACAGGAATGCCAGGGGCAAGCAGGATAAAGATCAGCTTCAGGAACCGGGAGCGGGTAATTTTCTCCGATGCCTCCGGTTCAATTTCCCGGTGGGAGCGTTTAAAAGAGAAAAAGGACTCCTGCCCGGGACAAAACACAATGCAGTCCAGGCAGAGAATGCACTCCTCCCTGACATATGAATTGTCCTGTCTGATCGCTCCGGTCCTGCAGTTATGCCTGCACAGGGAACATCCGCTCCTGCAGGATTTCACGGTCCTGGTAAAAGGAGAAAAGCGGGCTGGCAGGGAGAGGAGCGCCCCGAGAGGGCAAACATACCTGCACCACCAGCGCCTCTTTAAAGCCGCGGTGAAAACAGACACGATAAATAGAGCGAGAATCACATCCGCGTGCGGGAAACGGGGAACAGATGGGCCGAGAATGCTGTTACTGAGAGAGACGTGGACATTTTCAATAAATGGATTGAAATCACTCACGCGAAGGAGTGTGATAAACATGTTGTCAATACTACGGGTAAGGAAGGGGTGGATGTTCATTGAAAATGCCCTGAAAAACAATGTAACAGGATCAAGAATCCAGGCGATCTGTACTCCAAAAACGGCGAATCCAAATATAACAAAAAGGACCATGTAGCGGGAGAACCGTGCACGGCCAGGGCCTGTTTCAGCAGGCCTGATCCTCATGAGCCTGTAAACGGGTTTCAGAAGCATTGAAAGGAAATCCATGGAAGCGCCGAGAGGGCATATCCATCCGCAGAAGAAACGGCCAAGAAGGAGCGTAAGAAGAAGAGTGACGGACGCCGTTATAAGTCCCGCGATAAGGAGCCTTTCGGAAATGGCGGTCATGAACATAACAAGGGGATCAATATGAAAGATGTACCGGGCATTGATAGAGCGGTCAGCCGGATAGCGGGTCTCCCATATAATATATATGACCATGGCTGCGCAAAGGAACTGGCACAGCCTCCTCAGATAAAGATATTTCATTCCACGTCGCATGCGATTATATTGACACTGTTCTGATTTTCGCCCTGCCGAGGTCCATGCTGCCCAGGCCTTTTTCAGCGCCTTTTCTGATGTGAGCGATTTCTCCCGGTTTGCGGTTGAAAAGGGTGGCAGCGTATGAATCAGCAAGCACAGGGTCAGCACTGGCAATTACGGTATTTTTATGCCTCACATTATCTATATTCCCGCTGCTTGGTCCGCCCCGGATAAGGATTCTCCAGGCGTCAATGACAGTGAGGTCAGGACTGATGAATTCTGTAAGTTCAGCGAGTTTTTCGTCAATGTTCCAGTGTATCATGCCCCTGTTTCCGCCGCAGACACCCATGAGATTTTTCATTGAGAGTGTAAGGCCTGTAAGGGAGTGGTGCTTGGCTATGGGCACATTGATGAAACAGTCGCATTCCGCAGCGTCTTTGAATACAGGCCAGTCCTGCATTCTGCTCCCCGCGGGAAAGGACGCGGGGAGGAATTTCCAGTCAGCTGTATGGTAGACCATGGCTCCTGCTTTTCGAGCCGCCTGAAAAATCCCGCTGTTATGATAGCTCATGCCGGGATTGTTACACGTATTGTCAAAGACACGGACAGTGCGCGCGCCCGCATGCCTGCACAGGCTTATAAGTGTGGATACTATTTCAGGATTTGTCGTGGCCGCGTATTCAGGTGTCCTGTTCCACGCGATGTTCGGCTTGATTACAACAATATCACCCCTGTTCACGAACCGTTTGATTCCGCCGAGCTCTTCAACTGCCCTCTGAGTGGCAGCGGCAATGCTGTTTCCCCGTACTGCTGCCAGGTCACAGTCCGTGATGTGTTTGCGTCCTGGCCTGGGCTGGAGTTTTTTATCCTGTCCGGGAGCGGCTTTGACCGGTGATTTCATGAAAATCAAAGCAGAAACATAAGCAGCCGCCTGTAATAAAAGGTTGCGTCTTGACAGTGAAAGACGGTTTTGTGTAATTTTACATAATCTGCTTCTCTTACTGAACATGATAACCACCTCAATAAAAGGATTGCGGCCGGGGTAAGCCCTGAATTTGTCCGCACCTGTTATTTTTTAATATAACGAAAATAAGGGATCATTCAATAAATATCGCTTCCCGCTATGACGCGCGGGATTTACGCTTTTTATTTGACATATGCATGTTCATGTTAATGTATGGGGCCGGGGATTCAGTACTGTTCAGAGGGGAAGCGGGATGAAGTTTGAGATAACACGAAAAGATGAAAAAAGCGGTGCGCGCGCCGGTATGATCCATACCTCTCATTCGTCTTTTTCAACACCTGTATTCATGCCTGTGGCCACACGCGCTGCTGTGCGTGCCCTTACTTTCAGGGATATCGAAGAGATCGGATTTGATATCATCCTCTCTAACACCTACCACCTCTATATACGTCCGGGTACACAGGTACTTGAGAAGGCGGGCGGCCTGCACAGGTTCATGAATTATCAAAAGTCAATACTTACTGATTCAGGGGGTTTCCAGGTTTTTTCGCTGGCTGACCTGTGCAGGGTCCGGGAGCACGGGGTTGAATTCCGTTCACATCTTGACGGTTCCCTTCATTTATTTACCCCTGAAAAGGTGCTTGATATACAGAAGGTCATTGGTTCTGATATTATGATGGTCCTGGACCAGTGCACGGAATACCCGGTTTCTGAAAAGGACGCGAAAAAAGCAGTTGAACGGACTGTGCGGTGGGCAGGGCAGTCAGCCGGCCACTGGAGAAACAGCTTTGATACTGATGTGCAGAGCCTGTTCGCTATTGTACAGGGAAGCGTTTATCCGGACCTGAGAAAGCAGTGCGCGGAAGAATTGAGGGATATGGATTTTCCGGGTTATGCGATCGGGGGTCTGTCAGTGGGAGAACCCGGGGACCTGTACAGGGAAATTACAAGTATGACCTGCGAACACCTGCCGGAAGAGAAACCCCGTTATATGATGGGGGTCGGAAGTCCCCTGGAGATTTTATACGCGGTCAGGCACGGGGTTGACATGTTTGACTGTGTTATGCCTACCAGGATAGCGAGAAACGGGGCCCTTTATACATCTCAGGGCAGGATTAATATCAAGGCGGCCGCTTACGAGTCTGATTTCGGACCGCTTGACGAGAACTGCGACTGTTACGTTTGCAGAAATTTTTCACGCGCGTATCTGCGTCACCTTTTCAGAATGGGTGAGATCTCTTCGTTGATTTACAATACCTATCACAATCTTTATTTTATGAAGAGTTTCATGACAGAAATAAGGCGGAGCATTATTGATGGCAGCTTTGACAGTTTGTATAACAGGTGGGAATTAATTTACGGCAGGAACTGATGGGCACTTTTGAGGTTTGACGGGCCACAGTTTTTAGCAGGAGTCAATTTTAAATTATCTTGACACTAATACTGGTTAAAGCTATAGTGTGTTGTTGTAGCATATTATATGCTGTCCCCGATGAGGAGGAAGAGGGTACATGGACATTAACACTAGGACTAATGGTGAAATAGTAATACTTGATATCGCGGGTGAAATAGATCTTTACAACGCTCCTGAGATAAAAGATATCATTAATAAGCTTATAGAAGAGAAACAGTATAATGTTGTAATCAATCTTGAAAATGTATCCTATATTGATTCTTCAGGAATCGGCGCCCTGATTTCAAGTCTCTCAAATCTTAAAAAGTATCAGGGCGGACTGAAAATTATTAACGTGTTCGCTTCAGTACGAAAAGTCTTCGAACTAACGAAACTGACTTCATTTTTTGAAATCTTTGACTCTGAGGAAGAGGCAATCAGTTCATTTTCATAGGTCAATGATCTCCTTAATAATATTACCGCAAAATTCTATTCCGGCTTCATGTTATTTTAAAAGAGGTGTGAAATGCCACAACCAGTAAAGATTATCCCGTTTGTTTTGATTGCCATTCTTATAACAGCCGGATGCGGTGAGCCCATACCTATAAAGGAGATGACAGCCGCAAAAAAGGGTATCACCAAAGCAACATCTGTCAAGGCAGACAGTTATGCGCCTGAGGAGCTGGTTAAAGCGAAAGAAAAGCTGTACGAGTCACACGATTTTACCGTTAAGGAAGATCTTGAAAACGCGAAAAAATCGGCCGAGGAATCATCGCGCTTTTCTCAGTCCGCGTATGAAAAGTCAATTCCCCTGCTGGCCAGGGACACCAGGGAAATCGCGGAAAAGAGCCTTGAAGGGGCCCGTGAAGTATACGCGGAACAGCTCGCACCGGATGAGTATAAAAAAGCGGATGACGAGCTGAAAAAAAGCGACACACTTTTTGAAAACAAAGAATATTACGAAGCATATCTTTCAGCTGTTGAGGCTGACAGGTACTCGAAAAATGCCCGGAGTGTGTCTATCGGGAAAAAGGACCTTCTTCGCGACGCTATTGCCGAGGTAAAAATTACACTTGAAAATTCAGAAAAATATTCAGTAGATAAATATTCTGCTGCAAAATACAGGCTGGCAAAAGAAAATGTCACAGTTTCGGAGAAATTTTATACTGACCTGAAGCTGAAACAGGGATTTTCCGCTGTTGAGGTTGCAAAAATAAATGCGGATGAGGCCTATCTTGAGGCACTTGAGGGATCTGCAAGGGAAAGGGCAGCAAAAGCGTCTGCTGTTATTGCCAGGGCCAAAAAGAGTATTGGAACAGGAGCAAAAGCCAGGGAATTAGATGGGGCGAGTGAGGCCCATGAAAATGCCATGTCTCTGCTCAAGGAATCACAGTACAGGGAATCCATAACCTTTTCTGATGAGGCCATACGACTCGCTGAAATTGCAGTTGATTCAGCTAAAAGAGCAGTTACTGCAGGTGATTCCTCAGTAAAGGGCGGTTCCATTGCCGGTGATACCGGGAAAAAGGTGGAATATGATTACTACAGGGTGAAATACCGCAAGGGCAGAAAGGACTGCCTTTGGCGTATAGCACAGAAATACTACAGTAATCCAATGCTGTGGAAAAAAATATACCACGCTAACAGGAAAAAAATTAAAAATCCTGACCTCATACGCCCCGGATGGGTTCTGAGAATTCCCAGATTAAAGAAATAATAACTGATTAATTCACGGCTGTTTTTTTAAGATCGGAGGCAGCAGGGCACATTGCCTGTGAAGTGCATAACTGTAAATCAGTGCACGCCAGAGGGGCGCCATATAAAACTTGACGGGAAATTAACTGTGCCTTAATAGGTCTATATCTCAGGAATCGCATGTTTTTGAGATCATATTTGAGGAACGGAAGCAATGACCACCAAAAAGGGTAAAGACAGAGGTTCTGAAAATGAATCTGTCACTGAGGATGAACTGCTGAATAATGAAGGCGGTGAGGATTCCGGTGATGACTTTGAAGCTGAAGAAGACAGTAAAAAGCTCAGGCATAATGTTGAAAAGCGAAACAATGATAAATATACTGATTCGTCCATTTCCTGGTACCTTGAGCAGATAAATAAAATACCACTTCTGTCCCGCGAGGATGAGGACTATCTTGCGCGGGAGTCCAGGAATGGTAATGAAGCCGCGAAAGACAGGCTCATCAAGGCAAACCTCAGGTTCGTCGTTTCAATTGCAAAAAAATACCAGACAAGCGGTATCTCGCTCCTTGACCTTATCAACGAGGGCAATATGGGCCTGATCAAGGCCGCTGAAAAATTTGACCCTGACAGGGGCTACCACTTTATATCATACGCGGTATGGTGGATACGACAGGCAATAATCCTGGCAATCTCACAGAAAGCCTCACTGATTAGACTTCCCTTAAACAGGACAGCGGATATACAGAAAATTGAAAAGGTCCACAAGAAGCTTGAAAACAAGCTGGGAAGGGAACCCACACCAGGGGAGATCGCTGGTGACCTTGACATGGATGACGAAGAGATAAATCATTTAAGGAATATCACGCAGGATTATATATCTCTTGATTCATCATACGGAGATTCAGAGGACACGACCATACTGAGTATGCTGGTTGATTCACGGGTGGACTCACCTGACAAGAACGTGCTGGATGAATCTCTTAACAATGCCCTTAATAATGTGCTGGAAACACTTACAGAGTCTGAACGTGAGATAATTCGTATGCGATTTGGACTGAACAGTTATGAGCCCATGTCCCTTCAGCAGATAGGGGACAGGTTCCATCTTTCAAAAGAACGGATCCGCCAGATTGAGAAAAAGGCAATACGACGACTACGGCACCCTTCAAGGAGCCAGAAGCTGAAAAGTTTTCTTCAGGATTGATTTATGCGATATTTTATTCCGGGAATCATTGCCGGTGTTATACTGAATATATTTCTATTTTCCCCTGTGAATGGAATTGAAATATATCCGGAATGGACTGGCGCACTGAAAGATATATCCTCCATTGATAAAAATCATAAAGGCAGTAAACATTCGAATACAATAGTAACGCTCAGGCATGGGCCTGAACTGTACAGGCTGGGCGGTGACGGTACGCTTGTAAGTCATGTTTCTTCCGGGGATAAGATCCTTGCAGCTAGTGGTAACGGGGAATACTATATAACCTATGATAAAGTCGGGAGCAGCCTGGAATTTTACCGTATAACGGGCGAGCCTTTCTGGAAACTGGATTCCCGGGAATACCCTTATCTTTCCCGGACCGGTAAACTGATCTTCATGATGAACGGTGACCACAGCCGTATAAGATTTATTGATTTTAACGGGAACCCCGCGGGTGACAGACAGGTCGTGGGACGGCTCTGCACCGTCATTGCTTTTTCAGCAAACTCGGATTTCGGCGCAACAGGTTTCCTTGACGGCAGCTGGCACGTGGTAAGCCCGGAAGGCAAGATAGTATACAGCGGCAGGATGCCTGCGGGCAACATGGTCAAGGGGATCACGCTTAGCCCCGGAGGGAAATTCGCTGCTGTGCATTACGGAAGTCCGGATGGTGACAGGATAAGAATTACCAACTTAATGGATGAGAAGTTCAGAGAAATAGACACTGAAACTGTACATTCAGTTAAATTATCAATGCATGTAAGAGACAATGGCCTCATGACATACATTGACAGGGAATACCTGGTCCATGCTGACAAAAGAGGACGGATACTGTTCCGGATAAAAATTCCGGCACGCAGGCCGGGTTATGCTTCTCTGGATTTTAATAATGGGGTTTATTCCGCAGGTTATACGGGTGAGAGCGGATATGCGAGGCTCATTCTTTTCAGGGATGACGGGAATATTCTTCTGTCCAGGGAATTCCCTTCAGAGTCCATTATCAGGTCTGTGCTCAGAGATAATATTCTGATTTTGCGAGGTTCAGATAATCTTTACTGCTACAGTCTCCATCGAGAATCTGCCGAATAACACCACGTATATTTTCAGCAAAAACCATGTTGTTCCTTTTTATTGCTCCATTGAGAAGGATAGAACATTTTTCCATGGCTGTTGATCTGGCCGCTTCCGCATACATCTTCGGAAGAGGATGCTGCCGGGAACAGAGAAGTTTAATGATGGAGTAAACCCTGAAGCGGTCCATTGCAGGGTGAATGGCGGAAAGCTGGTCAGGGTGTCCCGCGTTACGCGTGATTAATTCGCGCTGTATCAGGCCAACATCCTCAAAGGGTGTAATCCTGAGCCAGAGATCATAATCCTCGCACGCAGGCAGGGCTTCATCAAAAAGTCCGTACAGGTCAAAAAGGCTGCGGTGCAAAACCGATGCTGAAGGGCTGATAAGGCAGAGCGCAAGAGAGTCTATAAAAATTTTACCGGACCGCTTCCTGTGAATGATTTTCGGATTCACCCTTTTGCTGTTACGGATCCATGTTTCTTCAGTCTGGTGGATCAGGACACCGGGATTTGTCTCAATGTACTGTTTGTGCGATGACAGCTTGTCATTGTGCCAGGTATCATCAGAGTCGAGGAAGGCGATATGCTCCGACACGGACATGGCAATACCCCTGTTCCTCGCAGCACTCACGCCAGAGTGTTCCTGCCTGACATAGCGTATACTTTTCCCGTACTCTTCAGCAAGGAGGGGGGTGCTGTCTGATGAGCCGTCATCCACCACTATGACTTCGTGATCGGTAAAATTCTGGTAAAGGACCGATTCAATAGCGCTCTTAGCGTAGTGATAGCGGTTGTATACCGGTATTATGACTGAAAAGTATGGCATGATAATCCCTTTTTCTGCGACACAATACAGGCAGTGTTCACATCATGCAATTGAAATTTTATGATCAGCATTAACAGTGAATGCTTCACCACTTTTTAATTATTGACTCCTGGTTGATTTGTGCGAACATGCAATCAGTTAATTGGCCATATATTATTTATATAATGAATAAAAAAGCTGAAAAGATAATAGAAGAATTTATGCGCGATGCCGGTCCTGATGAAATCAGTGAACTCGAGTTTCTGCTTAAACAGCGCGACGGAAAAGGCAGCGGTCCCAGGAGAGACCACAAAGGCACAATGGACCTCTCTTCAATGGCGCGGGACACTGCTGACGCTGTCAGGAAACAGCTTGGAGTTACTGAAAAGATGATACAGGAAACAGCCCGTAACCTGGTAGTTTCACTTGCCCGGCAGTACCAGCCTGATATAACAGACCGCGAACTCAGTGCACTGCTCACGGAGATGCTTCCTTCATTTGCGGCTTCAAAAAAACTTCCCCCGGACATTCTGCTTGCAATGGTCGAACAGTTCGTGGAATTTTCAACAGGGGGCATGATCCCTGAAGATGCGGGGGAAAATCCTGCAGAATGGATTGAAAGGTACTGGCGAGAATTCCCCGGGGATGTCCGGGCATTGATAAGGGCCTACCTGAATGGCGAATCCGACACCCAAGTGTTCTGGAACGGGATCAACAGGTGCATAAGGGCGTAATAATTTCTGTTCTGTTAGATGTAATTCTGCCTGTTACATAAAACATCATATTATATTGATGCCTGTCATGTTATATATTATACTGTATTGTGAACACCTTTTAAAACCACTGGCTTTTTTGATTATATGTGAGCATGATCATCATGCTGGCAGGTTTCTGAATTTTATTTAGTATGAACTCATAATGCAGGAGGTATCATGGATATAAATTTCAAGCGACTCTTTACCGCCCTTATTGTAATGGTGATGTTCCTTCTCCTCATGCTTCTGGCGGACGCGCCCATGTCCTGCTGAAGGTGATTAAGCATTACGCTGTTTACCCTGCAGGCTGAACTGTCTACGTATTAACCGGAAAAACATTCTGACAGCGCGTCAGTTATTGAAGGTAAATTCTGTAATAAAGAATGATGAATTCCATATATCGTATTCTACTCCTTCCTCGTTGTCAAAGGTACGGGTTTCAATAAAGGGGCTATCGCTGTGACCGGCCATTTCAACCCTTATATCATAAGTGCCGGGATCAAATTTAAAGACACGCCAATCATCAATATAATCAGGTGTTTCGTTGAGCCTGTTGCTTCCCCATCCGCTGCCTGAGTCCTTAACCTGGTAGAGCCCGGTGAAATTATAGCTAGAACTGCTGTCTAGGAGATATATTCTGCTCTCTTTTGACTTTTCATCAGTGAAACAGGAAAAGAACAGGAACACTGACACAAAGAAGAGTACATGTGCATATTTCATAGGGATGCCTCCATCGGGATATAATATCTCAATGTAGTGAAAGATGCGGACCTGAACAAATTATATACTTAAGTGTGCAGGGCGTACGCTACTCTGTAAAAAGGTAGCGGGAGATCATATCAGTGAGTTCATTTATAAATCTTTCTTTCGGGATCGAAGGCCTGAATATTGTATAGGTGCGTGTAGATTCCTTGAGTGTAAGAAGGAGCATCTTTTCCGCGAGTTTCCGGTCCTTAACCTTTACAGCGTCACCCAGTATGCCGAAAAGCCTGTGTATGAGGGCAAGTGTCTGCTTTTCCTCCTGGCGGTGGAAGGCCTCAACCTCTTTGTGAGTGTAGCGCATTGCGATGCTCTGCCTCAGGAGAAGGGGGGGCAGGGCAGGTGCATTCATAATACCCTTTATCATCATGTATATTACGGAGCGGGGGTTGCTGTCATATTCGGAAATTTCTTTCGCCCTGTTGAGTATGGCGTCCACCCTGCCTTTTTTGGATGTTCGGATTATCTCAACAAGGAGATCTGACTTGTCCCCGAAATAGCTGTAGAGTGTGCCCACGGATACACCGGCTTCATCCGCGATCTGTTTCGGTCCCACATTCTCATAACCGGTATCGGAAAAGAGTTTTATTGCCGCGTCTATAATGAGCTGCTTTTTCTCAATGCTGCGCTCCTGTCTGGGCACGCGGACTTTTGGTTTACTGTTTTTCATTATTATACCCTGATAACAATTATAAAGACTATATATGATTCTGTCAAAGAGAAATATGAAAAAAATTCATGTTTGCTTTATTGTTTTGCTTTCAGTCGGACAAGCTCATGTTTTTTCCTGAGACGCATGTTGAGTATCTCGATAAAGAGGGAGAAGAAAACCGCGAAATAGATATAGCCCTTGGGTATATCGTAGTGGAATCCTTCAAGAACGAGCATGAAGCCGATCAGCAGTAGAAATGAGAGGGCAAGTATTTCCAGCGTGGGATTCCTGTGTATAAATCCCGATACCCTCCCGGAAAATACCATCATTATTATCATGGCAGTAACAACAGCCGCTATCATTACAGGCAGGCGGTCAGTAAGCCCGATTGCGGTAAGTATTGAATCAAAGGAAAAGACAATATCCAGCATCCCGATCTGTACTATTACACTGACAAAGCCGGCAGATACAGTTGATTCCCCGGAACCGCTTTCGTTTATTTCCAGTTTGTGGTGTATTTCCAGCGTGCTTTTCGCGAGAAGAAACACACCCCCTGCGAGGAGTATTAATTCCCTGACACTGAAATCAATATTGAAAAGGGAAAAAATGGGAGCTGTCAGATGCTTTACCATCCATGTAATGGAGAAAAGGAGTATGATCCTGAAAGCGAGGGCAAGGCTCAGGCCCATTATCCTGCCCCTGGTCTGCTGATCAACAGGAAGACGGTTGGTCAGTATGGAGATAAATATGATATTATCAATTCCAAGTACTATTTCAAGAAATGTAAGTGTCAGAAGCGCGATTATCAGTTCCATGTCAGGATTCTCCTTTAAAGTCAGTTATGAGCTGCCGGAACCCGGTCCCAGTGTCAATACCTGCGGGATTTTTATGATATTATTTAACAACAAGGCTGTATGGATGAATTGACTGGATACAGGATACCACTGAACAACAGGGCGGGCGGCAGGTGCTGGAATTATCCGGAATATGAAAAACCGGGGGTTGATAAAATAGCCCCCGGCTTTCAAACCGGTTATCTGGACAGTTCTTCAATAAGATTGACGATTTTATTGATCTCTTCGCCGCGTATCGCGCCTTTTTTAACGTATTTAACCCTGTTGTCTTTTCCTATCAGGATAAATACTGATGTATTGTTGCAGTCTCCGAGTCCCCATTTTTTTGCCAGTATCAGGTCCGGGTCCGTGAGAATTGTTGTGTTGTACTTCTTGATTTTACGCTGGACAATTTTACGTATGAGAAAATTCGGGGCCTTGGAATCCTTCAGGTTTGCAATGCCCATTCCCTTGTATTTCGCGTCCGGGAATTTCTTTGCCTTGATCGCGTCAGCAAGCGGGTCATTGATGTCCGCAGCGTCCGCGTCATTATAAAAAATC
>Ga0272441_10005720_pt1 | contig 21371 bp, 13 predicted proteins | sample SSMProp6N_FD_193582 | JGI IMG/M metagenome (GOLD analysis project Ga0272441, IMG submission 193582) | Marine sediment archaeal communities from Little Sippewissett salt marsh, Falmouth, MA, United States - SSM-Prop-6N | ecosystem: Environmental > Aquatic > Marine > Wetlands > Sediment ... | reverse complement strand
CAGCGGCGGCTACTTCATGGACATGAGCTACGACACCCTCTCCTTCACCAGCTTCCACATCCTGACCACGGACGGCATCCGTGGCCGCGATAAGCTCGGCGACGGCTGATCCTGCCGGATCGCATCGCCGCAAAGGACAACTGCGACGACGGGCTGCTCCCAGGGCAGCCCTTTTCGTTTTATCCACACGTGTCGCCCGGCTCGGGGTCGCGGCCGGATCGCCGAGGAGACGGCAGGCGAGCCGGGCGGAGCGGCACACTCGATAATATCTTCAATGAGAATGGTTTACACGCCACGCCCCCGGCCCGGCCCGCCTCTGCCCAGGCCGCAGGTTGACCGCCGCCGCTCGCCTTCAGTGGCCGGACCCCGCCGGGCATCACAAGATCCGAAGAGGGAATGAAGAAAAAGCCATTGCAACCCCACTGGGATGTACGAGAATATACCTATACGGCCACCGCAGGCGTCGATAGCGGTCGTCGTCCTGTGGTACTCATGCAGATCCGGGCCGTTCATCTCTTTGGATCTGCGCGGTTCGTTGCCGGCTCCGCAGCCACCAATTACTCCGACAAGGGCGGACGACGTCAGAGGACGTCACCGTCGAACCCGAGGAGTGTCTCACCATCCGTGGCTTGCCCGGACACCCGACAACGCAGCAGAAAGGACAGACCGTCATGGACAAACACCCACCGAAAGCGTTCACCATCATTGAGTTGCTGGTGGTGGTGTCGATCATCGCCCTGTTGATCGGCATTCTCCTGCCGGCCATCACCAAGGCCCGCGACCAGGCCCGCCTGACCATCTCGCAGACCAACCTGCGGAACCTGGCCACGGCCCATGCCAACTACGCCGCCGAGTGGAACGACCGGCAGTTCACGATCGTCAACGACAACCTCAGCCGATACGGCGGCAACGCCAGCACTGCCTATGACGGCTTCCGGGATCAGACCGGCGACGACCACCCGCCTGTCCTCCTCGGATGGGGCTGGGCGGGGGAGAACAATGAAGGCTGGGGCCTCTGGGGTTACTGGATGTGGGAAGACAGCACCGGCAACTACGGCTTGTGCGAGCCGATCGTCTTCCCCGGCGGGCCCGGCCACCTCGAGGGCTTCGGCTCCTTCCGCATCCCCAACGCCAAGCAGTTCAGCCAGTACGTCACCGGTCGCTTCTACGACCCGACCTTCTACGCTCCCAAAGACACGGTCGTCTACGACTGGGTCAGTCCCTGCTTTGAGGATCCCGGCGAGTTCTGCACGGCGCTGCCGGACGCGGCGGGGATGATCGCCTGGTCCAGCTATTGTATGAGCCCCGCAGCGATGTTCGCCCCCTCGGTCATGGCTCACCCCGGGCCCAACGAGACCGACGGCTGGAAGGACCCCTACTCCCTGCCCGCGGGTTTCCGTTCGCCGTCGATGTCCCAGGCCCTCTACCCGGCCCTCAAGACCCACATGCTTGAGCATCACTGGCTCCAGCAGCGCCGCGCTGAGTGCAATCCCGGCTTCGTTGCCGGGACATACGGCGGCTGCGAGCCCTACTACTTCAACCACGGCTGGGAGTCGGTGCCCGTGGCCATGTTCTTTGACGGGCACGTGGAAGCCGTCGGCGTTCGCGAGGCAATCGCCGCCGACAGCCGCATGACGGCCCAGTCCGGCTCCGATGAATGGGGCCTGTGGAGCCGCGACACCAGCTTCGGGGCCGTGGAGGATCCGCTCGGCGGCGGGTACTTCATGGACATGAGCTACGACACCCTCTCCTTCACCAGCTTCCACATCCTGACCACGGACGGCATCCGGGGCCGTGACAAGCTGGGCGACGGCTGATCCTGCCGGATCGCATCGCCGTCAACGACAACTGCGACGACGGGCTGCCCGACAGAGGGCAGCCCGTTTCTTTTCATCGACAGGTGTCGCGCGGCTCGGCTTCGCCGCCCCACCGCGCATGCAGAACACCCCGGGCGGGCAGTTGCCGCGCGTGCGGCGTTCTCGCGTGAGCGGTCGCGGCCGGTTCGCTGCTCAGTCCTCTTGGGGATAGGGGGATTCGCCGGTCGCGTAGAACTCCTCACCACGAAGGCTGGCGACGTAGAAGGCGAAGATCTCCCGGCCAAGGGCATCGCCCGCGCCCAGGCGGAAGCCGCCGTCGAATGCGGGCTGTTCCGTCCAACCGGGGCCGACAACGCCCAGGGCAACCGCATCGTCGGAGTGGGTGACGGCGACGGGCTGCGCCTGGCAGCCGACCAGCAGAAGGGCCGCCACGCCGAGACTGAGACCGATCCTGTGCGTGCGATTCATCGAGTGGCTCCAATCCTCCGGGAAAACGTCGGGCGCTCCTTCTCCGCTGGTTTATCGACGCCTTGCCACCCCCACTGGAGCGCCGATCCCCAAGACGAGCGCGGACGCCTCACCAGGGCGCCGGCGGCGCCCACGCCGCCGGGAATCCCCCATCCGGCGGCACCCCGTCAGAGCGCACAGACGTACCTCGCCGGGGCCCCAGCCACGGTGGGCCGGGCGGGAGGCCCGATCGCCGCCGACTCCCGGTGCCGATAAAACCACGGCCGGACCTCCCCTGGTGGTGTGGCAGGCAAAGATCGCGTAAGCTGGGCACTCTCGAAAGCCGCAAGCGGCACCATTCGTGCCGAGTCCGACGGCCAGGGAGGGCGATCACGCTCGGCGGCTTGGGCAGGCCGGACTGTTACCGGCCGGCCGGTTGGCGTTGGCCTTGGCGCCCGCCGCGGGCGCTTGGTATCGGATACCCCGGAAAAAAACGGATGCGAAGCATGGAAAGTCAAGCGAACTCGATGGACTGGCTCGTTCTCGCACGCAATCGTTGGATCTCACGGCCGAGGGGAGGGCTGCTGGCCATGATGGCCGCCATCGCCATGCTCCTGCCGATGCCGTGTCTGGCGCAGCCCGCGGCGGTGCAGGACACGGGCGGCCCGCAGGAAGAGATGACCGAGGTCACCCCGCCGATCGATACCGACGGGCCGACCTATTCGGTCAGCGCCTTTCGGTTCATCTACCTGCGCGAGAATCCACTGCATCCCCCGCTGGGGCCGGTGATGGATCTGCCGGTGACGCTGGGATGTGTCGAGAGCGGCTTCGTCGCGCCGCGTGAGGGTCTGCCCACCGTCACCATGACCCTGGCCGAGCTCGGCGCCTCGGGCGTCCAGACCTATCACGCCAGCGCCGTCCAACACATCCTCGAGGCGGCGCGCGACCACTTCGTCGCCCAGGATCTGCTGGGGGTGTACGTGGCGCCGGACCCGATGGAAATCAACGAGTTCGGCGAGGATCTGCGCCAGGAGGGGCAGACGAGTCTGACCATCATCGTCACCACAGGCATCGTCACCGAGATGCGCACCGTCGCCTCCGGTGAGCGGGTCAGCGAGAAGCAGGCGATCAAGCCCGCCGAGCGGATCAATCACCCCCTGCACGGCCGCATCATCGAACGCTCGCCGGTCAAGCCCTACGAGGAAGGCGATCCGGTGCGCCTGGATCTGCTCCGCAAGGGCGAACTGGACCGGTATCTCTTCCACCTCGGAAGGCACCCGGGTCGGCGGGTGGACGCCACCGTCGCCGCCGCTCAGGAAGTGGGCGGAATCGCCCTGGACTACATGGTCACCGAGAACCGGCCGCTGGTGATCTACGCCCAGGTCTCCAACACCGGCACGCGTTCCACAGACTACTGGCGGGAGCGCTTCGGCCTCTTCCATACGCAACTGACCAACCACGACGACGTGCTGAGCCTGGAGTATTCCACCGCCCAGTTTGACGACGTGCACGCCGTGGTCGGCTCCTACGAGGCCCCCTTCCCCAACGATCGCATCCGCTGGCGGGTGGAGGGCACCTACAGCGAATACACCGCCTCGGAGCTGGGCTTCTTCCGGGACCTCTTCCAGGGCGACTCCTGGTCCGTGGGCGGCGAGATCATCGCCAACATCTACCAGAATCGGGAGCTGTTCCTCGACCTGCTCGGCGGAGTGCGCTTCGAGAACATCCACGTGGAGCGGGACATCTTCGGCGGCATCCTCCGCGACGAAGGCGACCAGGACTTCATCTTCCCCTATGTGGGCCTGCGCCTCGACCGCACCACCGAGTGGTTCAGCACGATGGGCACGGCAACGCTGGAGTTCCAGAGCGGCGACCTGAGCGACGTGGACGAGGCCGAGCTCAACAAGCTCGGCCGAACCCTGCCCGACGAGGACTGGCTGGTCCTGCGGTGGAACGTCAGGCACTCGGTGTTCCTCGAGCCATTGCTCAATCGCACCGCCTGGGAGGACCCCTCCACCCCCGAGAGCTCCACCCTCGCCCACGAGTTGGCCGTCTCCTTCCGGGGCCAGTACGCCTTTGACAACCGCCTGATCCCCCAGACCGAGCAGGTCGTCGGCGGGCTCTACACCGTCCGCGGGTACCCCGAATCGATCATCGCCGGGGACACGGCCCTGATCGGGACCCTGGAGTACCGATATCACCTGCCCCGGGCGTTCAAGATCCAGCCCGAGCCGAGGGAGATGTTCGGCGAGCCGTTCCGGGCGGCCCCGCAATACGTCTACGGCCACCCCGACTGGGACCTGATCTTCAAGGGGTTCGTGGATATCGGCCATGCGATCGTCAGCGACCCGTTCTCCTTCGAGGACGACGAGACGCTTATCGGAGCCGGAGTCGGCGTGGAGTTCCTCTTCAAGCGGAATCTGAATGTGAGGCTGGATTGGGGTTTTGCTCTGGATGATCTGGAGGCCGGTGATGTCCACTCCGGCTCAAATCGACTGCACCTTGTTGCGACAATCCTCTTTTGAATGCGGCAATCTGCGGCTAGACTCTTTGCACACAACGACTTGCAACTGAATACATGAGGAGAGTGCTGATGAGCGTACGCGCGCGGTCAACTCTTGCGTCATTTACCCGTATTGCCCAGACTGCCACACTTGCCATCGCCTGCTGGGCCGGCCTCGCCACCGACGTGGCCTATGCCGGCACCGACGTCGATCAGATCGTCCGCGGGAACGTCAAGTTCATACACGACGGCAACCGCATGATCATCCAGGCCAGTGATGGCAGCATCATCGATTACATCAGCTTCGACATCCTGCCGTGGGAGACGGTGCAGTTCATCCAGCCCAACGCCCTGGCGCGGGTCCTGAACCGCATCACCGGCCCGGACCCGACGGTGATCGAGGGCAAGCTGCTGTCCAACGGCCAGGTGTACATCGTCAACCCCGCCGGCGTGTACTTCACCGGCGGCGCCGTGATAGATGTGGGGAGCCTCTACGCCGCCGCCGGCGACCTCACCAACGGCCGGTTCATCGATGGCGTGGACAAGTTCACCAACCTCTCCGGCGAGGTGGTCAACGAGGGCCTGATCAAGGGCTCCAACATCCACCTCATCGGCCAGCGCGTCGCCAACCACGGCTCGATCATCGCCGACCACGGCCTGGTCACCATGCTCGCCGGCAACAGCGTCTACATCACCCGACACGGCGACCGCATCACGGTCAAGGTGGACGGCACACGACTGACCGACCGGAACTATCCGCTGCACGGCGGCACCACGCCGGACATGACGGCCACGCCCGGGGTCGAGAACACCGGTACGATCAAGGCCAATCGCGGCACCGTCGTCCTCGGGGCCGGCGACCTCTACGCCCTGGCCATCCGCAACACCGGCTCGATCAAGGCCGACCGCGGCGACATCACGGTGGCCGCCATGGACGGCCTGATCCAGAATGACGGCCTGCTCAGCGCCTCCACCCAGAGCGGCGAGGCCGGCACCGTCGTCGTTCAGGGGCCCAGCATCCTCAACTCCGGAACCATCAGCGCCGACTCCCGGAAGGGGAGAGCCGGCTATGTGGAAGTCACCAGCCAGAATCACACCTTCCTCCGCTCCGGCAGCGTGATCTCCGCCGCCGGCGGCAGCAAGAAGGCCCACGGCGGGGAGATCCTCATCCACAGCTATGGCGGCCTCACCGTCTTCGCCGACGGCTCGGTCGTCGATGTCTCCGGCGGGAGCGGCGGCGGGCATGGCGGCTTTGCCGAGGTCTCCGGACACGGCCTCATCTTCAACGGATCCGTCCGCACGGATGCCAAGAGCGGATACCACCCCGGCACCCTGCTCATCGACCCCTACAACATCATCATCAACGAGACCGGCGGCGATGACGCCTTTCTCGATGACAACATCATCAAGTTCACCGAGGGCGGCACCAGCGACGCCTACATCGCCGCCTCCACCTTTGCCGGCATCGCCGGCCCCATCATCCTCGAAGCCCAGGGCTCAATCCTCATCGGAGAGCTCGGCGATGATTTCTTCATCGATTTGAGGCCGCACAACAACAACATCACCTTCCGAGCCTACAAGACGATCTCGCTTCGCATCCCCATTCTCGGCGCCAACAACCTCACCATGCACGCCGACTATGACGAGAACGCCTACGGCTGGGTGTCCATCAACGTTCCCCTGGAAATCACCGGCAATGGCCTCTTCTCCGGCCACCATATCCGCCTCCAGGGTCATTCCCTCGCCAGCGCCGGCACCCAGCGCTACTACGGCGATGTCTACCTCGGCACCGACAATGTCCTCAGCGGCACCGAGATCACCTTCTACGACACCGTCAATTCCAAGTGGAACACGCCCAACCGAGCCCTCACCATCCTCGAGGGAGAGCTGACCTTCAAGGACATGGTCGGCGACGTTTCGGCGCTGCGGTTCCTCGATGTCTGGGACACCGCGCACCTGAACGGCGGTCTCATCCGCACCAACCAGTACCAGCGCTACCGCGGCGCCGTCACCCTCGGTGCGGACAACCACCTCATCAGCCTTGGCGGCGGCGACATTCGTTTCGACAAGACCATCGACGGGGCCCACGACCTGCTCGTGAGCACGAGCGGGCTGACCCGCTTCGACGGCGTCGTCGGCGGCGATGAAGCCCTCCGCTCCCTCACCACCGACGCGCCGGGCTCCACCCGCATCGGCGCCGACATGACCGCCGACATTCTCGACTTCAACGACGCGGTGAAGCTGGGCGCCGATGTCCACCTGCGCGGCTACGAGTCGGTGGACTTCGCCTCCACCCTCTACGGCGCCCATCACGACCTCACCATCAACTCGCCCCTCACGGGCTTCCACGGCGACGTGACGGGCATGGATCTGCTCCGCACCGATGCTGCCGGCGTCACCACCATCGACGCCTCACGGATCATCGGCGAGCGCCTGGACTTCAACGACAAGGTCCGTCTCACCACCGACACGTTCCTCCAGGGCGATCAGTACGTGGACTTCGACAAGACCGTCGACGGCGCCTATGACCTGCGCATCAAGAGCGATCGGCGGGTGCGGTTCGGCGGCGACGTGGGCGGGGAAACGACCCTCGATTCCCTCCGCGTCGACGTGGGCGGCAAGGATCGCATCGATGAAAACCTGCTGATCATTGATGGCAACCTGATCCGCGCCAAGGGCGACATTCTGCTCAACCCCGATGGCAAGTCGAGCCCCGCCCTGGTGGCCACCATCGCCGGCCGCGGCGGAGACCTCACGATCGAATCGCTCAACGGCGACATCTCCATGGGCCTCAACGAGAAGCTCACCGCCCTGGGCGACCTGAACATCCTCGCCCTCAACGGCCTCGCAACGCTCGGAGACCTCAACAGCCTCGGCGACATGTACGTCGACGCTGACCACATCAGCCTCTGGGCACGCCAGGGCGGCTCCCTCTACAACGCCGACGGTCTGCTGGAGGTCGACAGCGGCGCCGACATCATCGCCGGCGGGTCGATCTTCTTCGGCGCGACGCCCACGGTGATCGGCTCGGGGAATCTGCCCATCTTCGCCACGAGAAGCGGCGGCGGCCTGAGCAGCTCGCTGGACGCCTTCCCCGCCGTCGCCATGCCCGACCTTTCCGCCGCCGACTTCACCTTCGGCGATCTTGTCCTCGATCTCCGGCCGCCCGTGGTGGTCTCGGCCGTCGATCTGGCCACCGCCCTGGCGGAGACGCCCGGCAAGGTCAACGATCGCGTCGAACTGGATCCGTTCGCCCTGCGGGCCATGGAGCGCCTGGCCGTCTACATGCGGTCTCTCTCCAGCGAGGAGCTGCTGGCCACCGTCACCGGGCGCGAGCTCTACAACGACGCCCCCGGCGGTGGTGTGCGGCGCGATGCGCCGGCGATGACGGCCACGAACCGACTCCGCCGTGACTCGGTCCTGAACGTGCTCGATCGTCACGCGGCGATCTTCCTCCGCACCATGGAGGATCCGACCACCGGCGAGCTGGTCCAGGAGGACCAGAGCCAGCACATCCGCGACGCCATCGCCACTGCCTGGTCCGGCTATGCCGAGCAGGCCGGCGAGGCGGCCGACGCCGCCGGCTTCCGGGCCTATCTCGAGCAGACCGACGAGCACGCCGAGACCCTCATCTATCTGGACGGCCTCCGCGACCTCTTCCGCGAGATCTGGACGATGGGCGTCACCCCCGTGGAGCTGCGGGCCTCCCTGAACGGCGTTCTCAGCCCCATCACCCCCGACTCGATGGATCAGAGCGCCCTGGAGCAGGCCATCGGCGTGGGTGCGGCCGGCTGATCGACCCGCCCCTCACCCTCGACCACCACCATCCCACCCGGCGTCACGCGACGCCGGGTGTTTTCATGCCCGCCCCCGACCCGCCCCGCCGCGCCGGGGGCCCGCCGGCTCCTTGGCCGGCCCCGTGGCTTGATTTCCCGCCGGATCCTGCAATACTGCTGGGTTCTCCTGTCCGCCGATGTTCTCCCCCGCCGAGAGGGTCCCGCCGTGCCCAATACCGCCTCCGCCAAGAAGCGCGTTCGCCAGAACGCCAAACGACGTTCGCTCAACAACTGGCGCAAGCGCCGCATCAAGGATCAGACCAAGACCTTCCTGAAGGCGATCCAGGAGCAGAACGTTGAGCAGGCCGAGGCCGAGTACCGCAAGACCTGCGCCCTGCTGGACAAGACCTCCTGCACGAGCACGATGCACCGCAACACGGCCGCCCGACGCAAGAGCCGTCTGAGCCGCCGGCTGAATGATCTGAAGCAGACGAAGGCGGCTTCCTGAGCCACCTCTCGCCCCCCCGACGAGGGCGAGCCGCCGCCCTTCGCCGCCCCTCCGCACCTCTCCCGCCCGGGCCCCGCCATGTCCAGGACCTGCGCTTCACGGCCGGACCGTTCCCCGTCCACCGTGCGGGTCGGCTACTGGTCCGCCGCGCGTCGGCCGCTGCAGATCCTCGCCTTCCTCCTGCCCCTCATCATCGCCTACGAGCTGTGCCTGGCTCTGCTCCTGCCCACCGAGGACCGCCAGCACGTGAACACCGTCGAGGCCCACCGGCGGCTGCTGGACTTCTTCGCCCACCTCGGCGTGGCGCGGACCGGCGGGCTCTACCTCGGCGGCCTCGTCCTCATCGCCGTCCTCCTTATCTGGCATCTCCTTCTCCGCGATCGCTGGCGGATCGACCCGCTGGTGGCGGCCCTCATGGCCGTCGAGTCGCTCCTGCTGACGGGGCCGCTGCTCGTGCTCAGTCAGGTCATCTCCAGCAATCACCTGGCCGCATCCCTGGCCGGGCAGACCACCTTCGCCGATCTCGATCTCTTCTCGCAGATGGCCATCAGCGTCGGGGCCGGCCTCTACGAGGAGCTGGTCTTCCGCATGGTCCTCATCGCCGTCCTGCACACGCTGCTCGTGGATGTGGGCAAGGCCTCCCACGCCGTGGGCGCGATGATCGCCATCTCCGTCTCCGCCGTTGCCTTCACCTTCTATCACGACCTGGGGCAGGCTGCCGGCGGCCTGTCAGGCCGCAGGGTGCTCTTCTACCTCCTCGCGGGCCTCTATTTCGGAGCCGTCTACGTCCTCCGCGGCTTCGGGGTCGTGGTCGGCGTGCACGCCCTGTATGACATCATCACCGTGCTGCTGCCGGCGGCCGACGGAACGGACTGACGGGCCTTCTTCCGCACGACAACTGGTGGGATCGCCGGCGGCATGCCTTTTGGCGCGTCAGACGCCCATCACGGCCACCGCAGGGCATCATGGAAGGAAAACGATCATGCTTCGAACCCTCTTCACGCTCGCCGCTCTGATCCTCCTCACCGCCTGCTCGACGGCGCAGAGGTCCGACGAGGCCGCCGCGCAGAAATCGCTGACGATCGGCGACAGGGCGCCGGCCATCGACATCGCCCACTGGGTCAAGGGCGACAAAGTCGGTCGATTGGACAGGGGCGAAGTCTACGTCATCGAGTTCTGGGCCACCTCGTGCGGCCCCTGCCGCACCTCCATGCCCCATCTCAGCGCCCTCCAGGATGAGTACGGCGAGAAGGTGACCATCATCGGCATCAGCGATGAGCCGCTGGAAACCGTCGAGGGGTTCCTGGCCAAGGCCGATGATAAAGGCCGGACCTGGAACGAGAGGATTCGCTACACCCTCACGACCGATCCTGACCGGTCGGCGATGAACGATTACTTCCGCGCCGCCGGCCAGCGCGGCATCCCCTGCGCGTTCATCGTCGGACGCGAGAGGCGCGTCGAGTGGATCGGCCACCCCATGTTCATGGATGAGGCGCTGAAGGCGGTCATCGAAGGTTCATGGGATCGTGGGCCCTTCAAGAAGACCTGGGAGGCGGAGCAGATCGTCAGGCGGATGCAGCCGGATTACCGCGCCGCCGAGCGCGCCGGCGAGTGGGACAAGGCCGAAGCATTGCTCAACAGCATGCTCGAAAAGGCGCCGGACAGCCCGACGCTGCGCTACGAGCGCTTCGAGCTGCTCGTCGGCGGGCTGAACCGGCCCGAGGAGGGCTACAAGGTCGGCCACGCGATCGTGAACGAGAACTGGGACGATCCCGGCACGCTCAACATGATCGCCTGGTACGTCGCCGACGATCAGCGCGTCAAGATGCGCGACCTCGATTTCGCCATGAAGGCAGCCCGGCGGGCCTGCGAGCTCAACGAGGACTCCGATCCGGCCACCCTCGATACGCTGGCCCGGGTGTATTACGAGAAGGGCGACCTCGCCAACGCCATCGCCTGGCAGAGCAAGGCCGTCGAATATGCCCAGGATGACGCCATGGGAGATGGCATCCGCGAGACCCTGGCCAGATATAAGAAGGAAGCCGGCGGCAAGTGACCCGCGGCGGCTCCCGCGATCGGCGGCCCGCCGCCCGATCAGTCGGCGACCCGAGACGGTGACACTTCTCGCCCCTCGTTTCGGCCGATCGACAGGGAGCCAGAGCATGATTCGGCAACTCTTCACGATTTCGAGCATCACGGTCCTTGCCGTCTGCGCCGCGCCGGGTCTCGCCCGGCAGGGCAGCGCGCCGACGGAGCCCGCCGCTCCGCAGGTCCCGCCGCTCACCGTCGGCGACCGGGCGCCGGCCATCAATGTCGAGCATTGGGTGAACGGTGATGCGGTCCAGCGTCTTCAACCGGGCTGCCTGTATGTCATCGATTTCTTCACCACGACCAATCCCACCTGCCGGCAGATAATGACCCTCCTGAGCGAACGGCAGGGCATCTACGGCGATGTCGTCACCATCATCGGCATCGGCAACGAGCCCCCGGAAGACGTAGGGGCCTTCCTGGATTCGAGCGTTGAAGAAGAAGAAGAAGAAGAAGCGACCTGGCGCGATCGGATCACCCACCGCCTTGCGACCGACCCCGATCAGTCGATCTGGAAACGCTACTTCGGCAGCGCTGATGAGCCGGCGATCCCGCGCGCGTTCATCGTCGGCCGGACCGGCCTCATCGAGTGGATCGGCAATCCGCTTTCGATCGACCAGGCCCTTCCCTCCGTCGTGGACGGCTCGTGGGATCGGGAGGACTTCCGCGCCGAGTGGCAGCGCCGGCAGCAGCTCGCCGGCCCGGAGCGCGAGCTGGCCGCGGCATGGCAGGCCCGCGAGTGGGAGCGCGCTCTGGAGATCGTGCGCCGCATGAAGGCGATCGATCCCGAGTCGCTGCGTTACCAGATCCAGGAGTTCGCTCTGCTCATCGGCGGACTTAACAGGCCGGAGGAAGGTTATAAGCTGGGCGAGCGGCTCATGAAGGAATACTGGCATGAGCCGGCCGTGCTCAATTATCTTGCCTGGCTCGCAGTGGCCGGTGACAACGTGGCCGAGCATGATCTCGATTTTGCCCTGAAGGCGGCGAAGCGCGCCTGTGAGATGATGAACTGGGGCGAAGGCGGCATGCTCGACACGCTCGCCCGCGTCTATTACGAGCGCGGCGATCTTCAGACCGCCCTCAAGTGGCAGCGTGAGGCGGTGAAGTATCCCTACAACGACCAGGCCGCCGCCCAGCTCAATGCCACCCTTCAGCGCTACGAAGCCGAAGCCGCCGAGGGGTGATCACAGTCCGATCGGCCTCAATCGCCCTCCGGCGGGACGTCCATCTCGTCGATTCCAATCAGTACAACTTCCGTAACGAGTTCATCCATGTTCATGCGCACCAGCACCTCTTGGCAGGCACCCAAGGGAGCATTGGGTTCCGGCCGTGCCACAACATAGAAATAGGTCGTTCCGATCCGCATCGGGTTCTTTACCACTGGCTCATAGAGAGGCTGAATCTCATCCGGACTGCCCATAAGCTCGCGCAGTTCAGCGCTCGTCATTCCTTCCGCGATCTTACTCCAATTCTCGAGGATCAAACTGCGCCGGGCAGGCTCAGCCGTGTGCGGATACTGAAGGGACGTGCCACCAGCCGATGATGCATCCTCACGCCCCTTGCTTCCTCCTGACCCGTCGTCACACGAAGACAGGCAAAGGCACAGCACGGCAAGAACAAACGAATGAATCGGATGACGCATGAGTCTCTCCGTGACAATCGTCGGCCCCGCACGGGCGGGACGCCCGTGCCACGATCTTACTAGAGGTTCTTGGGATTACACATCTGCGGTTTGCCTCGGCCCGCTCATCGCTCCCGCTTCGTCGCTTCGTCGCTCCGTCGCTTCCCCCTACCCCACCTCCACCTCTCTCCCCTCATCGCTCGAGCGGTACATCGCATCGAGAATCGCCTGCACCTCGCGGCCGTGCTCGGCTGATGCGGCCGGCGGCGCGCGCTTCGTCACCGACTCGGCGAACAGCTCGTGCTCGTACTGGAAGGCGTGATCCCACGGGTTGCCGCCCTCCAGGTGCGGCTTGACATCGACGAGATGGCCGTCCTGCTCGGTGGCGATGATGAACTTGTCCGTCCAGATGTCATAAAAGCACCCGCCCTTTTCGCCCAAGAGGGTGATACCGCTGGGCAGCAGCTCCTCGGGCACGTTCGCCGCCCAGGAGAGGGCCAGCTCCACGGTCAGTCCGCCTTCGAAGCGGATCATCCCCATCGCGGAATCCTCGACATCGAACTTCCCCTTCAGGTTGGGCGGACCTGCGAACATCTCCGTGTAGACATACTTCCTGATCGGCGCGCCAAAGGTGCTCGTGCAGGCGCCGCTGACGCGCAGGGCTGTGGGCCGGCCGGTCAGGTGCATGATCAGATCGACCATGTGCACGCCGAGATCGATGAGCACGCCGCCCCCGGCCTCGGACTTCGTGGTGAACCATCGCCCGAGACCCGGGATGCCGCGCCGGCGCACCCACGCGGCGCGCGCATGGTAGATCCGTCCCAGACGGCCCGATTCGATGAACGTCATCAGCGCCCGCGTCGTACGGGCGCAGCGGCAGACGAAGCCGAGCTGCACGAGACGGCCCGTCTTCTTCATCACGGCGATGATCTCATCGCACTCGGCTCTGTTGAGCGCCATGGGCTTTTCCAGCAGCACATCCTTGCCCGCCTTCATCGCCTTGATGGCGAAGTCCTTGTGCAGGCGGTTGGGCACGGCGACGACCACGGCGTCGATGTCCTTCGCGGCCAACAGCTCATCGACGTCCGTGGTGGCCAGGGCATCCGGGTACTTCTCCGTCATCTCCTCGATCCGCTCGGGGAGAATGTCACAGAAGCCGGCCACCTCGACGCCGGCCCGGACGGCCGACTGGGCATGCAACTGGCCGATGGCCCCGACGCCGATCAACCCGAGCCGATATGACATGGCGATCCTCCTTCTCAGGTGAGGGCCGCAACGATACCGCCTGCCACAGGCCGATACAATCCCGAATGGGAACGCCTCGCCGAGACGCAGGCGTGTTTGGGAGCCGTATTCATGAGCGAATCGCAGACGATCATCATCGGGGGCGGGATCGTCGGCATCTGCGCCGCCTACTTCCTCGCCCGGCGCGGCGCGGCGGTCACGCTGCTCGAGCAGGGCACGATCGACGACAGCGCCTCCACCGGCAACGCCGGCCTCATCTCGATCGGCCACGCACCGATCCCCCGGCCGGGCCTGACGCTCAAGGCCCTCATGTGGATGTTCGATCCCACCAGCCCCATCTACATCCGCCCGCGCCTCGATCTGAACCTCCTGCGCTGGTTCTGGGGCTTCCGCCGCGCCTGCGGACGCGACCGGTTCAAGCACAACATGGACATCCTCGCCGCCCACGGCTGGCCCGCCGGGCAGTGCGTTGGCCAGCTCGTGGAAGAGGAGAAGCTGGACTGCGATTACCACCCGATCGGGCAGATGGAAGCCTTCCGCACCGAGGCGGGCCTGAAGGCGGGCGAGGAAGAAGCGAAGATGCTGCGCGGCTACGGGTACGAAGCCGAGGTGATGGACGGTGATGAGCTGCGCCGCCGCGAGCCGGCCTTCCGCGATGATGTCCTCGGCGCGGTGCTGTTCACCGATCGCGCCTTCGCCCATCCCGGTAAGCTCATCGCGCAGATGGCCGACCGCGCGCGAAAGCACGGAGCGCGCCTGCACATGCAGACCGAGGTTGCCGAGCTGCTCGTCGTCAACGGCCGGTGCGTCGGCGTGCTCACGAAAGCCGGCGATCGCCTCGAAGCCGATGCGGTTGTGCTCGCCGCCGGCGCCTGGTCGCCTCGCCTGGCGAGGCAGGTCGGACTGCGAATCCCGATGGAGCCGGCCAAGGGCTATCACGTGGATCTCACCCGGCCCGAGCCGTGCCTCAACGTCGCCTGCGTGATGGCCGAGCGCTTCGTCGCGGTCACGCCGATGGGCGACTGCCTTCGACTCGCCGGCACGCTGGAGTTGTCCGGCATCAACCGCCGCATCGTGCAGCGGCGCGTGGACATGCTGCGTCGGGGCGCCCGGCTCTACCTGCACGGCATCGACGAAGCGCCGAGCGGCGAGCCGTGGTGCGGCCTGCGGCCGTGCATCGCCGACGGGCTGCCCATCGTGGGCTGGGCGGGCACGGTGGACCGCCTCTTCATCGCCACCGGGCACGCCATGATGGGCTTCGGCCTGGGCGCCCTGGCCGGCCGCATCGCCTGCGAGTGCGTCCTCGCCGATGAGCCGTCGGTGGACATCAGCGGCCTGCGGGCCGACCGCTTCCGCTGATCGGCCCAAGAAGGCTGAGCGCATTCATCAGTGAATTCCGATATCCGCAGGGAGAGGCCGAGCCGCGATGAGGCCGGCCGGCGATCGGTCCGCGGCGAGGGTGGGGAGAAAACAGCGGAGAATCGGCGAACCGGCCCTTGCCCGGACCGTATCTTTATGATAGCATATGCTAACTAAGACGATTGTGGGAGGCTATGACCATGGCCGAGGATCCGTGGCGAGATGAGCTGGAACGGCTCCTGAGGCGCGTGGAGCGGATCGAGCAGCTCCTGGAGGTGCCCCCGGAGCCCCCGCCCCCGGAAGTTGCGTCTCCACAGCCTGCACGGCCCTCCGCAACACCGCCCCCGGAAGTTGGGGCTCGGGAGCGTGCCAAGCCCTCCGTAGCACCACCCCCGGAGGGTGCGCCTCCACAGCCGCCACAGCGCCCCGCAGCTCCGCCGCTCGCGCCGCCCACGGAGCCGGTGCCGGCGCGTCCACCCGCGATCGCCCCATCGCCGATCGTGACGCCGCCGACGGAGGCTGAGCAGGCCCCCCGAGGCCTGGAGTTCTTCTTCGGGGCGAAGCTGGCGGCGTGGGCTGCCGTGCCCCTCATCGTCATCGCCGCCGCCTTTCTCATCAAGCAAGGCATCGACTCCGGCTGGTGGGGCCAGATGGCCGAATCGACGCGCTGCCTGCTCATCGCCGGCTTCGGCCTTGTCCTTCTCATCGGCGGCGAGATCGCCCTCCGCCGCATCTCGCGCGCCGCCTCCGTGAGCCTCTTCGGGGCCGGCCTCGGCGTGCTGTATCTCGATGCCTTCGCCACGTTCTTCTACTTCACGCTGCTCTCGCGAGAAGGTGCGTTCGCCCTCATGGCCGTCGTCGCCCTGCTCGGCTTCGCCATCACGCTGCGCGCCAGCTTCACCACGATCGGCGTCCTCTCCCTCATCGGCGGCTACCTCACACCCCTCCTCCTCTGGGACGGCGGAGGCCGGGACCTTGAGCTGCTGAGCTATCTCACCGTCCTGCTGGCCATCGGCCTGGGGCTGTCCGCCGTCGCGCCGAGGCCGTTCCGACTCCTGCGCTATATCGCCCTCGCCTCGCAGATCACCCTCGGCCTGATCTGGCTGATCGAGTACGGCCAGCGGCTCTGGATCATGGCCGTCATCTTCATGAGCATCTGGTGGTCGATGCTCCTGACGGAGACGGTCTACGCCGCCCTCCGCCGCCAGTCGAGGGCGGGCAACCCCATCGCCCTGTTGATCGCGACGGCCGCGTACGTCACCGCCGGCTGCTGGATCATCGGCGCCTCGGCCCCGGGCGGGCCGGATTGGCTGGGGCTGTTCACCGCCGCCATCGGCGTCCTCGGCGCCGCGGCCGCCCTCCAGTTCGGACCCGGCCTGGATGGACTGCGCCAGAAGCCGCGGGTCGCCATGGACGTGCTGGCCCTGGCCCTTTGGGCGCAGTTCGGCGTCCTCATCGCCGTCGCCATCGCCCTCCAGTTCGACGGCTACGGCCAGTCACTGAGCTGGCTGGCGGTGGCGGTGGCGTCGATCGAGATCGGCCGTCGTCTGCCTTCACGCGGTGTGGACGTCTTCGGTCTCACCATCGGGCTGCTCGCCCTGGTCCGCATCGCGCTTCTCGATCCGCATATCGCCGTGCTCCAGAACGAGCTGGCCGCGGTCGGCGGGATCAGCATCAACGGCTGGTCGATCCTCGCCCTTCTGGCGATCGCGGCCACCCACACCGCCGCCCACCGCCTGCGCGAGGGAACGAACGCCTTCTGGCGCATCATGCCCGGCGTGGCCGCGGCGATCGGAGTCCTCTTCTGGCTGAGCCTCTGCTACGAACGATGCGAAGGTCTCTGGGCGACGGGCGGGTGGCTCATCGGCTGCGCCGCCCTCCTCGCCGGCCGGCGCTTCGGGCAGAGGCAGGGCTATCTGCCCCTGGCCCTGTTCATGCTGGCGGCCATCGCGGCCAAGTGGCTCATCATCGATGCCGCCAGCCCGCGCATGGCCGAGCAGTGGACGGCCACCGGCGTGCCGCTGTGGAACTGGCAGAGCGCCATGGCCCTGGCGACCGCGCTCCTGACGTGGTGGGCCAGCCGGATCATGCGCGATCGCGCCGCGGCGCAGGCGGCCGGGATCGGCGCGCAGATCATCCTCGCCTGCGGCGCCGTGTTCCTCCTCATCGCGCTGAGCTTCGAGCTCGATCGCGCCCTGATGCAGGTCGCCGCGACAAGCCAGTCGCTTGCCATCTACAGCCCGGCTCTGCTGCGCATGCTGGCTCTGACCGCCCTGTGGGGCATCGGCGCTCTGGTCATCATGCAGCTCAGCCGCGGCCGGGATCTTCCGGTCGTGTTCGGGACCGGCTGGGTCCTGCTTGCCCTCGCCGCGCTTGCCTGGCTGGGGTTCGACACGATGTATTGGCGCATCATGGAAGGCACGTTGCCCGCGACGGTCGTGCTGAACCTCCAGTTCGCCGTCGGCGTGCTGCTGGCGGCGCTGCTGTGGTCGGCGATCCGCCTGTGGCGCCGGCAGCCTGATGACCCCGAGGCGCTGGGGCGGCCGACCGACAACATCGTCGTCGCCCTCATCCTGCTGGCCCTGGTCGGCCTGTGGCTTGGGAGCCTGGAGATCGATCGCTTCTTTGGCGAGACCATGGCCACCAATGCGGGCCTGAGCGTGTACTGGGCGCTGTACGGCGTGTTCCTGGTCGTGGTGGGATTTGCCCGGCGCGCCGCTGCCGCCCGCTATGCCGGCCTGGCCCTGCTGGCCATCACCGTCGCGAAGGTGCTGTTCATCGACCTAGCGACGGTCGAGCGGCTCTGGCGCGTGGTCTCCTTCCTCGCCTCCGGCCTGCTGCTGGTGGGCACATCGCTGCTCTACACCAAGCTCAGCCCGCGCATCCTGGCCAGCGCGCACGGAAGAGGATTCACCGCAGAGGACGCAGAGAGCACAGAGGGGGATAGGAGATAGGAGAGAGGAGAGAGGAGACAGGGGACGGGGAAGGGCGCGGCGCCGGCCGTGCGCCGGGGTGCCACGGTCAGCGAGCGCAGCGAGTCGACCGTGCCGGACCGCGATGCGCGCGCAAAAGTGGCTCATCAAATGCGGCAAAAACGCTATGCGCGGAACTCGGCGAGCCGCAGCATCCTCGGCCCCCGGAAACAGCGGGTCGCGCTCGAACCGCACTGGCGCTGTCAGGAACGAAGGTAGGACCACTTTTGCGCACGCATTCCGTGCCGTTTCGGTCGCTTTTGCGCGCGCATTCCGTGCCGCGCGGCTCTAAACGCCTCTTAACTTGCGTTTACTTCGCCTTAAAATCGCCTAACTCGGCCTTACTGACGCCAAATCTGGCTCTATCCGAGCTTAAAACACGGCTCAAAAACAGCCCCCGGCCACGTTTGCGCGCGCTGCGGGTCGGAAGAAATGGCATCGTGGGATCATGGCATCGTGGCATCGTGGCATCGTGGGGTCTGGGGTGCGGAGTCTGGGGTCCAGAGTCGCGCGCGGGGGTGCCACCGCCAGCGACCCATTCCGGGGGCGGGAGTCGGCGGTGCGGTTTGCGCGCTGTGCGCGGGGGGACACGAAGGACACGGCCGACTCGCACCCCCGGAAATGCTCGCTGGACGTGGCACCCGGGTCGCCCCCGACCGCGGCGCCGTGGCCGCATCGCCTTGTAAAGCCGCGGCCAGTGGCCGCGTCGTCGAGCGGGTGGATCGGGGATCGTGCGGTGCCACCACCTGCAGCGCAGCGGAAGGTGGTGCCGCATCACCCCCAGTGGGCCAGGAGCACGGCGAGGTCGAGGTGATTGACCACGCAGTCGGGGCAGAAAAGGGCAGAAAAGGGGATGAGTACATTTTCTGCACCGCCGTGTAAAGCCGCGGCCATTGGCCGCGTCGTCGAGCGCGGGGATCGGAGGCCGCCTGCGGATTCGCACGCACCACCCGCGACCACTGGTCGCGGCTTTGCAGACCAGGCATCAGGACATCATGGCATCAGGCGCGGGGCAGAAAAGGGGATGAGTACATTTTCTGCAGAAAAGGGGATGAGTACATTTTCTGCATCGCCGTGTAAAACCGCGGCCATTGGCCGCGTCGTCGAGCGCGGGGATCGGAAGCCGCCTGCGGAATCGCACGCACAACCCGCGACCACTGGTCGCGGCTTTGCAGACCAGGCATCATGGCATCAAGGGATCACGGAAACACGCGCCCGCTGCCACCACCTGAAGCGCAGCGGAAGGTGGTGCCGTGTCAGCCCCAGTTGGCCAGGAGCACGGCGAGGTCGAGATGATTGACCACGCAGTCGCCGTTCGTATCGCCTGTGCAGGCCGGCGGGCAGGGATCAGCGCATGCGCCCCACGCAGCAAGGAGGCTGAGAAGATCACGCACGTTGACCACGCCATCGCCGTTCAAATCGCCTATGGCTTCGCACTCATCGGGAATACCGTTCTCGTTCAGGTCTTCGCTGATCCCCTCGAAGATGTCGCACGTGTCGGGGTTGCCGTTGTCGTTGCAGTCCATGCCGGAGAAGCCAGCGAAGAAGTACGCCTTGCCTTCAGCGTAGATCAGAGCAATATCCTGATCGAGGGAGGTGATGCCGGCGAACTGATCGTTGGGGCCGCCATCGGAGGCCGTGAGCTTGGCCGTTTCCTGCCAGGCTGCGTCGATCTTGCGGAAGACGTGCGCTGCTCCTGCATCGAATCCCAGCGCTCGATCATACGGGGCGCCGGCGAGGATCACATCCTCACCGCGGCTGACCGAAACGGAAGCACCCAGGAACGGAAATGGCCCCGTGGGATCGGCCGCGCTCAATCTGGCCTCGAAGGACCATTGATCTCCCTCGCGATGGAAAACGTAGGCCGCTCCGTTCTGCCCATCGGCCTGGGGAGCCCCGGCAACCGCGATATCCCCACGCAGGTCGACCGCGTAGCCGAACCGCTCCAGGCCGCTGGGATCGGGAGCAAAGAGCTTGTCTTCAAAGACCCACTGCGATCCGTCATGGCGGAAGACGAACGCAGCGCCGATGAACCAGCCGTCGCCGTGAGCGCCCACTAACGCGAGATCGCCCTCGATGGAGACCGATTGACCGAACAACTCGAAGTACTCTGGCTCGGGATCGAGCAGCTTCGCTTCCTCGACCCAGCCCGTTCCGTCATAGCGGAAGACATACGCTGAACCCGCCAGTGCCTCGCCGTTGAGCTCATCATCGCGCGCTCCAATCAGGATGAGATCCCCGTCCACCGCGACGGAGAAGCCAAAGATGTCGCCGTAGTCCCCATCCGAGGCCGTGAGCATCGCCTCGTGGTGCCACTCGCCCGTATCCGCATCGTGACGGAAGACGTGGACCGCGCCGGTCATATACTCCGGCGCAGACGTCGAGGGTGCACCGACCACGATGCCGTTCCCGCTCACGGCGACGCTGCGTCCAAACAGGTCCTCCGGATCAGGCTCGGGGGCCCGCAGCTCGGCTTCGAGGATCCAGAGCATGCCGTCGCGGCGGTAGACATAGGCCGCACCGATTCCGCCAATGCCTTCGGTATCGCCGTGCACAGCGACATCTCCGCAGATCGAGACTCCTGCCATGTACCCGCTGGGCGATGTGATCTTCTGCACCTCGCACTGGCCGTGCGCCGCGCGCGAGGCAAGAACGATGACGAACAGAATGGTCATCACGCCGATCGTCTTGCGGGCCGTCTTTGCCGCCGCGGTCATCATCGCCGTGCTCCCCAGTTGGACAGCAATATCAGCAGGTCAAGGTAATCAACTTCGCAATCGCCGTTCGTATCGCCTGTGCAGGACGGCGGGCAGGGGTCATCGCACGCGCCCCAGACACCGAGTAGGGTGAGAAGGTCGCGCACATTGACGACGCCATCGCCATTCAGGTCACCGATGGCCTCGCATTCATCGGGAATGCCGTTGGCGTTCAAATCCTCGCTGACGCCTTCGAAGATGTCGCAAGCATCAGGATTGCCGTTGTCGTTGCAGTCGATGCCGAGCGTACCGGCGAATAAATAGCCGGCCCCCGGCACT
>Ga0272441_10005719_pt1 | contig 21373 bp, 15 predicted proteins | sample SSMProp6N_FD_193582 | JGI IMG/M metagenome (GOLD analysis project Ga0272441, IMG submission 193582) | Marine sediment archaeal communities from Little Sippewissett salt marsh, Falmouth, MA, United States - SSM-Prop-6N | ecosystem: Environmental > Aquatic > Marine > Wetlands > Sediment ... | reverse complement strand
ACCACATTTCACTGGATCTCGAGATTTTTTGAATTTGTCGCACGTCTGGCCACGATTGCCCAGATATTTTACTTTGTTGCCATTGCACAAAATGCTTTAAACAATGAATAAAATCAAATAGTCGATAATGATGTTTCTTGAAAGAATGATTGAATATACGGAGCCGTTTCTATGAAAGGTGTTGTTCTTGCGGGTGGATTGGGGACACGATTGTTACCCTTGACGAAAGTCACCAACAAACATTTGCTGCCGGTTTATAATCAGCCTATGATCTATTATCCGATACAAACATTGGTCAGCGCGGGAATTGATGAAATTCTGATCGTTACCGGAGGGAACAGCGCCGGTGAATTTCTCCGGCTTTTGGGAAATGGTAAAGAATTTGGTCTGCAACATATCAACTATACTTATCAGGAAGGCGAGGGGGGGATTGCAGAAGCGTTGGGATTGTCAGAGCATTTCGTGGATGGAGAACCCGTTGTGGTTATTTTGGGTGATAATATTATCGAAGAAAATATCGGAGGCATGGTTCAGCGTTTTCAAGAACAGAGAAGAGGTGCTAAAATATTATTGAAGGAAGTGGAAGATCCCAACCGGTTTGGCGTTGCAGAGATCAGGGATAATCATATTGTATCCATTGAGGAAAAACCGGAACATCCGAAAACAAATTATGCCGTCACCGGTATTTATATGTATGATGCAGATGTGTTCCGTATTATTAAAACCTTAAAACCTTCCAATCGTGGTGAATTGGAAATTACGGATGTGAACAACGCTTATATCGACCGTGGGGTCATGGCCTTTGAAGTTTTAGAGGGATGGTGGACCGATGCCGGGACTTTTGAATCTCTTTATCGGGCCAATTGTCTGGTTGCATCGAAATGTTAAATAAAATGATAAATTACTTCTTCGTTTGTGGAGGAAGATATGCGTAGACGGTTTGTTTTATATTCGTTGCTGATACTTACCATTCAGGTCTTTGCTGTGCCGTTTCAGGGAGGCAAAGGATTAATCTATGTGCATTCGGCCAATATACTGAAAAAAGGCTATCTGGACGCCAGCGCAGGCACCCGGTATTTTGGAAAAATTGCCAGTTTCGGAGAATCAAAAAAAGCATATACACTATGGGTTGTAAAATGCTGTTTAGGTTTCAACTACGGCCTGAGTGAGCATGTCGAGCTGACCTTTGCTCCGGTACTGTACCAGGATACCAACAAAGGAGGGGAAGGTTTTTCCAAGGAATCTGTGAATTTTCCGGACGATCTGTTTCTGGGCGTCAAATTTGGTTCTTTTCAGAACCTTGAAAGCCCATATGTTTATGGCGGGCGTGTCATGCTGCGAATCCCCACGGCACGAACACATAATATCATTTACGAAGAATATACGGCTGGCGCTCTGGAGGTGCAGATATCAGGATTGCTTTCCTATTTTTCGAATGTCAGATTTCCGAATGCCGGCTGGTCCCTTCACGTGAATTTGGGATATCTCAATCACAATGATGTGGGACAACAATTAACCGAAACACCGGATGATCCGTCTCCGCAGACCATGAGTTCAGAATTGCTGTTTGGTATCGGGGCGCTGTTTCCTGCAGGACAGTTTGATTTTTCTGCTGAAATGAATGCCAATACTTTCCTGTCGCGCCCTCCGGTCACTGCTTACAGCAGAGAATATGCAAGTTATCTGACAGGCGGTGTATATTATAAACCCTATCCATGGCTGGTTTTACAACTGGGTATTGATGTCAGGCTGTTGTCCGATAAAGAGATCACAAATACCATTTTGTCTCCGCTTCCGCAGATTGACTTTCCCAATTATCCTTCCTGGCGTGGGATTCTCGGAGCAAAATGGTCGATACTACCAAAAGCACTTCGTGTGACGGATGAAGAAGAATTGCGCAGAAAAACGCGTGACCGCAGATCCATACTGGAACGTATCATTGAAGATCAGAAAGATACAGAAGATGCAGAAGAGGAATTGTCCCGGATTAAGAATGAGAGACAGCGTGTTGAACAGGAATTGGAACGGTTGAGAAAAATGCTGGAAGAAGAAAGACAGAAAGATGAATAACAGAACCATCCATTGCTGATCATTTTATCACAATCCTGCATTCAGTATTTTGCCGGACCGTTTCGTGATTGTTAATACATAAGATAAACCCTGTCTGAAAACAAGATAGGGTTTCTTTATTTGAAACAGGAGATAAAAGGTGAAACAGGTATCCATATGCGTTTTTATTTCATTGATTTTATTGAATAGACAATCTTTATTGTATTCGCAAACCTCAATGGCTGAAACCGCGTTTGATTATGGCAAAAGGTTGTATGGTGAGCAATTTTATGATCTGGCCGTACTTCAGTTTCAGGATTTTCTGGAACAGTATCCAGCCGGACCGGATGCCGGTGAAGCATGGTATTATCTGGGAGCATCGCAATTCCATTTGAAAGAGTATGAAAATGCCCAAAAAGCCTTTTTAAATCTTGTTGTGCTTTTTCCAAATTATCAAAAATGTCCGGAAGCGTACCTGAAGATAGCAGAATGCTTTCAGGGAATGAAAAAAAACGATGCTGCAGTTACTTCATTTCAAAGGGTTTACGAATTTTATCCTGAGCATGAAATGGGTCAGGAGGGCTTGTACCGGGCAGCAAAACTGTTATTAAACTTGAATCAGATTCAGCAAGCCTCGGGAATTGCTCAGAGATTGCAAAACCAACAATTGAAGTATGAGCTCCGTTCGCGTCTGCAATTTCTGCTTGCCAATATTTATGTAGAGAAAGACCGATCTGAAGATGCTCTGAATATATTAAGGTCAATATATAACAAGGGAATTCGAAAAGAAGACCGGCCAATCGCAGGGCTTCAGATGGCTTCGATTTATTCGCGTATGGGACTGTTTGATCAGAGTCTTGCCTTGTATCGGGAACTCACTAATATGAGTCAATATGATTCTGTAAAACAAGCGGCTCTTTATCAAAGTGGCCTGATTGCATATCGTCTCCAGAAATTGCAGACAGCAGAAGAGCAGTTTCACAATCTTGCTGAGATCAATCCGTCTTTTAATCAGATGGCATCTGTTTATTATTATCTCGGAATGATTGCTGTGCATGCGTCACGTTTCTCGGACGCTGTCGATTATTTATATAAAGCAATTGAAACCTCGAATTCTTTGAAAGCTCAGCAGGATTATCGTATGGAGATTGCAAAAATAGCGATTCAAAATAATGATTACGATATGGCTGATTCGTCTTTACAATGGATTCTGAAGCATCGCGAAAATGATTCAAAATATTGTCAGGCGTATCTTTTTATGGCTAAATCTCTATATCAGCAAAAAGAATACGAGAAAGCATTTTATTATTATCAGCGAGTGATCCAGACAGATCCTGATGATCCGATTATTCCCTATATTCTGATGAAGAAATCAAATAACTATCTTGAACGGGGAATAATACAACAAGCCTGGTCCATTTTAAGAGAGATATGGGAACGATATCCCGATTCAGAATTGGCGCCGAAAGCCCACTTTCTGTATGCAGAAAGTCTGGCAGAAGAAGGCGATTGGAGCGAAGCCTCTCGTGAATACCAATTCATCATTGAGAAGTATTCGGGTTCCGATGATGCAGATTCCGCATCTCTTAGAATGAATCATGCAGAAGGAAGATCCGTTATCCTTGATCCGCAGGAAATCGTTTATTATCATTCTTTAACATTAAAAGTCATTAAACAACCGGATGATTTTGAGAGTTGCCTGCAATATGCTGTTTTTCTGATCGATCGGATTCATCTTTATTCTCAGGCCCTGCCATATTTAAGACGATGCATGGCTTTTCAATCTCAAAAGGCAAAAGTCCAATATTATTCCGGATTGGCATACTTCAAATTGTATCAAATGCATCGACAGAGGGCGGACAAGGACAGTGCTTCCAGATATTTTACAAACATTATAAAATCCCAAACGGCCAGTCTGTATGCAGTGAATGCCGCTGAAAAATATTCAAGTCTCATGCAAGAACCTGAATCGAAACTGATACAGCGGTATAAATTGTTACTTCCGAATGTTACAGACAGTATAAAACGGTGTCAATTGGTCCGGAAGATGGGTCATTACTATTTTAAAAAGGATTCTTTGGAGCAGGCCCAACATTATTTTCAATTATGGGTGTCTGAATATTCTGATCTGAATCCGGAACTGGCACACTATTATTTGGCTTGTATCCAGCAGCGGATGGGAAATGAGCGAGAAGCGGATTCGATGTTTAATATGCTTGAACAAAATTATCCGAAACATTCGAAAATGCCTTATCTGCTCTATTATCGAGGTCGTTTTGCCCTGCGTCACCAGAAATTGTCCGACGCGATTGCCTTGTATCAGCGTGTCCAAAATGATTATCCTTATACCAATATAGCGGACAGCGCAGACTATTATCTGGGCGAGATATTCATTGATAAGAAACAATATAAAAAGGCTGTACGCCTCTATTCTAAAATTATTCAAAAAGACAGCTTGAAATCACTGGCTTATGAAGCGGGATTAATAGACGCATTGCCAACAATGCATCCGAATGCATTGATTGGTCTGGCAAAGGCATATGAAGGATTGGGTCAGTATGCCAAAGCGGAGTCTATCTATTTTAAGTATCATGATTTATATACCTCTGGTCGAGTGGTCACATTTTATGCGAATTTGGCCAGAATTGCTGAAAAACAAAACCAGTATGAACGTGCAATCCAATATATTCAGCAAATATTGAATAAAGAATATTCCGATGGTTTTTATGAAAGACTGGGAATATTGTATGAAAAATCCGGAGACTATGATCAGGCCTATACTGCCTACCAGAAAGCCCTGGCCTGTATCAGGAAAACAGGACGAGAAGCCATCCTGAATCAAAAACTCATTCTTTGTTTACTGAGACAGAACAAATTGCCGGAAGCCGATGTCCGAATTAATGTTTTTAAAAAGTCGTTTAAAAAACAGGATGATTTTGATTCTCTGATGGCCGAAGTTTATCTGGAGAAAGGAAAAAGCCAGTTCAGACAAAAAAATTTCAAAGAAGCTGAAGCGCTTTTTGATGATGTACGTGATAAATTTAAAAAAACACCTTTTCGCATTCAGGCGGAACTGGAGCTTGGGCGGACATTGATTGTCACCAATAAAATAGATGATGCTTTGGATCTGCTGACACGCATGGTTGAAAAATATAAGGATGATCCCGTATATTTTCAAGTCTACCTGAATCTGGGGGACCTCTATTTTAAAAACAGGCAGTATGAGAATGCTTTAAAGGCATTCAAGATTGTACAGAAGGACAGCATTCATTCTGATAATCAGCAATTGGCTGATCGATATTTGATTCGTGTTTATGAGACCATGGGATTTTGGGAGGCTGCATTGGCATTGGCTCGACACTATATCGCAGAATATCCTAATGCGGAGGATAGAATTCAAAAAAAGGTTCAAATCGGTAATTTATACATGCGCCTTAAAGATTATAACCGTGCCATTGATCAGTTTCAAAAAGTTCAGATCGAGGCGGACTCGGAAACGGAAGCCGAAATTCAGTATTGGATTGGTAAATGTTATGCAGAAATGGGACAATTGGATCGGGCGATTCTGGAATATTTAAAAGTGAAGTATGTTTCTAAACCTACCAAGTTGCCTTGGGGATCCACTGCATTGTATGAAGCGGCCATGGCCTACTTGAAATTATATCAGCCATGGAAAGCCAGAGTTATTTTTGAAAAGATCGTTCGCTACGAAGGTGCCACCAGCGATCTGGGACGCATTGCAAGGCAACGTATCGATGATATTGATCAGGGTAAATTTGCGAAAGGGAATTGATGCTTGATACGATATTAAAGCGTCAGCTTCATTCATTAATACAAGAGGCGTTTCATGAAGATCTGGAAGATCGAGGCGATATTACATCGATTTCCACTCTCAGCGAGGACATATGCGGAAAGGCGGAATTGATTTTAAAAATGAAAGGTGTAATCGCTGGTTTGCCGCTTTTACAACCTATTTGTCACTACATCGATTCCGATATTCAGATTCAGTTATTCACTGAAGACGGTCAGATGCTACCATCCGGCTTTACGATTGCAAAATTCAGAGGAAGCCTTCGAAGTATTTTAATTTGTGAACGGACCGCTTTGAATTTTTTACAAAGGTTATCAGGCATTGCCACTATCACAAAACAATATGTCGACCGGATCTCTCATACAAAGGCCAAGATATTAGATACCCGTAAAACCACACCGGGACTTCGCGCCTTAGAAAAATATGCGGTGTGCCAGGGAGGTGGCATGAACCATCGAAGCGGATTGTTCGATATGATTCTAATTAAAGATAATCATATTGATGCCTGCGGAGGGATCGATAACGCAATCACCCGATGTTTGAATTATTTAAAGCTGAAAAAGATGACGGTTCCAATTGAGGTGGAGACACGAACGCTCCATGAAGTCCGTGAGGCACTCAGGTTTCCTATTCAGAGAATTATGCTGGACAATATGTCTGTTCAAACCATGTCAGAAGCGATCAGGCTAATCAACGAAAGGATAGAAACTGAGGCATCGGGAAATATCCGGCTGGAAAATGTGAAAAAAATTGCTGAAACAGGTGTGAATTTTATTTCTGTCGGTGCGCTGACACATTCAGCAAATGCCCTTGATATTTCAATGGATATCGCAAAGGAATAACATATTATCGATTTTATTTAAAGGGGATATTCATGAAGCTTTGGATCTATATATGTATTCCTTTCACCCTTATGGTGTTTTGTATTAAAAAGCCAGCGGTTATTGAAAAATCACATGAAGATACAGTATTTCATCTCAATGAACCTCTGCCGAATGATCCAAGTGCTATTTTTGGAAAACTGGATAATGGATTGCGCTATATCATTCGCGTCAACCGAGAACCAAAATGTCGGGCTGAATTGCGTTTGGTTGTAAAGGTCGGATCTGTTCTGGAAGAAGCTCATGAAAAAGGGCTGGCGCATTTTTGTGAGCACATGGCGTTTAACAGTACCCGGCATTTCGACAAAGAGACGATCGCCCGTTATCTGGAATCGACCGGCATGCGTTTCGGACCGGACATCAGTGCATATACCGGTTTTGATGAAACAGTGTTTATGCTCGAGTTGCCCGCAGACAGCCTGGAAATCATGGAAACAGGATTCCAGATTCTTGCGGATTGGGCGCATTGTATTCAATTTGAATCAAAAGAAATTGATCAGGAGCGCAATGTCATTCTGGATGAATGGTGCTCCGGGCGCGGGGCGGGTGCAAGAATTCGGGATCGACAGTTGCCGGTTTTATATTTTGGATCCAAATATGCCGATCGTCTTCCCATGGGTGATCCTGCAGTGATTGACACGTTTCACTTTCAGACTTTAAGGCAATTTTACAAGAATTGGTATCGTCCCGATTTAATGGCAGTAATTGCAGTCGGGGATTTCGATCCCTCGTGGATAGCAGAAAAAATCCGTTGCTATTTTAAAGGCATTGTCAATCCTCAAAACAGAGAGCCACGTCCGTATGCTTCTATCCCGGATCATTCGGATATTAAAGTGTCTATTGCAACGGATCCTGAAGCCACTCAAACTCAAATTAATCTGAACTATAAGTATAATTTTTTACCGAAAACAACCGTTTCAGATTACCGGCGGACCATCGCTGAGACTTTATATAATCATATGTTCAATAAGCGCTTAACCCAATTAGTAAACAGTGAAGATCCACCCTGTCTGGCGGTTTTTTCTGGCCACAGTCACCTGACTCCTCAAAAAGGTGTCTATACATTGAACGCGTTTGTCGACAACAGTGAGATCCCGCGTGGTTTAGAGGTAATGCTTAGAGAAGTCCGTCGTGTGAGGCAATTCGGTTTTACAGAGACCGAGCTGGAAAAAGCCAAAATGAATGTGCTTCGCAATATTGAAAAAGCAGTTCAGGAAAGAGACAAAATCGAGTCTTCTGAATACATTTCAGAATATGTTCAACATTTTGCAAACAGCGAACCGGTTCCTGGTATCCTGCATGAATACCGACTTTTTCAGCAATTTGGTTCCGGGATTTCTCTTCAGGCTATAAATGAGTTGGTCGAGGAACAGATCGGGAACGGCAATCTGGTGATTCTGCTCAGCGGTTCAGATGAATCAAGTTTATTTTTTCCGGATGAATCCAGTATCCTTCAAATTTATAATGATATTCAGACAATGGAAATTGCTGCATACGAGGAAAAGACAGACGATCAGATGCTTTTATTGGAATTGCCCTGCCCCGGTGAGATTTTAAAAAATGTTCGGATAGAACCTTTGGATCTGACCGAATGGTATTTAAGTAATGGTGTCCGTGTTATTCTTAAGCCCACCGGGATTAAAAATAACGAAATTCTTTTTAAGGCAGGCAGCAGGGGAGGATACTCGCTGGCTCCTGATTCGTTATCGCTCGCAGCTTCTGTAGCTGCTTCAATAATTGAAGAAAGCGGTGTGGGCAAGTTCGATCAAATGTCGCTTCAGAAGAAACTGTCTGGAAAAGGCGTACATGTTGTTCCCGAAATCGACGGACTGACGGAAGGCATGTCCGGACAATGTCCTCCCGGCGATATGGAAACTCTTTTTCAAATGATCTATTTGTATTTTACTTCTCCACGCAAAGACACGACTGCATTTTTATCTTACAAGAATCGCATCCGGAGTTTCTTAAAAAACCGTAATGCCAGACCCGAATCGGCTTATGAAGATACGATTCAGATGACCATGGCACAGTATCATCCCAGAAAACGTCTCTGGTCCAATGTGATGTTAGATAAATTGGATCTTGACTTTGCTTATCAGTTTTACAAGGACCGCTTTGCAGACGCGTCGGATTTTATGTTTTACTTTGTAGGAAGCTTTACGATCAATCAGATCAAACCTTATATACTGAGGTATATTGCCAGTTTGCCAAACATCAATCGGAATGAATCCTGGCGTGATGTTGGAATCGAAATACCGAAGGGACATATTGAAAAAACTGTATACAGAGGCATCGAGACCAAAAGTCGCGTGACAATGATACTTACAGGATCTTTAACCTATGAAAAAATCCGAAAATATCGATTCGACGCACTAATGGATATTTTACACATCCGTTTGAGGGAAATCATCCCTGAGACACCGGGTGGAGCATATCGTGTCAGCGTATCCGGGAGTCTGTATAAATTTCCAAAGGAAACATTTGATATTCGCATTGCTTTTGGATGCGAACCCGATCGGGTTGATGAAGTCACACAAACGATAATCATGCAAATTGATACATTAAAACGGTTCGGACCAAAGCTTAACCATATACAAAAAATTCAGAAAAATCATTTAAGGTCATATAAAATCAATCTGCAAAAGAACAGCTATTGGCTCAATCAACTTTATCTGCTCGACTTTTACGGAAGAAATCGAGTGGATATGATTAAATATCCTGAATGGGTGCAGTCTTTAAACACCGATTCCTTGCAGCAGCTTGCACAGCGTTGTTTTGGTTTTGAAAATTATGTCCGTGTTGTGCTTTATCCGGAAAACCGGCATTAAAAAAATAGCAGGGTCTCCATGCGGCTGTTTAACCTGACAGCTTATTTTGTTTTATTTCTATCTGCTCTGATGCATTCCGTTTCAGCCGCGCCAGCAGACAGTATAACGTGTCCGAAAATCGGATTGGTATTGTCCGGAGGGGGTGCCAAGGGATTCGCACATATCGGCATTCTGGAAATGCTGGATTCCCTGGAAATTCCCATCGATTATATATCCGGAACCAGTATGGGCGGAATTTTGGGAGCGCTCTACGCCATTGGATATACGGGTGAAGAATTGAAATCACTGGTCTGCGAAATCGATTGGGAAGACCTTTTTTCCGATCAGCCCGCCCGAAAACTGCTTCCCTTTGTTGAAAAACAGGAAACTGGACGCTATCTGATTGAGATCGGTATTTTAGGAACAAAACCCGCCATTCCGGCTGGAATGATATACGGGCAAAAAGTATCGCTTCTGTTTGCGAGAAAAGTATATCCTTACGGGCAATTTCGCGATTTTAATAAGCTTCCAATCCCTTTTCGTTGCATCGCTGCTGATTTGCTCACTGGAAATGAAGTGGTCCTTCAGTCCGGATCTTTATCCAAAGCCATGCGGGCGACCATGGCTATTCCCACTGTTTTCAGTCCGGTCGAATGGGGAGATTCATTGCTCGTAGATGGGGGGATGGTTAATAATCTGCCAGTCGATATTGTCAAAGAGATGGGTGCTGATGTCATTCTTGCTGTAGACGTTATGGGACATCAGGTTCCAAGAGAACATTTGAATAATGCGTTGAATATTTTGGAAAGATCCACCCATTTAATGGGTATTGACCGGTGGCGGCAAAATGTTCAAAAAGCGGATTTGGTTATTTATCCGGATGTCATCCAATATATGACCAGTGATTTTTCAGAAAATAAGATAAATAAAATTATTCATGCAGGTGAACAGGCGGCTCTGAAGCTGAAATCAGATCTGATTGCTTTCAAGGAACTGTACCGTCTTGAGCGTGTTTCAAATCCCAGCCATCTTCCGATGTTAAAACAGCAACCGGTATTAACGGATATACAGATTATCGGTCCGGCTGCCACTCCGTTTGACTCAATTTATCACTTTTTAGATCTGAAAACGAATCAGCCGTTTAATTATCAATATCTGGATCAGAAAATCAATGCATTGATGCGGGAAGAGGTCTTTCGAAAAATTCACTATGAAATCATTCCGGTATCCGATAAAGCTGTTCGGCTGTTGATTCATGTTGAAGAATCGAAAATGCCCATTATTTATCGTGTGACAGTTACGGGGAATAAAAATATATCCTTTGCTCTTATTTATGGATTATTGGGTATTCGTCCGGGTGATCCGCTGAGTATAAAAAAATTAAACAGGAATATTCTCAGTCTCTATGGACTGGATTATTTCGAATTTATCGAATATGAGATTATTCCGGTGAAGGACCGTTTGGTGCATTTAAAGGTCAATGTAAAAGAATTGCCCATGCGTGAATTGAGAATAGGATTTCAATATAATAGTTACAGAAAACTCGTTGGTGTGATCGGATTGCAGGTCAACAGTCTGGTTATCCCCGGAATTCGTTTTGAAAATGAATATCAGTTTGCCGGATTGCGTCGTTTCTGGAATAAGCTTTCTTTCCCTTCCCGTACATTGAGTTTGCCGTTTTATCCTTATGTGCGGCAGTCTTTTAAAGATATCACTACCAATCATTACGATGGATATGGATGCTGTGAAGCCCAATACTGGGATCGAAGTAATAGCTGGGCGGCTGGTTTTGCTTTCACTATTGGAAATAATGTCAATCTCGATATAGAAGCGCAGTCCGAATATAGCTGGATTGAACCCTCCATTGGTTCTTCCGCGCTAAAAATATTTTCCAATCGGGAAGCACGATTAAATCGGCTTCATACACGCCTTCATATTGACACTTTTGATGACGCGATTCTGCCCGCTTCCGGCTTGAATATCATGACAGAAGCTGAAATCAGCCTTAAATCATGGCAAAGTCATACAGCTTATCAGCGTGTTTACCTGGCTGTGGACGGATATCAGTCCATTGCAAAAAAACATCGGTTTCGGTTTTATGGATATTATGGATATGGATCAAAGCAGCTGCCGATATACAGATATTTTAATCAAGGACATCCGGACCTGTTTATCGGGATGGATTACGATCAATTGAAAGGCCGGCAATTGTATTTATATCGGGGTGAATATCAGGTTGTATTTACGGATAATATTTTGGCCACTATCTGTGCAAATCAGGCCCGGACATTTAAAGATGAATTCTTGGCAGACGGACATTTTTTATGGGGTGCAGGAATCGGCGTCAAAATAAAAACACGGTTGGGGCTGATGGCTCTGTGCTATGGTGTCGGAAGCAAAGGGAGATTGAATCCCAGGGAAACTCAATCGAGATTTTATATTCATCTTGGAATGAAATTTTAGAATATATTCAGTGAATTGAATGAAAAGAGCTTTAATATCAAGAATTTCTTGATATTTAATCAAACTATTTGTACTTTTACCTGACTGTATGCATATGGATTATCGTTTTATTCAAAAATTATTGTTATCTTATTAGTTTATTCTATGAACGTGGATTCAAAAATGTCATTCTGCCGAAAACCGTTTATTGAGAAAGCCAGAAAAGTGGTCATTAAAGTGGGTACGAAAGTGCTTCTCAATCATTATAAAGAGCTGAATCAGTCACGTATTACTCGATTGGTTTCAGATATTGCGAAGTTTCACCAGAGAGGATATCAATTTACAATCGTGACATCCGGAGCCGTGGGATTTGGAATGGACGTTATGGGGATTGAAAACCGCCCTGCGAATTTGAAAAACATCCAGGCGCTTGCATCGATAGGGCAGAGCATACTGATGCAGAAATGGCATCAATTATTTCAGCAATTTGACCTGTTTGTCGGACAAATATTATTAACCTATGATATTATTGAAAACAGGCAGCGTTATCTGCACGCCCGGGATTGCCTGAAATCCGTGCTGAACTATAATACTATACCTGTCGTGAATGAAAACGACAGTGTAGCTGTGGATGAGTTGAAATTCGGGGATAATGATACTCTGTCTGCATTAACTGCGATTCTTATGGATGCGGATTTACTGGTATTATTTTCAGATATTGCCGGTTTGTACAATAAAAATCCGCATCAGAACAAAGACGCAGAACGGATTTCATATATAGAAAGAATTACACCGGAAACATATGCATTGATTGACGATAAACCGAATGATCTTTCTAAAGGGGGCATGACTTCCAAATTAAAGGCAGCTGAGAGGTCCACGCAAATGGGGACCTCGGTTATTATTGCGGATGGATATCAACCGGATCTATACGGCATCTTAACCGGAAAGGATATCGGGACCTTTTTTAAACCAGAAAAAAAATATGAAAAGAAAAGAAAACGATGGATATTTTTCAATCACAAAATCAAGGGCAGAATCTATATCGATCCGGGTGCAGAAAAAGCGCTGGTGCAGCATTCGAAAAGTTTGCTGCCTGGAGGAATCACCGCAGTGCAGGGAAAATTTTTACCAGGCGCGGTTGTTGGTATTTTTAATCATCAGCAAAAAATGATAGGAAAGGGGATTACCCATTATTCTCACGAGGATATCGATCGAATCAAAGGATTGCGTACGGATAAAATAAAAATGGATGACAGCAAGTTTTATTATGACGAGGTGATTCATCGTGACAATATGATTATTATTTAGGAGGACAATTCTTGAATGACATGAAAATTACAGCGCAAAACACATTTGTTGCCTATCATGAATTTTTACGAATTGGCAGTACACAGTTGAAAAACCGGATATTGAAATCCATCGCTGATAAAATTGAATCAAATCGAAAGACGCTTATTGAAGCAAATAACAAGGATCTTCGGGCCGGTGAAAAGGCAGGATTGACCTCGGCATTTTTGGACCGGCTTGCATTGAATGAAAAACGTATTCAGGGAATGATCCAGGCGTGTCATGACATTGTCATGCTGGCTGATCCGGTAGGACAAATATTTGATATGGTTGTTCGTCCTCAGGGCTTTAAAGTGGGCAGAATGCGTGTCCCCATCGGCGTAATCGGGATCATCTATGAAGCCAGGCCCAATGTAACAATTGAAGCCGCGACACTTTGTCTGAAATCCGGAAACGGAGTCATTCTTCGCGGGGGAAGCCATGCGTTTCATTCCAATATGGCGCTGGTGGCACTGCTCCAGGAAGCGTTGAAAGACAATGATGTGAATCCTCATTTGATATCATACGTAGATTCAAAAGACCGTGCGGCTGTTGAAGCGATGCTGATTCAGGATGAGTATATTCATTTGATTATCCCACGCGGAGGAGAAGGATTGATTCGAAGTGTTGTTGAAAAATCCAGAATTCCTGTATTAAAACATTATAAGGGTGTATGTCATGTATATATTCATGAACAAGCCGATCCGGATATGGCTGTAAAGATTGCACTGAACGCGAAAGTTCAGCGTCCTGCCGTATGCAATTCCGCTGAAACCCTGCTGATCGATGAAACTGTGGCAAAACATCTTCTCCCCGGATTGGTTGCTGAGTATCAGAAAAAAGGCGTGGAGATTCGAGGATGCGAACAGACACGCTCCCTGATTCCGTCTGTTAAAACCGCTTCTGAAGAAGATTATTATGCGGAATTTCTGGATTTGATTCTTGCAGTCAAGATTGTCCGGAATATTGATGACGCCATTACACATATCAACAAATACGGATCCGCCCATACGGATGCAATTATTACGGAAAATTTACATGCCGCTAATCAGTTTTTAAATAATGTGGACAGTGCTTCGGTTATGATCAATGCCTCGACACGGCTTTCAGACGGAGGACTATACGGGTTGGGTGCAGAGATTGGTATTTCCACGGATAAACTGCATGCCAGAGGACCAATGGGTCTGGAAGGATTGACCACCTATAAATGGATTGTCATGGGGGAGGGACATATCCGGGAATGAGCGGTATTTTTTATGGAATTTTGCAGGAAAAAATATTCACCCTCGAATATTCAGCCAACTGAATGAATCTTCTATAATTATTATTAAGAAATTCCTTGCGCATTCTGACTCATCTTTTTATATTTTACAAGTTATTGATTTTAGAAATTTTAATGATTATTACTCACCCGGGGGCAGATATGGTTGAAATCCGGTTTCATGGCCGGGGAGGACAAGGCGCCGTTAAAGGTTCCGATATTCTGGCAATTGCCGCTTTTTATGAGGGGAAGGAAGTGCAGTCGTTCCCCTTTTTTGGTGTGGAACGCCGAGGAGCGCCGGTAACATCGTTTACGCGTATCAGTGATGAAGAGATACGCATTCATTCCTATATTTATGATCCTGATATTCTGGTCATTTTGGATCCGACCCTTATTCAGGCGGTCCCGTTAACCCAGGGACTCAAACCCGGGGGACAAATTATTATCAATACCACACGTTTACCGGATGATTTTTCATTTACCGACACAGAAAATCCGCATATCTATACCGTGGACTGCAATACAATTGCATTGGAATTCGGTCTGGGTTCCAAACAGAGCCCGATCGTCAATACAACGATATTGGGTGCTGTGGCCAAAGCAACAAATCTGGTAAAAATCAATTCGATCCGCAGAGCCATTCATGATAAGATTCCTGTGAAACGTGAGCAGAATGAAGAAGCCGCCCAGAAAGCCTATGATTCTCTTCAGGGGAAGTGAGCACAGCATGGCCAATAAAAAATCGAACAATACAACCATTGAATTTCAATCAGAAAAAGATATGCCGGAAATGCCTGTTTCCAGTGGCACGATGCGTGTCAATAAAACCGCCTCTTGGCGGAGCATCCGGCCGATACTGGATCCGAATAAATGTACACGATGCATGATCTGCTGGAAATACTGCCCGGAGCCCGCCATTTTCCCAACCGATCCTCCGACAATCGACTATGATTTTTGTAAAGGGTGCGGCATATGCATCGAAGAATGTCCGTTTGATGCGATTGATTCTGAAACAGAAGGCAAATAATATATGAAGAAAGTACTGACGGGAAATTTTACAGCCGCTTATGGAGCCGCAGCCGCGAAAGTGAATGTTATCTCGGCATATCCGATTACTCCACAAACAACCATCGTCGAGATTCTCTCTGAAATTGTCGCCGATGGAAAACTGGATGCGGAGTTTGTCAAAGTGGAATCCGAACACTCGGCTCTGGCATCCTGTATCGGAGCACAGGCATCGGGAGCCAGAACATTTACAGCAACATCTGCGCAGGGATTGGCATTGATGCATGAATTGCTCCATTGGGCTGCCCGAGGCCGTTTGCCGATTGTCATTGCCAACGTCAATCGGGCCATGGCCCCGGGGTGGTCCATCTGGGCAGATGTGACAGATTCTGTTTCTCAGCGTGATACCGGCTGGATGCAGATGTACTGTGAAAACAATCAGGAAGTATTTGATACCATTTTGATGTCATACAGAATCGGCGAGCATCCGGATATATTGCTTCCGACATTGATTAATCTGGACGCCTTTTTTCTTTCACACACATCACAGGTCGTGGATTTATATACAGAGAAGGTGATCGATCAGTTTTTGCCTCCGTATAATCCTGAAATCAAACTGGTTGTGGAAGATCCGCGTTCATTTGGCGCTTTGACTTCTCCGGAGTATTATTACGAATTCTCATATAAAATGCATCAGGCCATGATCCGTGCAAAATCGGTCATCAAAGATGTCGGAAAAGAATTTGGTGAAACATTCGGTCACCGGTATGACCTGGTTGAACCATATCGATGTGACGATGCCGAGCTTATTTTAGTGAATTACGGCACCATTGCCGGAACTGCCAAAGAAGCAGTGGATGTGATGCGCAATCAGGGAATTTCTGTGGGATCATTGAAGATCCGTTATTTTCGTCCGTTTCCGGATGAAGAACTTCGCGATGCATTAAAAAATACAAAAAAAGTTGGGGTGATCGACCGGGCTGTTTCATACGGGTATGCCGGTCCGTTCTTTACAGAAATCCGGGCCTGTTTGTCGAAAACATCGTTACCTCTTTACGGATTTATTGCCGGTCTTGGCGGGCGGGACGTCTCTCTTCATGATATTGAATACATGGCTGATACTATGCAGAGAAAAGAACCCGAAGATCTGATCTGGATAGGATTGAAACATGACTGAATCAAAGAAAAAGAAAATCCGGCTAACCATTCCCGAACAGGAAATTTTGTCTCCCGGACACCTGGCTTGCCAGGGCTGCGGCGCCGCTCTGGCCATGAGGTATGCATTAAAGGCCCTGGGGCCTAAAACCATAATCTCCCTTCCCGCGTGCTGCTGGTCGGTAATCGACGGTCCTTTTCCTTATTCTGCAGTCGGAGTGCCGATTTATCATTGTGCCTTTGAAACCGCCGCAAGTACGGCCGGAGGAGTTTCATATGCAATCAAGGCAATGAAACAGGAGGGGATTACGGCGCTGGCCTGGGCGGGAGACGGCGGTACGTTTGATATCGGATTCCAGGCGCTGTCAGGCGCTGCAGAGCGGGGAGACAATATTATCTATGTGGTTTATGATAATGAAGCTTATATGAACACAGGAATTCAGCGGTCCTCTGCCACTCCTTATGGTGCCTGGACAACAACGACTCCAGTGAAACATTTTAAAAAAGCGCCTAAAAAAAATATCATGGAAATAATGGTTGCGCATCATATTCCCTATGGTGCGACGGCCAATATCGCCTATCCTGAAGATTTCATAAAAAAGCTTCAAAAGGCCAAAGACATCCATGGATGTAAGTTTATTCATTTATATGCACCCTGTCCAACAGGCTGGAAGCATCCGCCGGGTATCACTGTGAAGGTGGCCCGCCTGGCGACTGAAACACGTGTTTTTCCAATTTACGAAGTTGAAAATGGTGTTTACAAGATCAATAAAAGAACCCCAAAACCCAAACCTGTCGAAGTCTATCTGAAAGAGCAGGGCCGTTTCAGACATCTTTCATCTGAAGCCGTTCAGTATATCCAGCAAAAGGTGGATGCCAGTTGGGAGCGTCTGGTCAAGCTTGAACAGGCATTCGGATCTTGAGGGGACCAATGCATTTGAATTTCATCATTCATTGATATCCTGTTTGCATCGGCGCCTTCAAAGCGTGAATTGTGTAGGTGAATGCGATGATGAATATCTATGATGCACATTGTCATATGACCGGGGAAGGAGATGCGATTGTCATCGTGCATCCCTTTCAGGTGAGTCGGTTCGCAGAGAATCCCGTGGTCGTGCAATTGGCCCGGCAATTTCGTGTTTACAGTATTGCTCTGCCGGGTCTCGGGCCGGTTTATCCGGATATTCCTAAAAAACCGGATCAATTTGTAGAATTTCTGGCTAAACTGCTTCAAAATAAATTTTTAGATTCATTTGTGCTCATCGGTGTATCTTTAGGCGCTCGCATTGTTTTGAAATATGCGGCCCAGCATCCCATGCATGTCCGAAAACTGGTCCTTGTCAATCCCGCGGGCATTCATCAGGTCCATCCGCTTTTAAAATTGCCCGGTCTCGATGCTTTGTTCTGTTTGCGATTGTCCAGACAGTTGGGTACCAAGGCCGGATTTCAGAAATTTCTAAAGAACCTTCTATATAATCAATCATTACGATTCGGATCCTATTTTCCTATGGAAGTTCTGCAAAAAAAATCGGTCTGGGCAAAACAGGCTGCTGAGACAATAACCGCTCTGGGAAAAGCATCATCCTCTGAAAAACAGAATTATCATCGGATTCAAAAGCCGGTACTGCTGATCGGCAGCGACGAAGATCGTATTGGTTCCCGTTCTCTATTACAAGATCTTGAAGGCCGGCTTCAAACAGTGACGCTGCAATTTGTCAGCAAAGCAGGACACCTGGGGATTATTGATAATCCGGAAGACTATTTTGTAAAAATCGAGCAGTTCATTTAATGGATATCCAATCCATGAAACACATTCTTTCCGGCAATGAGGCAGTTGCCAGAGGTTCCTATGAAGCCGGATTACATGTTGCAACTGCTTATCCCGGCACACCGAGCACTGAAATTCTCGAAAACATTTCCCTGTATTCTGAAATTTACAGTGAATGGAGTCCGAATGAAAAAGTGGCATTTGAAGTGGCCATGGGTGCGACTTTTGAAGGAGCTCGGGCATTGGTGGCCATGAAACATGTCGGACTCAATGTGGCAGCGGATCCATTTATGTCGGTCAGTCTTGTCGGCGCACCCGGCGGTTTGGTGGTGCTGAGTGCAGATGATCCCGGTATGCACTCCTCGCAAAATGAGCAGGACAATCGAACTTATGCCAAATTTGCCGGATATCCCTGTCTGGAACCGTCAGACAGTCAGGAAGCCAAGGATTTCGTGGCCGATGCTTTGGAAATCAGTATTCGATTTGATGTCCCCGTGCTATTTCGGATGACCACGCGTGTTTGTCATTCAAAAAGCATTGTGGTTTGTCAGGAGCGGAAGGAATATCCGGTCGTCGGATTTCAGCGGGATCCCAAGAAATTTGTGGTTTTGCCGGCTCATGCCCGTGTCCGGCACTGTTGGTCTTCAGAACGGTTGGAAAAAATACGCAAGTTCGCAGAAAATACCCGTTTAAACTGTATTGAACCGGGCGATCCAAAAGTGGGTATTATCACTCATGGAGTCACTTATCAATATGTGAAAGAAGTTTTGCCGGGTGCATCGATATTGAAACTGGGAATGACATATCCACTTCCATTCAATACCATTCGTCAGTTCGCCGGAACCGTAAATCACCTTTTTGTTATCGAAGAACTGGAACCGTTTATCGAAGAGCAGTTAAAAGCGGCCGGAATTGATTGTGAAGGGAAAAAATACTGGACGAATCTTGGAGAAATGTCTCCGGATGGGGTTGAGTCGGGTTTGATCGAAGCTGGAACGCTTTCTGCCAGAGAAACAGGTTCGAAGGCCGAAACGGTATTGCCCAGACCGCCGGTTTTTTGTCCGGGATGTCCTCACCGGGGTGTTTATTATATATTATCCAAACTGAAACCGGTTGTTTGCACGGATATCGGATGTTATACACTGGGTGTTCTGCCGCCTTTAAATGCGGGAGATACCTGTGTGGAAATGGGTGCATCCATTGGTGTGGCTGTGGGTATGGCCAAAGCCCGGGGAAGCGGAACCGGAATCGTGGCCACGATCGGAGATTCCACGTTTCTCCATTCAGGGATGACCGGACTTTTAAATGCTGTCAATGACGAGGCCAATATTACTGTGATTATCATGGATAACCGTATCACTGCAATGACCGGAGGACAGCATCATCCGGGTACGGGTATTACACTCAGCGGATCGAAAACCCGAAAAGCCGAATTAGCGAAAATCTGCCGGGCTTTGGGAGTTAATACGATAAAAGTGATAGATCCATACGATCTTGCACAAACCGAATCCGTGTTAAAAGAAGAGATCGCATCGGATGCATTGTCTGTTGTGATCACGAATCGGCCCTGCGCGCTTTACCCGCCTGAAATTCGAAAACAGATTCGTGAAACACCGTTTCAGGTGAATCATGATATCTGTATCGGATGTCATGCATGCTTGCGGGTCAGTTGTCCGGCGATCAGCGAATCCGAGAAATTAACAGAAAAGAAGAAAACGAAATCTCAAATCGATGGTTCGTTATGTACCGGCTGTTCCGTGTGTGCGCAGGTATGTCCTGTTAAAGCGATTCAGCGGATAAAAGAATGATGATCGAATCCTGTCGTCTTGCAGGATCCGGTGGACTTGAAATGCACGATGAAGACTGGTGGTATTGAAAATAATGATCCGAAGATTGTTTGTTCGCCAGATTTCTGTGTGTGATATGGAAATGTCGAGCACTCTGTTGATGTATTAAAAAATGATGGATGAAGTTGATGAATCATCCAGCCAATATTCTGATCGTCGGCGTGGGCGGGCAGGGAGTATTGCTTGCAAGTGAGCTATTATGCGATGTTGCCTTTATAAGCGGTCTGGATGTTAAAAAGAGCGAAGTGCATGGGATGGCTCAGCGGGGAGGGGTGGTCTCCAGTCATGTCCGGTTCGGGAATAAAATATATTCACCCCTGATCAAGAGCGGTGAGACCGATTTGATACTTTCTTTTGAACAGGCCGAGGCCAAGCGGTGGATTCATTATGTGAAACAGGATGGATGGGTGGTGGTGAATACGAGGAAACTGGTTCCGCCGGTCGCATTTTTAAAAGGAATGGACTATCCTGCAGATCCTGTCGGTGATGTACAAAAGCGGCATGCAAACGTGATAGCTGTTCCTGCAACAGAGATGGCCAGAACATTGGGAAACATCCGCACAGCCAATATATTATTGCTTGGTGTAATATCCAGATTTCTTGAATTGGAACAGGATCAGTGGGAGAAAGCCATTCGGGAGCGTGTTCCAAAGGGAACAGAGTCTGTCAATCTGAAAGCGTTTCATGCCGGACGGTCGATGCAACCATGAGCGGTTCTGATCCAAATCATATTCTGGTGATCAATCCCGGTTCCACTTCGACAAAAGTCGCCTGGTTTGTGAATGATCGGGTATCATGGCAGGAGACCCTTTCCTACGATCCGGAAGATTTACAGCCCTTTTCCTCTTCGCTGGATCAGATCGATCTTCGGCGAAATGATATTGAAGCGTTACTCGCTAAAAAAAAGGCGGATTTGTCCACATTGACAGCCTTGGCTGCCCGGGGCGGTCCTTTGATGCCCATGGAGAGCGGGACCTATCGTGTCAATAAATCCGTTATCCGGGACATTATGAATGGC
>Ga0272441_10005717_pt1 | contig 21379 bp, 15 predicted proteins | sample SSMProp6N_FD_193582 | JGI IMG/M metagenome (GOLD analysis project Ga0272441, IMG submission 193582) | Marine sediment archaeal communities from Little Sippewissett salt marsh, Falmouth, MA, United States - SSM-Prop-6N | ecosystem: Environmental > Aquatic > Marine > Wetlands > Sediment ... | reverse complement strand
CAGCTCGCCCCCGTGATACTGGCGGGCTTCAGCTGCGGCATGGGGCTTGTCGGCATGGGTTCGGTGGCGATAGCGATGATCTCGAAGTCGGTTTCGCAGCTTGCTTACTAGCGACGTGTTGAAAGGCGAGAGATGTCCCCAGGCAGTGGCAAGGTAGGATACCGCGCGGGACCGGCCCTGATCGGGTCCGGCCGCGAGGACGCGTCCGCCTTCGCGAAGGCAGGCGCGCGCGCCTTCTTCATCGGCGTGGTGCTGGTGACCCTGCAGGTGTGGATCACCCCCTACGTCGAGGAGTTCATGGATGGGACCCACCTCGCCTTCGACCACCTGCCGAAGGGGCCCATCATCGGGCTCTTCGTTCTGATCCTCTTCGTGAACGTGCTGCTCATGCTTAACAGGTTCGCGGAGCTGACGAAGGCCCTCTTCCTTATCGCGGTCAACGTGCTCTTCCTCTTCTCGTACCTGATCTTCTTCATGAGAAACGGCCTGCCATCGGGCGAGGGGGCCGCCCAGTGGTGGGCGGCGCACATCCTGGTCTACACGGCCGTCAACTCGCTTCTCGTGTGCCTCGCGTGGAAGAGCCCGGCTACCAGGGCGGCCGGGGGGGTCTTCTTCAACATCTCGGCGCTGGTACTGATAGTGTTGAGGTTCGTACCGCACGCCGCGGCGATGGACCTTTACGACGTCGTATCGCTTGTCTTCGAGCTCTCGATGCTCGCGGGGCTCAACCTGCTTATCTGGTCAAAGCCCCTCGACCGGGCCGAGATGCTGGTCGTTTACTGCATGCTCCTCATCGGGGCGATGCTGCCCAACATGGGGCTCTACGGCTACCTGATCCCGGTGACCAGCGGTCACCTCTACTACGAGACGCCGGAGAGCGGCTGGAAGGCCGCCTTCTACGACCACGTCCCCCCATGGGTCTGCCCGAAGGACCCGGTGGGGGTCGGCGCCGGCGAGCACCCGAGGCCAATCCGCTGGCTTTACGAGGGCGTCCCCAAGGGCGAGCGCATCCCGTGGAGCGCGTGGCTGGCGCCCCTCTTCTACTGGTCGGTTTTCGCCATCTTCCTTTACCTGACGATGTTCTGCATCTCGGTGATCCTGCGAAAACAATGGATCGACAGGGAGCGGCTGCCCTTCCCGCTCGCTCAGGTGCCGCTGGCGATGACGGAGGGGGCCGGATCTGGCCAGCTTCTGACGCCATTCTTCAAGAGCCGGCTCATGTGGATGGGCTTCCTGATCCCGTTCCTGGCCCACAGCTTCATCTCGATGGGCGACATCTGGCCGAGTATCCCCGTGGACGGCGTCCGCACACATCTGCGCTACGGCGGATGGGGGGTCAAGACCTTCGACGCCGACTTCCTCACCGATCCGCCGTGGTCGTGGCTCAAGCCCATGTGGATCATGATCTACCCGTCGGTCATCGGGCTGACCTATCTCCTTAGCCTGGAGGTCTCCTTCAGCCTCTGGTTCTTCTACTTCATCGGGAAGATACAGAGCATCATCGCCGTATCGATGGGCTACGGCGACAACCAGTGGGCCCACATGGGCAAGGAGGGGTTCGCCTCGTTCTGGCCCAGCCAGGGCGTGGGGGCGATGGCGGCCATGGTCATCGTCGGCTTCTACATGGCGCGCGGGCACATCTCGGATGTGGTGAAGCGCGCGCTGGGCCTCGTCGGCGTCGACGACGTCGACGACCGCAACGAACCCATGTCCTACCGCTTCACCTTCTTCGGACTCATCATCGGCGTGCTGGGATCGATCATCTTCCTGATCTGGGCCGGCATGAGCGTGCTCTTCGCGACGATGAGCATTCTCCTCTTCATGATAATCGTCATAGGATTGAGCCGCATCGTCGCCGAGGGCGGGCTCAACTACGTGCAGTCCTGGGCGGCGCCGCTCAACCTGATGACGGGCGCCGTCGGCACCAAGCCGCTCGGCTCGGCAAACCTGACGATGGGCGCCTTCGTGCACGGCATCTTCCAGTTCGACCTCAGGTGCGTGCTGATGCCGGCGATGATCCACAGCTTCAAGATCGCCGGCGAGGGGCGCGTCAAGCGCCGCTACATCGGCATGGCCGTCGTGGCGGCGGTACTCCTCTCGCTCGTTCTCGGTCCCATCGCCTTCCTGAAGATCAGCTATGATGTGGGAGGCAGCCGCCTCAACCACTGGTTCTACATCATGTACCCGCCGTCGCCCTTCAACTCGGCGACCCGCGATATCAAGGAGAACCGGCGCGAGGCCCTCGGTGGTGCCCTCGCCTCCGCCGAGGCCGCCGAGACCGCGGTGCGCCTGGCGCGGTCGGAGGATCCTGACGAGCGCAAGCCCGACGGTGGGGTCGACGTCGCCGCCGTCGAGGCCGCCGCCAAGGCCGCCCGGGAGGCCGTCGGGGAGTACCGGGCGATGCTGGACCTGCGGAGCGACGTCGCCGCCTGCGACACCGCTCTGATCCAGTACATGTCCGGCACGATCGGCGACGTCGGCGTGCAGGAGTCCTTCGCCGACCTCAAGAAGGGCGCGGACGAGTCGCTGAAGGACCTCCTGGGCAAGGACGCCCGGGATCTCGACGCCGACGACATCGCCGAGAAGATCGACAGGCTCGTGAAAGCGGTTGCGTCCTTCAAGGACCACTCGGCCGTCGAGGCGGCCCGGACCGACGCCGAGAGAGAGGCCGCCGCCCGCGCCGAGATGAAGAGGGTCGAGGACGTCCGCGAGGTACTGGGTGTGCTGCGCAACGTGCTTGCCCACTACGAGCGCGAGATCGGCCTGACCAAGGTCAAGCTCAAGACGGAGGAACTCCGCGCGATCGCCATGGCGCTCTGGCGGGCCCAGTCCGCCGCGGAGCCCGACTGGAAGTGGTACGACACCGACTGGGTGCGGTATTTCTGGATCGGCGTCGGCGCGGTGGTGATGACGGGCTTCCTCTTCCTGCGCCAGCGGATCTTCTGGTGGCCCCATCCGATCGGCTACGTCTGCTACACGAACGTCCACGCGATGATGAAGCTGTGGTTCTCGATCTTCCTCGGGTGGCTGCTGAAGCTGTGCATCATCAAGTACGGCGGCTTCCGCATCTACTACAAGATGCGGGACTTCTTCATCGGGCTAATAGTCGGCGAGATGACCTGCGGCGGCTTCTGGATCCTGCTCAAGTTCATCCTCGGCGTCCAGGGCGGCTGGAAGATCGACATCAACTGACGGCGCGCCGCCCGTTCACCTGTCCGCGAGGCCGGAGAGTATCTCCGCCATCTCGCGCCTCGCAGCGAGCATCCGCTCGCCCGTGAGGTCGTATCCGAAGCTGCGGCTGCAGATGCGGTCGTCGACGGCGACGAGCTTCTTCGCCCGCTCGGCCTCGGCCCCCGCAAGCGAGCCGCCCGCCAGCGCCTTCTTCAGGAGCGCGAGGTACTCGTAGTCCTCGAGCCCGTCGCGATAGTTCTCCACGCGGATCGAGTCGAGTATGGCGCGGTTCGGCCCCGGGTAGAAGAGAACGCCGTCGCCGTTGTAGCGGCCGAAGCTCCTGGTCACCCAGTCTGACTTGATTTCGTCGATCTGCTTGGCGCCGCCGCCGGCCTTCAGCGCCTCACCCCAGGCCATCGACGCCCAGTAGACGTGGCCCTTCAGGCCGAGCTTCCACGTGAACCAACCGAGCGCGCGCCCGTCGACGGCCGGGTACTCGGTGAAAAGGTTCGGGTTCTCGTTGGGCCAGCAGCAGACGTAGCCCCAGCACTCCTTGCCCGCGGCCTGCAGCTTCGGGATGCCCGCCTTGTGGTACTGGCGCAGGTTGACGTTGATGATGTCGGCGTGGTCCTTCATCTCACGGATGGCGCGCGGCTCGTTGAGCGTCTGGAAAACGGTCAGGCGCTTGTCGATGCCCTTGACCAGCTTATACATCTCGCGGCAGCTCGGCCGCTCCTTGCCGCTGGCCTCGTCGATGTTGTAGACCATGGCGCGCCCGAGCCAGCCCTTCTCATCGAGGTGCTTCGCCATCGCACGGACGTAGTCGCCGAAGTCCTTCCGCCACTGCGGCGTCAGCGTGTCGGCGAAGCCCCACTTGCCGAGCCTCGGCACGAGCGCGATGAAAAAGCGCGGCGCCGCCCCGGCTTCGATGAGCCGCTCTGCGGTCTTGTCATACTCGGTGAAGTCGAAGGAGCCGTCGGGCTTGCGGGGCAGGTTCGCCCGCGTCCACGAGAAGCGTTTGAGCGGCCACGAAGGCGTCATGCGGTGCTCGATAAGGATGCGCTGATGACGCAGCGAAAGCTCCTCCACCTCTTTCGAGCCGCGCTCGACGCCCCAGGCGGCGGTGTTCGTGCCGCCGTGGACGAGAACGCCCAGTGAGTGCTCGCGCGGAATTTCGAAGTTCCAGACGGTGACCTCCAGCGGAATGGACCGGCTGTTCCCTCTGCCGTCGGCCGAGATCTCGATCCGTCCCTTGTAAGTGCCGGCCTTCAGCGTCCGCGGCGCCGTGTAGCTGATCCAGACGGGCTGCACCGTCTCGGCGTCGAGGTCGAAGAACTTCTTCTCGAGCAGCACGTCCGCGAACCAGCCGTCGCGCTCGGTGAGGTAGATGCCGGAGGGCTTCGTCTGCACATATCCAACGGGGCGGATGCGCACGTCCGAGGCCGAGATCCTGCCGCCCGGGCCGGTGAGATCGGTCGCGCTTACGCGCACGTTCTTCAGGGCCGTTTCGGCGCCGTCCACGACGAGCTGCACGCCTTCTGTCTCGCCGCGGGCGAGCTCGATGCGCGCCTTCTCAGACGGCGTCTGCCGGGGCGGCGCGTCGCGGCGCAGGCGGAGCGTCGTCGGCAGCGCGCCGAGCCTCATGGGAACGCGGCTTCGAACGCAGGCGAACTCGGGCGACGCCGTCCATTCCGATGCCAGCCCCCCCTTTCGGGCGCGGATGCGCAGACGGACCTTCCCGGACCTCGGGCCACTCCACAGGTTCTCGCGGCCCTTCCCGGTAACTCTCGCCGCCCGCCGCCAGCCGCGCCCCCGGTCCATCTCGATCTCGAATGCGTCAGCCCCCTCTTCAGGGGCAGTCCACCTCAGGTTGAACTGGCGGCCGCCGACCTCGCGCCGTGCTAAGTCCGTCTTCCACTTCGGCGCCTCGGGGCGGATATCACCGGCGTACTCGACGACCAGCCGCGGCCGGTAGCGTGCGATGCGCGTCGCGTTCCCCATGAAGCCGACGAGCTTCCCCCCGCCCATCTTCGCGTCGAGCAGCTCGGACCCGGCGATGCGAACGGTGACGCCCTTGTTCGACGCGGGATCGTCGATCCACCTCTGGACGAGCTCTGGGGCGAGCGTCCATGCCACGAAGCGCTTCTTCGGCGTGGCTTTGCCTCGTACGCGGTCGCCGAAGATGACGACGGGCGGCCCCGCGGCCACCTTGCCCGCGGCGTCGACGCACGAGAGCTCGTGCCTGTATGCGGTCCACCACTCGAGGGTGTAGAAGAGCTCGAGCTTCGCGGAGGCGACGCGGGGCTCGTCCGCCCGGAGGCGCGGTCCGATCCTGTCGAAGAGGAAAGACAGCTCAGCCGCCTTGTCGGTGTCGAGCCGCATCGTCTCGGCGTCGGGCGTGGCAGTGCACCCCGAGTAGCCGTCGGCGCCGTTCTGGAACGTGGCGGCGGCAGTCTCCGCGGCCCGCGCCGCGCCCGCAGTCGCCGTCATGAAGAGAATGAGCACCGCGAGCGTCCTGCGGATGGTCATGGCGTGTCCTCCAGTTCCTGGCGGGGGTCCGCCGGCGCGGTCCGGGCCAGAAACCCCGTTGTTGAACTGGCCCACGTTCGATGTATACTAATGCCGGCGGCGGGCGAGTCAAGACGCCTCCCGGGCGAGGGAGACCGATGGGCGAGAGCGAAGGCCACAGCGGCCCGGCCCCGGCCGGGGGCGAGGGCCCCCCGTCCGCGAGCGCCCGCATCGCCGAGGCCGACGACAAGGTGCTCGCCGCTTACCTCGCCGAGGGGCTCGCCGAGGACAGCCCCGAAGAGCGCGACCTCGGCGCGCGCTACGACGTGACGGGCCGCCTCGGCTCGGGCGGCCAGGGAATCGTCCTCGAGGGACGCGACGGTCTTCTCGACCGCGAGGTGGCTGTCAAGGTCCTGCGGAACCCGGGCGCCGGCATCGGCGGCGCGGGGGGGGCGGGGGCGGGGGGGGCGGGGGGGGCGGCCGAACTCCTCCGCGCGGAGGCGCGCCTCACCGGCTCGCTCGAGCACCCCGGGGTGCCGCCGGTCTACGACCTCGCCGAGGACGCTTCGGGCTCGCCATTCGTCGTCATGCGCAAGGTCGAGGGGGTTTCGCTGGAGGCGGTACTGCAGGTCCGCGAGGGGGCCGCGACCTCGCCCTCGCCGGCCGAGCGGAGCCTGCGTCAGCTCATCTCCGCGTTTCTGCAGATGGGGCAGACGGTGGCCTACGCGCACTCGCTGGGGGTACTCCATCTCGACCTCAAGCCCGCCAACATCAAGCTGGGCCGGTGGGGCGAAGTCTTCGTGCTCGACTGGGGCTTCGCCGCCCGCAAGGACGACAAGCGCACCTTCCGCGGCGGCACGCCGATCTACGCTTCGCCCGAGCAGATCCGCGGCGCGCGCTGTGACGAGCGCGCCGACGTTTACGCGCTGGGCGTCATCCTCTACCGCATTCTCGGGCGATGCAATCATGTCGACTTCCCGTATGACGGCCTCGACGAGTACCTCCACATGCTCGAAAGCACCTTCCCGAAGGGGCTGCGCTCGCGCGGTGCAGGCGTCTCCCGCGAGCTCGACGCCGTCGTAATGAAGGCAATAGCCCGCCGCCGCGACGACCGGTATGCCTCGGTCGGCGAGTTCCTCTCGGACCTCGAGCGCGCCCTGGAGGACCAGAGCGTCGCCGCGCTCGCCGAGGGCGCGAGCTCCCGCGCCCGGCGGCTGCTCGGCCGCCTGGCCCTCCCCGCGGCCCTCGCCGTCGCCGTCTTCGTGGCGCTCGCGGGCTCGTGGTTCCTCGCGTACAGGATCGGCCGCCTGGGGCGGCCGGATATCCTGTTGGCGCAGGAGCCGGGCCCGGCAAACCCCAGGCGCGCGAGGGCGAGGCTTCCTTTCGAGCGAGCCCTCGTGCTCGCCGGATCCGCCGCCGGACGCGCCGACGCCTTGGCGCTTCTCGACCGCGCCGTCGAGATAGACCCCGGCTTCGCCGAGGCCCTCGCGGCCCGCGGCCGCCTGAAGCGCATTTCCGGCGACGCGGCGGGCGCCCTCGACGACCTCCGCGCGTCGTCGCGCCTCGATCCCTCACGCACGTCGTCGAGGTACATGGCGGGGCTGACCGCCCTCACCGAGATGAACGACCCGGCCGCCGCCAGGGCCGACTTCGACGCCATCGGCGAGGTCGGCCCGTCCGACGACCTGCGCCGCCTGGGACTGGCGCGCCTCGCGCTCGATCGCGGCGACGCCGATGAGGCCCTGCGGCTCTCGGAGCAGGTCGCCCGGGACTCGGCCTCGTATTCCGAGCTCTGGCGCATACGCGGCTCGGTCCACGCCGACCCCCGCAGCGACTGCTTCGACCCCGGGCTTGCCGCGAGCGAGTTCGCCGAGGCGATGCGCCTCGAGGGCAGATCGCGCGAGCTGCTCTCGGCGCGGGCGGGCGCGCTCGCCGCCGCCGGCCGGACCGACGAGGCCCTCGCCGACATTGCCGCCGCGAGGAGACTTCCGGGCGAGGCGCGTCTCGATAGGGCGCTCGCCCGGCAGGAGTGGGCGATACGCTTCGCCGCGCGCTTCGCGGAGAGCGTGGCCGCGGACCTCATACCTCGAGCGAGAAGCGCCGCGGCCTCGGCCGCGAGGCTGCTGCGGATGGTTCCCGAGGCTACGGTGGAGCGAGCGCCACCCGCGAGGCCGGAGCCCGAGCTCGAGCCAGAGCCCGGGCCGGAGGTGTCGCCGTGAGCCCGCCTCCCCCCCCTCCCCCTCCCGACACCGCATTCGAGCGCGAGGGCGAGGCGAACTTCTTCACGACCGCGTGGACTCTCGTCCGCCAGGCGCAGGACCCGTCGAGCGCCGAGTACCGCCGCTCGGTCGAGGAGCTCTGCTCGCGGTACTGGAAGCCGGTATACGCCTTCGTGCGTCGGCGCGGGTGGAACGCCGAGGAGGCCCGCGACCTCACGCAGGAGTACTTCAGCCGCTTCCTTGAGAAGGAGCTCTTCGCCCGGGCCGACCGCGCCCGCGGGCGCTTCCGCAGCTTCGTGCTGGTCACCGTCGAGCGCTTCCTGCGCGACGAGCTCGACAAGCGGACGCGCCGCCGCCGCGCCCACGACGCCCTTGCGGCCGAGCGCCGGGACGAGCCCCCGCGCCCCGCGGGCGACCCCGAGGAGGAGTTCAACCGCGAGCTCGCGCGCGAGCTCGTCGCCCGGGTCCTCGACCGCATGGCGGTCTACTGCGCCGAGCGGGGCCAGGAGCGCTACATCCAGGCCTTCCGACTGCGGATCGAGGGCATCGAGGCCGAGGGCCGCTCGCTCTCCTATGACCAGATCGCCGAGGAGCTGAACTCGACCGTCACCGACGTCACCAACGCCATCCACCGCGCGCGCGCCATCTTCCGGCGGCTGCTGCGCGAGGAGATCCGCCAGGGCGTCTCGCGCGAGTCCGAGATCGACGACGAGATCGCCGAGCTGCGGAAGTACCTGGCGTAGCGGCCCGCCCGTCACTCGATCCTCCCCACGCGGCCGTCGAAGTCGATCTCGTCCGTCACCGTGCGCCCCACCCACCCGAGGGGCAGCTCTTCGTTCCAGGAATAGCGGACCGTCGCGCGCACCCGGAAAGTCCCTTCCGGCAGCTTCAGGTCGACCGGGAAGGTGACCGTGCGCTCGGAGCCCGCGCCGATCTCGACGGCCCCGCCCCTCGTCTTCGGCACCCCTGCGGATAGCGTCACCTGCCGGCCCCGCGCGTCGGTCATGCGGAAGTCGATCTGCCCGGGCCTCGCGGGGAGCTTCACCGCCTCGGCGCCGGTGTTGACGAGCTTCATCCGCAGGTGGACCTTGCCGGCGCTGTCCTTGAAGAAGCCGACCAGCCTGCCGCCGAGACCGCGCGTGCGGTAGAGGTGGCCCGGCGAAAGCTCCCTGCCGCCCGTCTCCAGTGAAGTGAGTTTGCCGCCCGACATGTTGGCCGTCGTGTCGAAGGCGCCGTCGTGGTCCTCGTCGTAGCGGATCGCCACGGTCTCGCCGCGGGGGCCGAGCTGCCTCGCGATGTCCATCCGCCCGTCTCCCGAGCGGTCATAGGCGACGCCCGTCAGCCGGCCCGAGGCCGAGTAGCGCTGCTCGTAGTCGACCTGGCCGTTGCCGCTCTTGTCGAGCCGCTTCGAGACGAGGACGCCGTCACGGATGACCTTCCACGTGTCGGGGCTGCCGTCGTGGTCGGTGTCGCGCGACTCGCGGACCTCCAGGACCGCCCGGCCCGAGCGGCCCGTCACGGTGGAGAACTCGAGCCGCGTGTCGGGCCTCCCGTCGTAGTTGAGGTCCGACTCCTTCACGACGACCTCGCGGCCTCGGTAGTGGAGCCAGCGGTCGGGCCTGCCGTCGCGGTCCCGGTCCTCGGTGACGACTCTCAGCCGTCCTCCGGCGCGTCCCCCGCCCCCTGTCGCTGCGGTGCAGCCCGCGGCGAGAGCGGCCGCTGCGATGACGGCGAGCGTCTTGGCGGTCTTCATGACGGCTCCTCCTAGTTCCAGGGGCGATGGTATCCGCCCCCGGCCACCTGTCAAGAACCACACCAGATGGACGCCCAGGCGCCCCTCCGCCTTAGTCAGGGGTCTTTCACCTGCCGCCTCCAATCGTCATGCCCAGCCATCGGGCCGCATCTGCCCCGCACATCTTCCTGCCCAGCTTCCCACAATGTCGTGCCGGGGTCTTTTCTCCTTCACTCAGGAACCGGCACTGCCGGGTACTGACGGGATCGGCCTGCCGGCGCGCGCCACCCGGGTTCGCTTGGCGCTCCGCCTCCATCCCGCGTTCCCCTTCACGGGGCCCCGGACTCCGCCAAGGCACGGCGCCTGGCTCGGCCGGTCGGCCCCGTCCGTCAGCTACGTCATACGCCTCCTCTCGGAGAGCACCGCCCTCCACCCTATGCCGTTTTTATGCATACTTCGGCCGATCTGTTTTCGCGATCGGTGCAATTACCTCCCGGGCGCTCGGGCGCCCCTATCGGATCCCTCCATGATAGGCCGTTTTCGGTCCATGTTTCGGGGACCCTTTTTCGGGACTTGTGTATTTTCTTCTTGGGCCCTTACACGCCCCCTCTCAGCCTAGGGGATTTTTGCAGGGGGTTTCGCCAGACTATTTCCGCAGAAAGTGCATTTTCTTCTCCGGCCACATCCTCCGAAGCTCACGCTTGACACCGCGCACGTCGCGGGCTAGAATTCAGCTGAGGAGAGGGAAGGAGAACCGCGATATGAGCGATCTGCCCGTTACGCTGGCGCTCTTCGGCGGCGGGATCGGCTACGGCGAGGTGCTGCTGATCCTCTTCGTGGCGCTTCTCGTCTTCGGCAGGCGGCTGCCCGAGGTCGGCCGCTCGCTGGGCCAGGGCCTCAACGAGTTCAAGCGAGGCCTGAAAGCCCCGCCCGACGAGGATGCCGAGGTCGAGATCAAGGACGCGGCCACGAGCGAGAGCCTGCCCGTCCCCCCCGCGCCGTCCGAGGCCCCCCCGCCGAATGAGCAGGCGGCGGAGGCCAGCGACACCGAAGGCGAGGATAAGGGCTGACGCCGCAGGCGGGCCCCGTCCTCGATACAGGCGCATCCAGCCGGCGCGGCGTTGGTCGCGCCGGCCTGCTGTTTCACTGGGAGATGCAGCATGACCCCGCGCGAACGTGTTCTGGCCGCGCTCCGACATGAGCAGCCCGACCGCGTGCCGCTCGACCTCGGCGGCACCGAGTCGTCGGGCATGACGGCGATGGCCTACAACGCCTTCCGCGCGCACATGGGCCTGCCGCAGGGCCGGACGCAGGTCTACGACACCTACCAGCAGATCGCGTGCATCGAGCAGGACCTGCGCGAGGCGCTCGAGATCGACACGGTGCCGCTGCTCATGGAGCCGCGGGAGTGGAAGCCCTTCGCTCTGCCGGACGGCTCGCCCTGCGAGATCCCCGGCAAGTGGGACCCCGTCCGGGAGGAGAACGGCGACCTCGTCGTGAAGGACGCCTCCGGACAAGCCGTCGCGCGGATGCCGGCGGGGGGCTTCTACTTCGAGCCGGTCAACCCTCCGCTCGCCGCGGTCACCGAAGCGGCAGAGCTGGACGAGCACGCCGAGGCGATATCATCCTTCGACTGGCCCTCCTACGCCGACGAGTCGTACGCCGAGATGACGGCGCGCGCGAAGCATCTCTACGAGGAGACCGACTACTGCGTCGTAGCCAACTTCATGTGCCACCTGCTCGCGGCCGGGCAGATCCTCCGCGGCTTCGAGGATTTCATGGTCGACCTGATGGTGCAGAAGGAGCTCGCCCACTCGCTCCTCGAGCGCCTCACCGAGGCCTACTGCCGCCGGGCGGACGAGTACTTCGCGGCTGTCGGCGACTACGTCCAGGTGGTGCTGGTCAACGACGACCTCGGAACACAGGGCGGGCCGATGCTCTCGCCCGAGTGCTACCGCGAGATGATACTGCCGTACCAGCGCCGGCTCTTCGCGTACGTGAAGGCGGCCGCGCCGGAGGCCTTCGTGCTGCTGCACTCCTGCGGCTCGGTGAGGGAGTTCATTCCGGACCTGATCGACGCCGGCGTCGACGCGCTGAACCCCATACAGGTCTCGGCCGCCGGGATGGAGACGGGCGAACTCAAGCGCGACTTCGGCGACCGCCTCACCTTCTGGGGCGGCGGCTGCGACACCCAGCGCGTGCTGAACTCCGGCACGCCGGCCGAGGTGGCCGAGGAGGTGAAGCGGCGCGTCGGCGACCTCTCGCCGGGCGGCGGCTTCGTCTTCTGCCAGGTCCACAACATCCAGTCGGACGTGCCGCCGGAGAACGTCGCAGCCATGATCGAGGCCCTGAGGGAGTGCGGCTAGGGCCGCCCGCCCCGTAGCCGGGGCCGACACCGAGAGGAACGCACCCGTGACCGAGGCCCTCATCTTCGACCTGGACGGCACGCTCGTCTCGAGCTCCCACCACTGGATCGCGGCCGAGGACGAGCTCATCGCCCTCGCCGGCGGCGAGCGCACCCCCGAGCTCTCGAAGCAGTTCTCCGGGCGCAGGCTCTCGGACATGTCGGCGATCGTGCACCGGGCCTTCGGGCCCGATATGCCGGTCGCGGAATGCGCGCGGTTCCTCGAGGCGGCGATCTCGCGCCGCTTCCGCGAGAGCCTCATGGACGAGATGCCGGGGGCGGTGGCGCTGGTGAAGAGGCTCTCCGGGCGCGTGCCGCTGGCGGTGGCGTCGGGGACGCCGGTCGCGCTGATAGAGGTGGCGCTCGGGAAAGTGGGCCTGGAGAGCTACTTCGACCTGCTCGTCTCGAGCGAGGACGTCGAACTGGGCAAGCCCGCGCCTGACGTCTTCCTCGAGACGGCACGGCAGCTCGGGGCGGAGCCGGCGAACTGCGTCGTCTTCGAGGACAGCTTGGCCGGCCTGCAGTCGGCCCTGGCGGCCAGGATGCAGGTCATCATCAGGCCGCGCGGGCCGCACGTCGACGAGCTCCGCCGCCTCGCCCCGCGCATCGTGGAGTCGTGGGACGAGGTGACCCCCGGGGATCTCTTCGGCGCCGACTAGAACCCCGCCGGCTCGACCTTGACCTCCGAAGCCTGCATCATGCCTTCGGTGAGGACGAGCGCGACGGCGCCGCCCTCGAGCGGATCGTCCTCGTCGGTCACGTCGAAGACCGGGTTGCCGCCGACGAAGCCCTGCAGGCGGTTGCCGACGACCTCGAGCGCCAGCTCGTACTCGCGCCCGTGCACCCAGTCGAGCTCGCACTCCTCGAGCACCTTCTCCTTGCCCACGACCTTGACCAGCTTCGCCCGGTAGCCGCGGCAGAGGAGCATCGCGTAGTACCGCCTCATCCCCTGGACGCGCACGGCTATGCCGGCCGCCTCGGAGATGTCCGACTTCACCGTCGCCGAGAACCGGTAGTTGCGCCACTCGCGCGTGCCCTGGATGATAAGGCCCGTCCCCTCGTTCTGGTTGAGGTGGTGGCCCCTGCGCCGCGTGCCCCACGAGTCGACGCCGTCGACCCACGCCCTGCGCCACATCTCGCCGCCGTGCTCGGGGGGCCCGAGCGTGACGTCGGGCTCGTCCTTCCAGCCGAGGCGGTCGAGGTAGACGGTGCCGGTGGCCGCGCCGCGCGTTGAGATCTCGACGCCCACGCGCGCCACGGGGGCGCCGCCGGTGGGGAGAACCTGCCACTGGAGCTCGGCTGCGGCGCCCGGGGCCATCTCCTCCTCGGGACCGCAGACGCGGACAAGCTTGTCCTCGGCGCCGTACATCTGGTGGTAGAGCTTCACCGTGACGGGCGAGCTGTTCGACTCGTCGGCCGCGAGCGCAGCCTTCACCATCTGCCCCGGGTAGAGCGTCGGGCAGGCGGTCATGCTGTAGGTCGCGCTGCCGCCACCCGAGGCGGGCGTGAAGGTGTCGGTGAAGACGCGGGCCGTTCGCCCGGGGGCGAGCCGCATGTAGTCGATCGCCAGAGCGCGCGAATCGCCACGCTCGACGTTCCGGACGGTCGCGGCGCTGTCCGAGTCGCGCTCGGCCTCGGGCCGCCAGCCCTGGACGCTGCCCGGCAGCGAGAAGTGGAAGCGCGCTCCGCCCTTGGGATGGACGCCCTCCTCGCCGGCCAGGGCCCGCCCGATGTTCGCCACCCAGTACGCCTGCGCCGCGGCGTCAGTGATCGCCCCGCCGCCGTCGGCGCACGGCAGCAGCATCCTGTCGGCCACCGGGCCGCGGAAATCGGCGCCGGCGTCGATGCCGGCGAGGCCGTTCTTGATGCCCATCAGGCACCCGACGTTGCCCGAGTTGCAGTCGGTGTCCCAACCGCAGCTGTTCGCGATCATGAGCGTGCGGCCGAAGCCGTCGCCGCCGTAGAGCAGCGAGAGGATGATGACCCCGTGGTTCGGCACCATGGGGCAGCCGCCGCCGAAGCGCTCGTAGGGGTACTCCACGCCCAGCCGCTCGCGCGCCGCGCGCCAGTCGTCAGTGGAGGCCCGCCACTCGCGGAGGTCGCCGATGACGCGCCTCACGTCGCAGTCGTCGGGAATGAAGCTAAGCCCCGTGTCGAGCAGCTTGTCGATATCCGGCTCGGTGAAGGCCGCCGCCTCCATCGCCGCGAGCATCTGCGCGCCGTAGACGGCCTCGCCGTCGTGGCTGACCGATCCGGCCCGCTTTGCCAGCTCGGCCGCGCGCTCGGGGTCGCCCGGCGAGACCATCGCCCATCCGTCGATGAATATCTGCGCCCCAATTTGCTCGGCGATGATGCGGCCGTTGAGCTTCGCCGAGCCCGACTCGGGCGCCTTGACGCCGGCCTTCAGTCGCATGAAGGCGGTGTGCTCGCTCGACGAGCCCAGCCCGCCCCACCAGAGCACCGTGCGGCGTTCTATGAGGTAGTTCAGCCACGCCTCGCCGATCTGCTCGGCCGTGATATCCGGCGAGTTGCCGTTGTCGGGCAGAGCTCTCAGGAAGACAAAGGTGCCGGAGATATCGTCGTCGGTCTCGACGATATTGCGGCCGAGCTCCGCGTGAACGTAGTAGTCCAGCTCGCCCCAGCGCTCGAGTATGCGCTCCGGGCTCCAACCCTCGACCGGCCGGCCGAGGTAGACGCCGATGATCTTGCCGAGCACTCCGGCGTAGACGCGCTCGAGGTAGTCGTCGGTAAGCGGCATAACGGTCTCCTTTGCCCCGTGACGTGCAGCGCTACGAGTAGAAGACGACGACGAGCACTTTGCCCGAGCGCCTCTGCACTATCCACCACATCCCCGCCATGCCCCGCGGGTCGGTGCGGCGCCCCTCCATCAGCACGTGAACGCCGCTCTCCCCGTACTCCCACCATGAGCCTATCTCGGGAGGCACCGGGCGAGGAAGATCACCGAGCTGGCGCCCCCATTGGGCCCCGTCCTCCCCGCCCGAGAGATCCGCGCGGAACGCATCAACCTCTTCGACCGGCAGCCGGAAAGAGCAGAACAGTGTCGCATCCACTCCCGCGCTCTGGTAGCAGTGCGGCTCGGCCGCCGAGCTCGGCACCTTACCCCACAACCGCGACCTGATGTAGCCGATGCGCACGGTCTCGTCCGGAAACTCCCTGTCGTAGTCGATGGCCCTGAAAGGATCGAAGGTCGCAAGGAAATAGGCTACCGCTCCCGCGACCACAAGCAGCGCCGCTGCCGACAGCCCGAGAGGCAGTATCATCGGCTTCCACCACCGGCCGGTCGACTCGCGCAGTTCGGGCTCGACGCTCACACCTGCGGCACCTCCACCTCGGCCCCGCCCCGCTCGTCCGAGACGTAGGCGGCGTAGACCACCGCCACCGTATCGCAGCCGAGGGTCAGCCCGCACTGCGGCTCCGGGCCACCGACTATCGCGTTGACGAAGTCCTGGGTCTCCTGCGGGTAGCCGGTCATCCAGTCCTCGTCGGGGCTGGGGAAGGACCACCCCTGCTTGGTGCCGAGCTTCTCGGTGAGGTATACGTCCTCGAGCTGAGCTTCGATCGGATTGTAGAGGACGCACCCGTCGACGGGGTTGATGTTGCACCGGTTCCGGTGGTTGTTGCAGTAGACCTCGAGCCAGTTGTGGACGCCGCCCAGCACGATCTCCGTCGAGAAGATGTCCGCCACCATGCCGTCCGTGAAGGTCACGTGCACCTGGCAGTAGTCCTCGATGTCGAAGTAGTCCGTCCGGATGAGGCCCGCGTCGCGGTATGCCTTCTCGCGGGTGATCTTGTGCGTCCGGCACGAAACCGTCTTCGGGCGGATGGCGTCCGAGCCCGTGGCGAGGCCCTCCACCTGCTTGAGGTAGAGGCACGCCGTGAGCGGATGGCAGCCCTTGCCCATGAGCGAGCCGCCGCCGGCCTTCCGCCAGATGCCGTAGACCGGCGATCCCGACCCCGAGTGCGACTCCTCGGCGGTCATCCAGAGGATCTGGCCCTTCGAGGCGCGGAGTATCTCGCACTCCTTCTGGACCGACGGCGCGTAGACCCAGTTCTCGGCGTAGCCGAGCTTGACCCCGGCTTTCTCCACCGAGTCGCGCATTCGCTTGGCCGAGGCCACGGCCTCGGTGAGCATTGTCTCCTTGGAGAACTCGTCCCCCCGCCAGTCGTCGCCGGCGTCAGGCGGGCCGAAGTAGCCCGTGAAGGGCTTCTCCACTATCACGTCCTTCCCCGCCTCGGCCGAGCGCACGACATACTCCTCGTGAGAGTACGGCGGCGACACGATGTCGACGAGGTCGACTTCGCCGAGGAGCTCCTCGTAGGACGAGAACGCGCGGATGCCCCGCTCGGATGCGAACTTCTCGCGGTTGGCCTGCGTCGGCGAGTAGACCCCCGCCACCTCGATATCGGCGCCGGTGATCTTCAGGAACGAGTCGTGGTGGAATCTCGAGGCGAAGCCCGAGCCCAGCAGCCCGACACGAATGCGCTTCTTTGCCATCTTCGGTCCTCCCGGCTACTTATTCCTCTTCTTGCCGCGGGCCTTCCTGGCCTTCTTGACCGGCTTCTTCCTAGCCGGCTTCTTCCTGGCGACCTTCTTCTTGGATGCCTTCTTCTTGACGGGCTTCCCGGCCTTCCTGGCAGACTTCTTCGCAGGCTTCTTCCTGGTGCTCTTCTTGGCCTTCTTGACGGACTTCTTCTTAGCAACCTTTTTCCTGACGACCCGCTTCTTCCCGGGCTTCTTCGCCTTCTCCGGCTTCGCCTTGATGGCCCCCGGGCGCGAGCGCACGGCCGTGGGTTTCTCCATGGGCAGCGGCTCGTCGGGCCGTGGCATCGGCGGGTAGTCGGGGTAACCGATACCCGTGCAGAGCTGGTCTATCCGAACCGGCTGCCCCGAGGCCATCGACCTGTTGGCGGCAACGCCCGTGAGGATCGAGTACGCCCCGCCACGGTGGTCCGCGGCGTGGTTGTACTTATCCTCCCGCGAGCCCGGGTCGAAGACGTCCTGCAGGAGCAGCCGGTCTCCGCCGCCGTGGCCGCCCTTGCCCTGCCAGACCTCGACGCGGTAAGGGTCCTTGAAGTGCGGGTAGACCGTCGTCGTCGTGCCCTCGGATATGAGCTCGCCCGGGACGCTCCCGTCGCCCGAGACGTAGACCGTCTCGCGGCAGACGTGTTCGAGCCGGCCCTTGGTGCCGTTGAAGCTGATCGTGTAGCCCTCCCAGGGCATGAACGCATTGAGCGAGTAGGTGAGTATCGTTCCCGAGTCGTAGTTGACGACCAGGTTCATCGTGTCCTCGATGTCGATCAGCTCGCTGAACACGCAACGGTCGCGGAAGTAGCCGTCGTACTGCTCGTTGTCCAGGTAGCGCTTCTTCAGGTGCTCGTTGCCGGCGAGGTCTAGGAAGAAGTTGCACTTAGACTTCTCCGGGCAGTCGAGGCAGCGCTCGGCGCGTTTCGACAGGCCGTAGCGCCACGCCGTCTTCGGCGTGTAGAACTGCCTGTCTCCCGAGGCGAAGACCTGGACCGGGATCGCCGAGAGGAACCAGTTCACGAGGTCGAAGTGATGCGTCGCCTTGTGAACCATGAGGCCGCCGGAGTTGACCTTGTTCCGGTGCCAGCGGCGGAAGTAGTCGGCGCCGTGCGAGGTGTCGAGCAGCCAGTGGAAGTCTACGGAGATAACGTTGCCGATGACGCCCGAAATGAGGAGGTCCTTGAGCTGCGTCCTCGGCGGCGAGTAGCGGTAGTTGAAGGTGACCCGGCACTGCCTGCCGGTACGGCGCTGGGTGTCGATGATGCGCTGACACTTCTGCTCGTCAGTGGTCATGGGCTTCTCGGTGATGACGTCACAGCCGAGCTCCATCCCGCGGCAGACGTACTCGTCGTGGTGGCAGTCCTTGGTGGTGACGACGACCGCCTGCGCGCGGCACTCCCGGACCATGCGGTCGAAATCCTCGGCGGCGTAGGGCTTCGGATCACCGCCCTGCAGGCGGCACTCCTCGGCGGCGAGGCGCAGCCTGCCAGCATTGCTGTCGCAGACGCCGACGAGATCGCACGTCTCCTTGTAGACGTCCAGGATCGCGCTCCTGAACATGTTGGAGCGACTTCCCAGGCCGACCTGCACGTAGCGCTTTCTATCTGCCACTTTGCTGACCCCTTTCGATGAGAAGTGTGCTGCCGTCCGGCGCCCTAGAGCCACCCCCTGTCGGCCATCGCCTCGGCCACCTCGGCGGCCGCGAGCGCCCAGCCTGCGTCGCGCATGGTGGCGCCCTTCTCCTCGGTCAGGCCCGCCACGCGGCCGAAGGCGTTGGTTATGAGGCTGTCTATGACCTCGTAGGTCTCGGCGGCGTCGGTGAGGGAGCCGGACTTGGCCTTGCGCCACTCCACGTAGGAAGCGATGACGCCGCCGGCGTTGGCGAGGATGTCCGGCACGACCGTCACCCCGGCGCCGGCGAGCACGCCGTCGGCCTCCGGAGTCGTAGGCGCGTTGGCCCCCTCGACGAGGAGCCGCGCCTTCACGCCGCCCGCGTTCTCGCCGGTGATGACGTGGCCCGTGGCGGCCGGTATCAGGACGTCGGCCTCCAGCGCCAGGAGCTCGGCGTTGGAGACCTCCTCGCCCTTGCCCGCCGATCTCACGCCCTCCCCTGCCGCCGCGGCCCTCATCAGCTCGGGAACGTCGAGCCCGTCGCCCGAGTGCACCCCGCCGTCGATGTCGCTCACGGCGACGATCCTCGCACCCATCCCGTGGAGGAAGGCGGCCGCGTGCGAGCCCACGTTGCCGAAACCTTGGATCGCGACGGTGAGCTCGCCCGGAGCGCGTCCGAGGAAGCGCTTGCAGGCCAGCTGCGTCGCCGTGGCCACACCGCGGCCCGTCGCCTCCCTGCGCCCCGGCAGGCCGCCCACGCGCGGCGGCTTGCCAGTCACCGATTCGGGGATGTGCGTCTCGCCGAAGATGATCGCCATGTCCCGGGGACCGGTGGCCATGTCGGGTGCGGGTATGTAGGCGCCCGACGTGAGCTCCAGCCCGACGAGGTGGACGTACTCGCGGAGGACAGTGTCCTTCGTGACGCGGTCAATCTTGAGCGGATCGAGACACACTCCGGACTTGCCCCCGCCGAAGGGCACCGTCACGAGAGCCGTCTTCCAGGTCATGAGCTCGGCGAGCTCTGCCGTCTCGGCCAGCGAGACGTTCGGCGCCATCCGGATGCCGCCCTTGGCGGGGCCGCGCGAGGTGTTGTGGTATACGACGTACACCTCGGCGTGGAGCACCTCGTTGTTCGACGCCCGGACCGTCAAGTGCATCTGCATCTGCTTCTCGGGTGTCTCGAAGAAGGCGTGGGCCTCCCGAGGCAGGTCGATGAGTCCCTCGATGCGCTCGCGTTGCAGTACCGCCATGGTGTCTGCCCCCTTCCTCCCCCTCCAGGTCGTGCGCGGACGAGCTGCGCGACAGGCAAGGATAGCGCGCGCGGCCCGCGGTATCAAGCGGAGCTTCGCCGGAGCGGCCACTCAGTCGCCGAAGATCTCATCCATGAGCAGGTGACCGTGGTAGATGCTCTTGGCGAAGAAGGTGGCGAGGAACGTGCCAGCGGTGACGGCGATCTCGTCGCTGGTGGCCGGCGCAGCCACCAGGTCCGCGCCCGAAGTGAAGAGCAGCATCAGCGCCAGGTACGCGGCGAACTCGATGCCGACGGATATTCTCGAGAACGGGATCGAGAAGATGCTGACGACCACCCATACGAAGAAGTCCGCCGCGAAGAACCCCACCAAGCCGAAACGCACCACCCCCCCGCAGACCATCGCGGCGGCGATCAGCACGAGGTATATCACGAGCTTCGCGAGCATCAGGCCCGTGTCGACCAGCAGCCGGCGCCTGTGGTGGGCCCCCACCTCCTCGGCCAGCCGCATCCTTCGCGCGAGGGTCTGCGGCCCTGGCTCGCCCGCTCTTGGGGCCTGGGCCTCCGGTCCGGGGGCCTCAAGCGCCAGGGCATCTTCGAGGGCCCCGGCCTCCGCGACGAGAGCCGGGTCGCGCCTGGCCGCCTCGGCCTCCTCGAGCTGTACGGCCACCTCCTCCGGAACGACCGCCGCGACCGGCGGCCGACGCTTCGACGTCTCGACCAGGTCCTCGTAGCAGAGGACGCAGTAGTAGTTCTCGCCGGCGCGTCTCATCCGGGCCGCGTCGTAGGACTGCATGCAGTTGGCGCAGAGCAGCTTCTTCACGGGCACCCCCAGAACCCAAGAGGATACACCGAATGGCTTTGACTTCAAGTCGCTCGGAGGGATATACTGGGCCGACCAGAAGGGCTGCGACGTCGGCGGAGGGCACGGATGAAGTTCCTCGTCTGCGGGGCCGGAGCGCTCGGGAGCGGCTTCGGGGGGATGCTGGCCTCGGCCGGTCACGAGGTCGCCCTCCTCGGCCGCGACCCCCACATGGCCGCGATCCGCGAGAAAGGCCTCCTCGTCACCGGGATATGGGGCGATCACAGTTCCCGTCCGCACGCCGCTACGGATCCGGACGACATCCCCTGGCAGCCCGAGGCGGTGCTCGTCACGACCAAGTCGTACGACACCGAGGCGGCGGTCAGGGCCGTCCTGCCGTGCCTCGCCGAGGACACCCTCGTCGCCAGCCTCCAGAACGGCGTCGGCAACGAGGAGACGATAGGCCGCATCGCCGGCGAGGGGCGCGTCGTCGGGGCCATGGTGATAACCGGCTTCGAGATCACCGGGCCCGGCCGGGTTGCGGTCACGGTCTCGGCCGATTCATCCAAGCTCGGGCGCATGCCCTCCGGTTGCGACGAGCGCGTGCGCGAGCTTGCCCGGGTCCTCGACGAGGCCCGCGTCCCCACGGAGGCCGTAGAGAACATCAGGGCGTACCTGTGGGGCAAGGTCCTCTACAACGCGGCGCTGAACCCCCTCGGCGCGGTGCTCCGCGTGAACTACGGCAGGCTCGCTGCCGACCCGTCGTGGAGCATCATCCAGCGCATCGTCGGAGAGGCGTTCCGGGCCCTCGAGGCCGAGGGCGTGGCGCTGCTCTGGGAATCGGCCGACGAGTACCTGAAGTACCTGTGGGAGCACCAGCTCCCCGCGACCGCCGACCACCGCCCGAGCATGCTCCAGGATATCGAGCGCGGCCGGCGCACCGAGATCGATTACATCAGCGGCGCCATCGTCGACCTCGCCCGAAACCACGGCCTTGAGGCCCCGACCAACGAGGGGCTGGTGGCGCTGGTGAAGTTCCTGGAGCGCGGGGCGTCAGCGCCGACGTAGCCGCCTCTACTTCACCTCGGCCACGCGCGCAAAGACATCAACCGGCACGTCCTTCCGGCCGCGCCTCAC
>Ga0272441_10005716_pt1 | contig 21381 bp, 22 predicted proteins | sample SSMProp6N_FD_193582 | JGI IMG/M metagenome (GOLD analysis project Ga0272441, IMG submission 193582) | Marine sediment archaeal communities from Little Sippewissett salt marsh, Falmouth, MA, United States - SSM-Prop-6N | ecosystem: Environmental > Aquatic > Marine > Wetlands > Sediment ... | reverse complement strand
TATGGTGGCGATGATTCCCGTGGAAGCGGAAGCCGCACCGGAAAGGAGAACCGCCGCCAGGCTGATTCGCAGGCGTCTGGAAGAGTTGATGACTATCTGGAAGATAGGGATTAACAGGAAAAGCAGAAGTTCCCGGTTATCCACCAGGCTTTCGCCGGGATTACGGGAGAATGCGGTGGAGATGAGGGTGAGCGACGCGAAAGCGGCCAGCCACAATATATAGGGTGGAAAGGGTTCCAGCTTCTCTCCCTTCAGGACGGAAATCAACAGAATGGCCAGGAGCAGAGTAAACAGAATCGAGCAGGCAGCCATGGAAAAGGGAATCATGAACAGAGCCAAGACGAGAATCCACCAGGCTGGCTCAGCGGATATGGAAGTCAACTGCTTTGAGTACGGCATGGGGTGAAATCTCCTGCATGCATCGAATTGTATCATAGCGGCAACGTCTCTGCGAACAGGGGCGACATGTCAGCCGGGTCTGGAGAATCGTAACTTTGTGATTGCGCCAGGGACCGCTCACGGCGGGAAGGTTGGGTCCGTAAAGGGCTACCAGCGGTGTACGGGTAAGTGACGCCAGGTGCAAAGGTCCGGAATCGACTCCCACGTAAACTCCGGAAGCCCCGATCAGGCACAGGCTGTCCAGGAGGGAAAGCTTACCTGTCCAGTCATCCAGCGGAACTTCGGCGCATAAAGCCGCCGCGGTATCCCGCTCGGCCCGGGAGTGGCCTACAAGAGCCACCCGTAGACCGCGGCGGACCAGACCCCGGGATAGGGAGAGGAAATTTTCTTTTCCCCAATCGCGAAATGCGTTCCCGGCGCCGACATGAATCACCGCCCGTCGCGGATCCTTCGGGAAGGTCGCATGGGGATCCGGTACGGCGGCGGGAATGTCGGGATAAAAAGGTATGGGACGACGGGGTATACCGAAATGCTCGAGTAGGCGGACCTGGTTGGCTACCGAGTGTCTCGGAACTCCCGGGGGATGCCGGCGGGTCAGCCTGGTGTATGCCCAATTGCGGTTGCTGGAGCGGTAACCGATCCGGTGGGTGACTCCCGTAGCACGGGTAAGCACTGCGCTGTGGGGGCCGGAGTGAAAATCAACAGCTGCCCGGCAGCCCAGGCGGCGGACGCGGCGGCGAAGTTCGATAAGGTCTGAGAGGCTTGGGCGCCGCTTCATGACAATAACTTCGTCGACCATCGGGAAAGCCGCCACCAGTTGCGCAAAGGGGGGTTCGGTCAGGTAGGCGATCCTGATGCCGGGAAAGTGAGCCGTGAACAATTCCAGGGCGGGCAGGGTGAAAATGACGTCCCCCAGTAGGCGGGGACGAAGGAAAAGCACGCAGTCGCCTACGTTCTCCGGGGAGAGCGGTCTGGATAGATTCACTCGCCGGGGATTACCGCTTCTTCCGGCAACATGACCGGGATGCCGTCGCGAACGGGGTAAATCCGGCCGCAAGAAGTGCAGCGCAGTCCGGTAGGAGCCTTGGCCTCCTCAAGATCACCGTGGCATACCGGGCATGCCAGGATGGACAGCAATTCTTTATCGATAATTGGCTTGCTCATAAGCGATCTTCAAGCTATTTTCCCATGGAGAGGACGGTCAAGTCAAACGGTTCAGAAACGGTAGCGGGGGGTGACAATCCGTTTGAATAGGTTTAATGCGTAATTGTCTGTCATACCGGCGATAAAATCGATTATGCGAAGTTCCTCGTTGTCTTCATCGGGCCAGGGATGGATGTATGGGGCGGGGTTGATGCTGATATGGCGGTGGATGGTAGTGAGGATGTGTTCGATTTTTTCCAGTTCGATCTGTGAGCCTTTTACCCAATATACCTTTTCGAAAAGGAAATCCCTCATTTGTTCCAGGGACGTAAGGATCGCGGGGCTGACAGCTATATGGGACAATTCAACGTCAAGACTGCGGTAAATGACGTCTTTAACTATGGTGTCGATCCTGCGAGCGAAGGTATCTCCGAGCAGGGAGCGGGTTTTGTCGGGAATCTCTTCCCTGGTGATCATGCCGGCCCGGATGGCGTCGTCGATATCGTGATTGACATAAGCGATGATATCCGAGATGCGGACCACCTGACCTTCCAGGGTGGCGGGCATATCCGGATCTCCCGGGGACAGGATGGCGCCTTTGCCCTTGGAGTGGCACACGATGCCATCCCGGACCGGATCAGTAAGGTTCAGGCCCTTGCCGTGATACTCGATGCGATCCACAACCCTCAAGCTCTGAAGGTAATGGCGAAAACCCGTGGATGATAATCCATCCAGGACCCTTTCTCCCGCATGCCCGAAGGGAGTATGACCAAGATCATGGCCAAGGGCGATGGCCTCGGTAAGGTCCTCGTTGAGGTTCAGAGCCCGGGCAATGGTTCGGGATATCTGACTGACCTCCAGGGTATGGGTAAGCCGGGTACGATAGTGATCTCCCTCGGGGCTGATAAATACCTGGGTCTTGCGTTTCAATCGTCGGAAAGCCTTGGAATGAAGAATCCGGTCGCGGTCACGCTGGAATTCGGTTCTGACCGGGGATTTTTTCTCTTCCCGCTGCTTGCGGGCGTTACGGCTGCGGGCGGCCCGGGGATGGAGAAGGTCTTCCCTTTCTTCCAGCCTTTCGCGGATAATCATGCTTTATTCTACCCCAATATCCGGTGCGGGTAAAGAGGACCGGGTTTTGAAACCCAGGGACAATGCACTATAATCGCCATATGCTTCTTACCCTGGACATAGGTAATACCGCGGTCGGGGCGGCGATTTTCCGGGAATCCGATTTAATGAAGTCTCTGCGATTTCCAACGCCGGATCCCGTTCATGCCACTCCCTGGGACCCTCTCCTGCGCAATTGGCCGGCTCCCGGAATCAACGGTGTAATTGTCTCTTCCGTGGTGCCGGCATTGAACGAGAATCTGGCGAAGCTCCTGGAGCGGGAAAAGGGGTTGACCCCCCGGTTCCTAAATCACGACACCCCCCTTGAGATTGAGCTTGCGGTGGATTATCCTCACGAAGTCGGGGCGGATCGTATCGCCGATGTGGTCGGCGCCCTGGATTTCACTTCCCCTCCCTGCCTGGTTATCGACTCAGGTACCGCCCTTACCGTGGATGTTCTGGACGCCGGACGCCGTTATCTGGGAGGAGCCATCGTGCCCGGAGTGGATATATCGATCCGCAGTCTGGCCGTCAACGCCGCCCGGTTGGAAAGAGTCGATTTTCGGATTCCCGATTCCCCCCTGGGCCGGAATACGGCGGATTGTATCCGGGCCGGGGTATTTTTCACTCACCTGGGCGGCATCGAGTACCTGGTAAGGGAATACCGCGGGATGATCGGCGGAGAAGCCACGGTGATCGCCACTGGAGGCGCCATGCGTGAATTCCGGGATCGATTGCCGATAGTGGATCTCGTGGTACCTGATCTGATTCATCACGGCCTGCGGCGGATACACGCGGGCTTGCGAGATAGGGAAGGAGAGTGATCCGGGTGAATGCGTCCGGGGATTATGAATTCATTGTTGGAGCCATCGAGTATCTTTCTTCCCGTCACAATATACGGTTTTTTATTTCCAGCGGGGATTTTGATCTACTTTACGGCTGGTGGGAAAAGAAAATTCCCCGAGATGTCATCAAAAACGCCATGGACAAGGTTGTCTCTCGCCGTCGGAAACGTAGCCTGCCCATCGATTCCTTTTCCAGGTTTCGCTACGAGGTGGGACGTCAGCATGCCGCCTGGCTGGAACGGGGCGTCGGTGGTCACGGTGCGGATATCTCTACTGCTGGAAATAGAGACCCCGTGGAAGCTTTCATGGAGAGGTTTCCGGGAGAGCTTGAACCTCTGCGTAACCAATTCGAATCCGCGGTGGAGTCGTTCCGCAACCGGAAGGAAGTGGAGGTCGAGGATTTGAGAAATCGGCTTGTGGAGTTATTCCGAAATGACGCGGAACTGGATATGAAGGTTCTGGCGTTCATGCAGAACCTGGCACCGGAGCTGCGCAGCCAATCGGTGGAACGGGTTTATCGGGCCAATTTTCTCTGGAACCGATTCGGGATCCCGGATTTCGCCATGCTGCAAGCGGGGAGTATATGAAGCGCGATCCCCGACGATTGGATGCAGCCATGGCGGCCAGGGGATTGGCTCCTTCCCGGGAAAAGGCGCAGGCCCTGATCATGGCCGGTGAAGTGATGGTTAACGGCCAGAGATGCGACAAAGCGCATTATCGGGTGGAGGATGCGGACCGGATCGAAGTCCGGGAAAGATACCCTTATGTATCCCGGGGAGCATTCAAGCTGCAGCGGGCTCTTGATGATTTCGGAGTGGATCCCCGGGGAAAAGTCGTATTGGACGTTGGGGTGTCGAATGGTGGATTCACGGACCTCATGTTGCAGCTGGGAGCACGACATGTCGTTGGTGTGGATGTAAACATCGCTCAAGTGGATTGCAAATTGCGTAATGATCCCCGGGTGACCCTGGTGAAGTGCAATGCCCGTTACCTGGAAAGCCGGAGCATTGATCCGCCTCCGGACATCATTACCATGGATCTGTCTTTTATTTCCATCACAAAAGTGGTGGAGCGCTTTTCCATCTGGCCGCGGGTTCTGATCATAAGCCTGATCAAACCTCAGTTCGAGGCGGAGCGCCACCGGGTTCACAAAGGCGGCGTCATCCGTTCCGCCGAGGAGAGGCTGGCGGTTTTACGGAATGTCAGAGAACGGCTGGAAAGATTAAACTGGTGGGTCACCGCGGCCTGTCCCGCTGGAGTCAAAGGCAGACGTGGCAATCAGGAATACTTTTTCCGCCTGGAGTATGGAAATCCTCCCGGAATGGATGCTAAAATACTGGCAAATGTCGTTTCTACCTGAACGTGTGGGTATTATTTCGAAGCCCCATAAAGCCGCTTTGCCCTTTATCCGGGCCGCCGTGGATGTCTGCTCCGAAATGGGAGTACCGGTTGTACTTGGTCTGGAGTGCGCCAATCTTCTGAATAATCCGAACGGTCTGGAGAGGGAAGAAGTCGTCGCCGGAAGTGATCTTATCGTTGTGATCGGCGGGGATGGGACCTTTTTGTCGATTGCCTCCGCGGCGGTACGGCACCAGGTGCCTATCGCCGGCTTCAATATGGGTACCCTGGGTTTCCTGACGGAGCTGGTGACCGAATCCATCACGATCACCATGGAAAAATTGTTAAAGGGAGAGATGCCGGTTTCGGAACGCAAAGTGCTGCGGGTGGAATTGGAAGACCAGTACTTTCTGGCTCTCAATGACGTGGTTGCTTCCAAGGGAAATATCGCCCGGGTGATTTCCCTGGAGTTAAAGGTAAACCGCGAACCCATCGCCCGGATCCGCGCCGACGGGCTCATCATCTCGACACCAACCGGTTCAACGGCCTATTCCCTTTCGGCCGGAGGGCCGATCGTGAACCCGGAAGTAAATGCTCTTGTGGTTACGCCTATTTGCGCTCATTCACTCACCTTGCGTCCCCTCGTGGTTCCGGACGGTTTAACTCTGAGTGTAGCCAGAGGGGAGGGGGATAATCCGGTCTTCGTAACCATTGACGGACAGCATATGCAGCCCCTGGACGCGGGCAGGGAATTTAACGTACGGGTAGACGAAAGACGTCTGAAAATAGTCGAATCGCCGGAAATGAACTACTTCAACTTGCTGGCGGAAAAGCTGAATTGGGGATATCACAAAAGTTATTGATCTCCATGAAAAATGCCACGCCATTGGGGAGAAAGCCCCCGGATAATTGATATATTTTGTTTGGAGAACAGCTTTCGGGGCGTAAATTTCCAGGTTTTGGTATACTGTATACAATATATCCCAATATAAAGAGGAGAGAGTCAGCCATGAGGCGATGGTGCATTATTTGCCTACTATTGTTTTGGATGCCCATTCAGATGTCGGCCGCCCAAGAGGACGACCTGCTGCGGGGTATGGTGTATTTCCTGGAGGACGACGTGGCCCTGGCCCGCCATTTCCTGGACAGACATTTCCGGGCCTACCCCAACCCCCAGGTTCGCCAGGGCTATATGTTGCTCTTGAGTGGAAATTCCTGGGAAGCCACCCGGCGTTTCAGTTCATACCTGGAGATCAATCACCGCTCCGCCAAGGCTCTGGTGGGAATCGCTCTGGCTACACGAAACACAAAAAACAGCAATTCCCTGGAGAATCTGGAAAGGGCCGTACGCCTGCATCCCCGTTTTTATACGGGACATGTTTGTCGCGGATGGCATTTTCAGCAGAAAGGCAATCATGAGCAGGCATTGACCAACTACCGGAATGCTCTTTCCGGGTCCGGAGTGGCGGATGTGAAAATCCTGCTTGCCGGGCTTTACCTGAATATGGGGCGCCCGGATCTGGCTGAAGCGCTTATCCGCGGAGAAGCAGACGCCCACCCGGACAATTTTCATTTCAACTTCAAAACCGCCCTGGCCATGGTCAATGCGGGACATATCGATCAAGCGGGGGGGTATATGACCACCGCCCTGGAGATCAACCCCGGGCACCAGGAGCTGACGATTCTGCGGGCCAGATATCTATACAACCGCAAAAAACTGGTTGAGGCCAGATCCCTCTTGTCAGCGCTGAAAATAACGGATTTTCACGAAGAATACCTGAAAATCCATGCAAGGGTTCTGATCGCCCTCAAGGATGAGCACCGGGCCCGTCCAATGCTGTACCAACTGTTCCACAAGCTGCCGTGGAGTCCGGAAATAAACCTGTTAATGAGGAGTTTTCAACGCACGTTTCATCCCAAGGAAACCGTCAGGGCTGGACATTGGTTGCAGCGCGCCCTGATCAGTGGAGCCAGTCCCGGTGACCTGGGAGTCACCGGCGAAGATGCGGCCGGACTAAAGCCACCCCCGGCGATTCCCTTTTTCGAGATCCGAGATATGATATGGCTCTCTTCCGATTACCTGCTGGTCGTGGGTCGACGTACTCCCCGGGAAGGTGAACGATTGCATGTGTTGTCTTCCCGGGACCTGAGGGTGCGGGCTTCACTCAATTACCGCGGAAAATATAGCAAATTCCACATTCCCGTTCGGGGAGGCAGATGGTATATGAGTGCGGCGGAAGTCGGGGGAGATATGACATACCTGTATCAAATCGAGAATAGAAATCCTGGCGCCGGTTTGATTACTCTCACCCCAAGGCCCTTGCCCCTGCAGGAAATTCTGGTTGGCAGCAATGCCGCCGGAAGCCTGATTTATGTGACCGATGCCCGGCTGGACCGTCTTGCCCTGGAGTCACCATTTTCGGTGACTTCCCAATTGGGTCGAAAAACTCCGCTTTATCCGCAATGTCCTTTTCCGGTTTTCATGCTCAACCGGCATACCGGTCGATGGACGCAACTGAAGTCCGAGCAAATGCTGGAAACCATCCCCATTCCCGGTTGGAAACGGTACAGACTTGTCCAGAAAGCCATGCGGGACAGCCCCGCGGTCGAGAAATTAATCAAACGCGGACTTGAGTTCGATCTTTCTTCGGCGGAGATGGTCAAGATCATTGTCTCACCAGACGACCGACACATGCTGGTCTACCTGGCGGATCTGGAGAACGCTTTCCAGGCGGTAATCTACGATGCTATAGGCGGTGGGACCCGGCGCATTGATCAGAGCATGTTTCTGGGAAAAAAAACCTTTGCTGACGTAGATGTCATGGGAATTTCTCCCAAAAACAAAAGGATTCTGCTGGTTACCCGGGACCGGGACCGGGAAGCAATTTTGTTTAATTATCAATCGCGTCTGTACCTGAGATTGGGTATGGGGATCAAGGATACGCTCATTGCTCCGGACTGGGGTTGTCTTTACCTGCTGCGTGAAGTGGGAAGCCGCATGCAGGCGGTGGAAACCCGTTTGGACGCCGTGTTCTTATCGCCTTTTGTCCGCCGCCACATGACTTCACGTACGAACCTGACGCGGCTGGTCACCGTGAACTGCGCGGGTGAGGTGGTAGCCGAAACCTATGATGGAGAACTGGTTCGTGTCGACGCGGAAGGCCAGGTGGAATACCGGGGTGTCTGCCTGGAAGGTGCCCTTTTCACCGGATCACCCGATGCCTCAACCCGGGCGGCTTTTATCAACCGGAGGCTGGTGGTGATTCGGGATAGTCGTCCCTGATCCATGAGTACCCTGCAGCCTTTTCCCCGGGTGGAGCCCTTTTGCGGCATAATCTTTGCGCGGGAGAAAGCGCGTGACCTGGCGGTGGAAGCCATGGTGGAGCGCATGTCTGAGGTGGATCATGAATCAAAGATTATGCCTTTTGATTATACCGACTACTATTGTTCCGAAATGGGCTCTCCGCTTTACCGCTGTTTTGTCGCCTTTCGAGAACTGGTGAATCCGGAATTTCTCCCGGAGTTCAAGCTCATGACCCTGGCCCTGGAGAAAGACCTTTCTCTGGATGGGTGCAGGCAAGTCAATCTGGATCCCGGATATCTATCCACCGCTGCGGTGGTAATCGCCACGGCCAAGAACCACGCCCACCGTATCCCCCTGAGAAACGGAGTATACGCCCACCTGGAATACGTAGTAAGGGGGGGCGGTGTACAGCCCCTTGACTGGACCTACCCGGACTTCCGAACTTCCCTATACTTGGAGTATTTCAATGATCTGCGGCTCCATATGCGCGGAAGGTTGCGGGAGCTTTCCGGGGAGGGGAAATCGGATTGACAGGTTTCCACCCCCATGATAAGGTGAGGCTAATCATAACCACAAGTAAGGAGTCCTTATGGAGGAAAAAATCAAGGCCAAGATTATGGATTCCAGGAAAATGGAACGTGCCCTGGCGCGCATGTCCATGGAGATCCTGGAGCGCAACCGCGATGCCGGCAGCCTGGCGCTGATCGGGATCCAGACCAAAGGCGTATATGTGGCGCGCCGCATACGCGATCATATCCAGGATATGGAAGAAGTTGAGCTGCCTCTGGGCATTCTGGATATCACTTTGTTCCGGGACGACCTGCACCTGCAGGAGCACCATCCCAAGGTTGAGAAAACGGAGATCGATTTTTCAGTTGAAGATCGTCATATCGTTCTGATTGACGATGTGGTTTTTACCGGCCGTACCATCCGCGCGGCCATGGATTCGATCTTTGAACTGGGCCGGCCGGCCAGCATCCAACTGGCGGCATTTATTGACAGGGGACACAGGGAACTCCCTATCTGCCCGGATTTCAAAGGCAAATACCTGCCTACCGCGCGCAGGGAAAGGGTTAATGTAATGTTGAAAGAATTGGAAGGCAGTGACCAGGTCTTGATCATGGAACCCACGAGGTTTTAAATGTCTACTCCGGGATTCAATCAACGTCACTTGTTGGGGATCGAGCACCTAAGTGCCGGAGATATCGACACGATTCTGGATACCGCGGACTCTTTCGTCGAGGTTTCAACGCGAAATATAAAGAAAGTACCGGCCTTGAAAGGACGCACCGTTGTAAATCTTTTCTTCGAGAATTCCACCAGGACCCGCAGTTCCTTCGAGATCGCCGCCAAACGTCTCAGTGCGGACCTGATCAATTTCAACTCCTCGGTCTCCAGTCTGAAAAAAGGGGAATCCCTTAAGGATACTGTTTTAACCCTGGAGGCGATGAATCCCCATATTATTGTCATCCGGCACAGGGCGGCGGGGGCCCCGAAGTATTTAACCACCTTTGCCCGCTCGTCCATTATCAACGCCGGCGACGGATTTCACGAGCATCCCACCCAGGCGTTACTGGACGCCCAGACCATGCGGCAACGTTTCGGGAAACTCCGGGGATTGAAAATAGCGATAGTCGGCGATATACTGCATTCCCGGGTAGCCCGTTCCAATCTTATTCTCCACCATAAGATGGGCAATACCGTCCACCTGGTTGGTCCGCCCAGCCTGGTTCCAAAGGAATTCGAGAGTATGGGTGCCAAGGTCTATCATGATCTCAAGGCCGGAGTCGAGGGCACGGATGTCGTCATGATGCTGCGGGTTCAGGAAGAAAGGGGCGCGGGAAACTATTTTCCTTCCATCCGCGAATACCGGCGCCTTTTCGAGATCAATGCCGCGGTGTTCGCCACGGCTGCTCCCGATGCCATTGTCATGCATCCGGGACCTCTGAACCGGGATGTTGAAATCGAGACGTCCCTGGCTGATTCAGAGCGTTCAGTCATCCTGCAACAGGTGAACAACGGAATCGCCGTACGCATGGCGGTGCTGTATCTGCTCAAGGGAGAACCCAATGAAGTTCTTAATTAAAAACGGAAGGCTGGTGGACCCCAGCTCCGGCATTGATAATACAGTGGATATCATGGTTGCTGACGGCAGAATCGAGGATATCCACCCCCGTCTTGAGCCCGGGAACGCCGAGCGGGTAATTGACGCCGCCGGGTTGGTTGTGTGTCCCGGATTCATCGATATGCACGTGCACCTGCGGGAACCGGGAGACGAGAATAAAGAGACGATCCGGTCCGGAGTGGAAGCCGCGGTGCATGGAGGTTTTACATCTGTTGCCTGCATGCCAAACACCAATCCGGTAAACGACAACCGTTCGGTGACCGAGTATATTATCGCCCGGGCGAAAAAGTGCAGATTGGCCCATGTATTTCCCGTGGCCGCCATTTCCCGGGGATTGCAAGGTGAAAACATTACTGAAATGGCGGACCTGGCGGCGGGTGGCGCCGTGGGCTTTTCCGACGACGGACGCTGCGTGATGAGCGCCGATCTGATACGTAAGGCCCTTGAATACTGTCGGATGCTGGATCTGCCGATCATTGAGCACCCGGAAGATCATTCCATTTCCGGCGAAGGCCTGGTCAACGAGGGATTGATCTCATACAAGTACGGTATGCGGGGCATTCTGAACGCCGCCGAGGAAGTAATCGTGGCCAGGGATATTATCCTGCAGGATCGCATCCGTTCCCGCCTCCACCTTACGCACCTCTCGACGGCCCGTTCGGTCGCGAATATAAAAGATGCCAAGGCCAGGGGGATCCCGGTAACCGCGGATGCCACGCCCCATCACCTGCTTTTGAATGAAGAGAAAATTACCACCTATAACACGGTATTCAAAGTGAAACCTCCCCTGCGAACGGAATCCGATCGTCAGGCGCTGGTTGAGGGCCTGGCTGACGGCACAATTGACTGCATAGCTTCGGATCACGCACCTCACACCCGCGATGAAAAGGACAAGGAATTTGAATACGCGCCATTCTGGGTAATCGGTCTGGAATCCACGGTTTCGGTTGTCTATGACCGGCTGGTGCGGACCAAAATGATCTCTTTGATGCGCATGGTTGAACTTTTGAGCACCAATCCGGCGGTCATTCTGAATCTCAAGGACCGGGGAAAAGTGAAGAAGGGCCTTCCCGCTGACTTGACCATCCTGGATTTGAATCAGAGATTCACTATTGATACCGGGAAGTTCCGTTCGAAAGCCAACAACTGCCCGTTCCGAAATTGGGAAGGCATGGGCCGGGTGGCGTTTACCATAGTCGACGGACGGGTGGTCTACGAATCCGGTGCATAAAGGGTAGGCAGAGGCCATAACCCTTCCACTTCGATAAGCAGCCCGGGCTTGCCCCGCAATCCCGCGGCATGTTGGGCCGGGGGATTTCCGGGGAGCCAGAACGGCTTTTGTGAACCATCACAAAAAAGGGGACGAAGTGATCGGAGCGGAGCGGGTAGTCCTCCGGCACGAATCATCTCGTACACTTTCTGAGAAAAGTCATTGCCCGGCTTGCGGTAGCGGTCACCCGCGACGGCTACCCGAATACCCAGGGGCTTCGATAAAATTCCGGGATTCACCAGGGCCCTGAAGCATCCACTTTCTGAATCTTCATATGGATCAATCCATTGCTTCACTGGAGTCAGGCGGATCCGGGCGTTGATTTCCGGAACCGGGAACTCACCCCTCGCCGGAAGAATATACTTGTAGCCCGGAGACTTGAAATCCGCGGGGAAGAGAAAACCTTTCCGGCGTGACAGGGTAATGCCCGGCAGGCTGAGGTGACGTTTATCACAGATTCCGGGCATGAGGGATTCCACGTGAAAAAGGGAGATCGCCATCAGATCCCCTCTCAAACGCCTCAGGTACTCCCGGATCACATGGCGTTGCTCCGCGGGTTGCAGTGATTCCAGGGTGTCCGGAGGAAGGATCTTGCCAAGAACCAACCGCCGGCTAAGAATACGGGATGCATGCGCGCGGAACCAGTCGCTTTCTTCGCCAAGAATGCGGGCGGTATCGGCAATGTGTTCAGCCATGTGAGGGAATCGCCGGTACAGCGGCGGAAGGATGTCGTGGCGCAACTGGTTACGTAATATGTTCCGGTCCCGGTTGGACGGATCCGAATAATGGGGAAGTCCGAGGCGTTGCAGGTAATCCCGGATATCCCTTTCGGTAAAGCCCAGCAGGGGACGGAGAATGCGCAGAGCGCGGCGGGAGCGTATGGATGCCAGGCCGGCTGCTCCACTGCCACGGAACAGCCGCATAAAAAATGTCTCCACCTGGTCCGAAAGAGTATGACCGGTTGCCGCCCAGGTCAAAGGGGAGTCATTGGTCAGGCGGTTGAGAAAATCATATCGAAGATAGGATGCGGCGGCTTCCAGGTTCAATCCGCGGTTCGCGGCGAAACCGGGAACATCGGCTCCTTCGATGATTAGGGGAATATCTCTGCGTTCGCAGAAGTTCGCTACCCAGCGAGACTCTTCAGCGGTATCGGAGCGGATTCCATGGTTCAGGTAAGCGGCTTTGAGGGTAAAGCCAAGTTCCTGTTCAAGGGCGGCCAGGAGAGTAAGCAGGGTGACTGAATCCTTGCCTCCGGAAAAGGCCGAGAAAATCGTCTTTCCGTGAATGTGTGGGAGAAGGTGGGTTAGGCGTTCCCGGAAACGGGGGAGCAGGATGTCCATTTGTTGCTGGTTGAAATAGCGGTGGAGGGACTTGAACCCCCGACATATCGGATATGAGCCGACTGCTCTACCGGCTGAGCTACACCGCCATTCAACCCAATTCTACCTCAAAACCGCCGCCGAATCAATAGCTCGGCGGCGGTTTGCAGCCAAAAGCGAGGCGGGGGGAGAGTATTACCGTGCCCCCAATTCCCGGTCAAGCATGAAGATGGCCTGGCCTCGATCACCGATCAGATTCAACTTCTCGACTATATCCGATACACTGGCTTCCTCTTCAACCTGTTCGTCAACAAACCACTGCAGCATGTTCATGGTGGCGTAATCCTTTTCCCCAGTGGCGAGATCCACCAGGTTGTGAATGCAACCGGTAATATGTTGCTCATGGGCGAGGGAATCGGCCATCATCTTCGCCGCCGAATCCCACTCGATCTGAGGTCCGTTTATGGGTTTGAGTTCCACGCGTCCGCCCCGCTCATTAATGAAGCGATAAAACTTCATGGCGTGTTCCATCTCTTCCTGAGCCTGTTTCTCCATCCAGTGAGAGAAACCGCCGAGGTTCATGGCATCAAACTGAGCAGCCATGGCAAGGTAGAGATATGCCGAGTACATTTCTTCATTGATCTGCTGGTTGAGAGCGTCTTGAATCTTTTTTTTAATCATACCAATCTCCTTATTCAATGTGGGCCATTCGGGACGATCCCGGGTCAGTCATCCATGGGTTCGAAATCGTCTTTACCGACTCCGCAGAGGGGGCATACCCAGTCTTCGGGGATATCCGCGAACGCGGTGCCCGGAGCGATTCCCGAATCGGGATCGCCGGCTTCGGGATCATACACGTAACCGCAAACTGTACATACATACTTTTTCATGTTTTTCTCCTCGGTTATGCTTGAGAATGTCTATTATAAGAATCATTATCACCCAAATCAAGATCCAAGGGCGGAGCGTATTTTCTGCACAAGAGTTTCTTCCGGCGCAGCCCCTTCCTGAAAAGCATTTTCATTGATTACCGTACGAGGAACCCCCATTACGTTGTATTTCTGCGACAAATGGGGAAATTCGGTGGCCTCTACCATGTCCGCTGTAACCCGGGAGCTGTAGTGGGCCATACGGTGAGCGAGAGTGACGGCCCCGGGGCAATAGGGACAGGTGGGGGTGACGAAAACCTGAAGATGAAGATTCTCTTCAAGACCATCCAGGAAAGCGCGGGTGTCCGCGCTGAGTCCACTGTCCGAAGTGGAGGCTACGCGAATGGCTTCCAGCAGGGAAGTGAATTCGTAACCGCTGGGGATACCGAAAAAGCGCATACCCCGGTAATCCGGGGAAAGAACCACGGTAGCCGGAATTTTGTCCACACCGTACTCTTCAGCCTTTTTGGCATCACGCTGGAAATCGAGTACTTCCAGAGCGAGCTTGGGAGAAAGACTGGTGATCTCTTCCAATAATTCCCGGGTTTCCTTGCAGAATCGGCACTCGGTTTTCTGGGTAAAGAAAACCAGGGTAACCGTTTCTTTTAATTCATTCAGAATCGGTCCAATTTCATTGCGTATGTCGTCATTCAGAAAAGCCATTGTAACCTCCTATGCACAATGAAAATATAGCATAACTTGAATGTAATTTCAACAAGTTTGTAATAATTACATTTTAACTGGCCCGGGTTGATCGCGACGTACCACCATGATAGAATATTTTTCTTTTTTTCCACGGAGATGAACCGGAAAATATCATGATCATAGAGCAATTTCTGCCGGCTTTTCATCATGGCGACGCCATTGGCAACTCCACGTTAAGGCTGCACAATTTTCTCAGTTCCCGGGGAGTCGAATCCAGGATCGTCGCACTCTCCGTGGACGAGGGACTCGAGCATCTGGCGGTTGATTTCAGAGATTACAAGGAAAAAGCGAATACGGTTAAGATTTTGCATTTCGCGGTTCCTTCTCAACTTACGGATTTCTTTATCTCCGCCAAAGGGCGGAAAATAATGATTTACCACAATATTACTCCTCCGGAATTCTTTGCTTCTTTTTCTCCGGAATTGGCTCGCTTTACCGCGGCCGGTCGGGAACATCTGGCCCGGCTCAACCAGTCCTTCGACCTCTGCGTGGCGGACTCCGCTTACAATGCCGCGGAACTCACCGCTCTGAAATATGGTTGTGAAATCCGGGTTTTTCCCATAATGATCGATACATCGGAATATGATCTTCCCCACTCATCCGCTTATGAGCGGCTGATCTCGGATGGTCGTAAAAATATCATTTTCGTGGGTCGAATCTCTCCCAATAAAAAAATTGAAGACCTGGTCAAAGTACTCTTCTATTATAAGAAGTATATCTCGCCTTCCATCCGGTTGATAGTCGCGGGGAAGACCAACTCATTGCCCCGCTATTTTTATGCCGTTCGGGATCTGGCCGGCCGCTTTTACCTGAATTCCGAAGATATTCTGTTTACCGGTCATATTCCTTTTGATGAGTTACTGGCGGTCTATCGCAGGGGGGATATCTTTCTGTCAATGAGCGAACACGAGGGCTTTTGTCTGCCCCTGATCGAGAGTTGCCATTTCAGGGTACCTGTTATGGCGTACAATGCCGGTGCCGTGGCGGAGACTCTGAATGGAGCCGGAGTTCTTTTCAATCACAAGTCGGTTGAGATGGTGGCCGGAATGGCGGAACGCGTGATCAATGATCGGGTTGTGCGCGCCGGACTGCGTAATGCCGCGGCGGATCGCATGGAAAGTTATCGAAAACAGGCTGATCCCGGCATACTGCTGGAGTGGCTGAAAGCATTATGATTCGGATCGGTGTTGTGGTTCAGCGCTACGGCTCCGGTGTGGTCGGCGGCGCGGAGACCCTGGCCCGGGACGTGAGTGAGCGTCTGAACGCCGCAGGCTGCGATGTGACGGTATTCACGACCACAGCCCGGGATTACATTACCTGGAGGAATGAGTTCTCCCCGGGTGAAACGATCCTCAAGGGGGTGCGCATACTGCGCTTCCCGGTGGACAGGGAACGGAACATCGAGAACTTCAACGATTTTTCCCGTGATTTCTTTTCTGCTCCCGTGCGGGAGAGGGACGAGCTGCGCTGGATCCATGAGCAGGGACCGGATAGTTCGCAATTGGTGCGGGCGCTGGAGACGGAATATTCCAAATTTGATGTTTTCCTGTTTTTTACTTACCTGTACGCGCCTACGGTGCTGGGCATGGAAAAAGTCGACCGTCCGGTGGCTTTGTTTCCAACCGCGCACGATGAACCGCCCATCCACCTGGAAGTCATGAAAAAGGTTTTTTCCCGGCCGGAGCGGTTGCTTTTCCTGACCGCCGCCGAAAGAGCAATGGTGCAACGGGTCTTCCGTCGTGAGCGTGGGATGGAACTGGTGCGCACGGGATTGGATATCCCCGGAAAAGTGGACGCCGACCTGTTTCGTCGCAGTCAGTTGATTTTCGGTGACTATATGCTCTATGCCGGACGTATCGAGCGGGGAAAGGGTCTGGAAGAGGTCTTTCACGCTTACGCGTCTCTACGCCGCCATCACTTGGTCGACCTGGTACTGCTGGGACGCCGCCTCATGGATATTCCCGACACCGAAGGCATTCGGTATGCCGGATTCGTTTCGGAAGAAGAGAAACTATCCGCATTCCAGGGAGCCGTATTTTCTCTGCAACCGTCTCCGCTGGAAAGCCTTTCCATCACAACCCTGGAATCGTTCGGCCAGGGGACCCCGGTTCTTGCCAACGGCCGAAGCCCGGTTTTGACCGAACACGTGGATCTCTCCGCCGCCGGCCTGCTCTATCATGATTCCGGAGAGTGGGAAGCCGCTGCGATACGGCTTCTGGGTTCCCGGAAGGATCGTGGGCGCATGGGACAAAACGGACGGGAATATGTCGGGAAATACTTTCATTGGGATACGGTGATATCCCGTATCCGTGAAATCCTTACCGATCTGGTTCCCGGTTGACCACCGCTGTTTCCGGGAGCATAACGTCCAAAAGTATCCTTGTAGCGGTGAAAGTATGGTATAATCCTACGTACATATTCCCGCATCACCATACGGCAATCCCCACAGTGGTTTTCACGAGGAATTAATGAAAAATATCAGGAATATAGCAATTATTGCACATGTTGATCACGGCAAAACGACTCTGATCGACGCCATTCTGCATCAGACCGGAGTTTTTCGGGAGAATCAAAAAGTTGCCGAACGAATTATGGACAGCGATGATCTGGAGAGAGAAAAGGGGATCACCATCTTTTCGAAAAACGCGGCGTTTGCATATCGGGGATGCAAAGTGAATGTGGTGGACACGCCGGGTCACGCGGATTTCGGCGGTGAAGTCCAGCGCATCATGCGCATGGTCGACTCGGTTCTGCTGTTGGTGGATGCATTTGAAGGTCCCATGCCGCAAACCAAGTACGTACTGAAAAAATCCTTGGAGCAAGGTCTTTCTCCCATCGTGGTAATTAACAAAATCGACCGCCCCAACGCCAGGCCGGATCAGGTCCTGGAAGCGGTATTCGATCTGTTTATCGAACTGGAAGCCACCGAGGATCAACTGGATTTCCCGGTGGTGTATACATCGGCCCGTGACGGAGTGGCCAAATACGATCTATCCAAAAGCAATACCGATCTGACGCCTCTTTTGGACACAATCCTGGAGCATGTACCTGAGCCCGGAGGTAGAACGGACCAACCTATGCAATTATTCGTGTCGGCTATTGATTACAGTCCCTATCTGGGCAAGATCGGTACCGGCAGGCTTCACCGCGGCCGTATTCACAAAGGGGATGATGTTATCCGGATCCGCCGGGACGGCACCACGGACATCTCCAGAATCACCAGGCTTTTTGCCTACTCAGGTCTGAACCGGATTGAAGTGGAATCAGCCGAAGCGGGGGAGATCGTCGCCCTGGCCGGTATCGATGACCTGGATGTGGGCGAAACCGTATGCGATCAGGGGCATCCCGATGCCCTGCCGGTGTTGACGATTGACGAGCCCACCATGGCCATGACGTTCATGGTCAATGATTCCCCTTTTGCCGGCAATGAAGGCAAGTTCGTGACTTCACGCCATCTCCTGGCGCGATTGGAGAGAGAACAACGCAACAACGTCAATCTGAGAGTAGAGCAAACGGACACCCAGAACGCCTTTCTTTTAAAGGGCAGGGGCGCCCTGCAATTCTCCATTCTCATGGAGAATATGCGTCGCGAAGGGTATGAATTCCAGGTATCACGCCCGCAGGTGATTTTTAAAGACAGTACTGACGGACTCCAGGAGCCGGTGGAGAGCGCATCCGTTGATGTCGCCGATGAGTATGCCGGAGTCGTAATCGAGATGTTCGGACAGCGCAAGGGTGAATTGGTCAACATGAGCGCTGGCAGCGGCGGGTATACCCGGCTGGAGTTCCGGATCCCCGCCCGCGGGCTTATCGGCTTGAACGGAGAATTCCTGACGGCGACCCGGGGGACGGGAATTCTGCACCACGTTTTTTCCGGATATGAGCCATTCAAAGGTCAGATCCGCCGCAAGACAAAGGGCGTACTGATCGCCCTTGAATCCGGCAATTCGGTGGCCTTCGCCCTGTTCAATCTTCAGGAGCGGGGAACTCTGTTCGTGAATCCCGGAAATCCGGTATATCCCGGTATGATCGTTGGTGAACACAGCCGGGATAACGACTTGGTGGTCAACGTGTGCAAAACCAAGAAACTGACCAATATGCGGGCCGCAGGTTCCGATGACGCGGTCCGGCTGATTCCGCCGCGTCGATTTTCGCTTGAACAGGCCATTGAGTATATAAACGACGATGAACTGCTGGAGATAACTCCCGGAAGCGTACGCATGCGCAAGCGACTGCTGGATATCCACCAGCGCAAACGGGCTGAAAAGCTGCGTTCCGCTTGATCATCCCGCGGAGCTTCACGAAGAATCCATTGGTTTTTCAATCCCGGTCGGTTATTATTAGTCGTGTACTCCCGCATCCGGCGGGGATCATTCAGGGTGTGGGGGACATCGGGAATTCATATGAACGGTTTCTTGGGTGGAAAGGAAAACCTGTTTGACTTCGGTACTCTGGCGCCGGATTATGACCAATGGTACGACGAGAAAATGGGGGGGCGGTTCGATCGCCTGGAAAAAAGGGCGATGCGAAGTTTGTTCAGAGGTATCGTAAAAAAGGGTACCCTGCTTGAAATCGGCTCGGGAACCGGGTGGTGGAGTGAATGGTTCAGCCGCATGGGATTCCGGGTCACCGGGGTGGATATCTCGTGGGAAATGGTCGCGGTGGCCAAGAAAAAGAAAATCGCCAATGCCGCTTTCGTCTGTGAGGATGGGCAGCGGTTGTCTTTCCTGGATAACAGTTTCGATGTCGCCTGCGCCGTCACCTCCCTGGAGTTCGCCCGGGAACCCGAAACCGTGATCGGTGAAATGGTTCGCTGTACCCGCCCCGGCGGTCATCTGATCCTGGGGATTCTGAACGCCGACTCACCCCTGAACATTGCCCGGCGCAAAGTCCCCGGAAGCCCTTACGAATGGGCGCGTTTTTTTTCGGTCACCGATCTGACGCCCCGACTGGCGCCCTTTGGCAGAGTCAAAATACTCCACTGCGCGTATGCTCCGTCGCTGAAGCTTCCTCCGCCCCTGTGTGGGGTCGTCGACGATGTCATGGCATTTTGCGGAATCGGAATCGGCGCTTTCCTGGCCGTGAAGGTAGCCCTGCGGGGATGATTCGATCCGAAGGGGCTGCATGAAACTGGATATTTGCTATTTTACCGGTACCGGGAATTCCTGGTGGGCGGCGCGCCGCCTGGCGGATATGGCGGGGAAAGACGGCCTGACCGCCCGGGTTCGGCCCGTCACTGCCAGTTGGGAGCCAAAGGAATTTTCTCCGGCACATCATGATCTGCTCGGCTTTGCCTATCCGACCCACGGCTTCTGCCTGCCCTGGCGGATGTTGAAGTTTTTCCTGGCCCTGCCCCGATGCCGGGCCCGATTTTTTTTAATCAACAACCGAGCCGGCATGAAGTTCGGCCGGGTGTTTACTCCGGGAATCAGCGGTCTGGCGGTGTTGCTGCCCCTGCTGATCCTCATTCTCAAGGGATACCGGCCGGTTGGAGCCTTGCCGCTTGACACGCCATCCAACTGGGTGGCGGTGCATCCCGGCCTGTCACCCGGGGCCGTAACCGCCATCATGGAGCGTAGGGAAAGGGATCTGGAAAAATTATGGAAGAAAATGTCCGGCGGGCACGGAAGTTTTCCTTTTAAATTCTGGGTGATGCTGCCCCTGGATATCCTGGTCAGCCCGGTCAGTGTGGGCTATATGGCTTTCGGCCGCTTCCTGTTGACCGCCACCTATTTCGCCGATGCCGGATGCGACGGGTGCGGCCTGTGCGCTTCCCAATGCCCTGTCGGGGCCATTCGCATAATCCGCGGCCGGCCGTTATGGACCATTCGTTGTGAGTCATGCATGCGCTGCCTGAATGTATGCCCGCACCGTTCCGCGCATTGCTCCTTGCTCCTGGCCGGATTGTATTCCTGGGGACTGTTCTGGCTGACCGGATTTTCCGGCCCTCTGGGTTTCGCCTGGAAGGCGATGAGCCGTTTGGCCGGTGATCTGTCGGACCTTTTGCTTTATCCCGCCTGGTGGCTGCTGACCGTGGCCCTGGCCTGGTTGCTGGGGCGCCTGGTGTTTTTTCTCAACCGCTTCAAGGCTCTTTCATGGCTATGGGCCGTGACCACGCCCATGCATTTCTGGCGCCGCTACCTGGCCCCGGGATTTTTACAAAGGCGGTCTGTTCACGATTCGGCGGGGATGGATTCCAAAGGCTCCCTATAGAGAAGATTTCCGGGCGCGGCGGCGGAGGATCAAGAGGAAGACACCCGCCGCGACCATGACTCCGGAAATAATAAACATCCACTTGTTGCGGTCGTCCAGCAGGTTGTAGGTGACGGCGGCGAACCCGCCCATGATAAAGAGGAAGCCCACTACGAGCTGGATCCGGGGAAGGATGCGCTCTTGTTGTTCGGCCTTGGCAAGGAACTGGATGGTGCCGATGACCAGGTAGATGGCCCCGATAAAGAAAAGGAAATAGGGGATGCGGGCGCCTTTTTCCAGCAAAATGGCCCCCACTAGGGTCAGGGCGATGCCTTCGGCGATGTGGAAGAGGGCCGTGAAGTTGGGGATGCGCCTGGAAAGGGGGTGGTGGAAGAATGTACCCAGCATGATGAACGCCCCGGCGGCGAATACGGCGATAATGGACAGGGGATGGTGATGGAAGTGGTCCAGCTTGGATATACCCTTCATGACCAATGTGAAACCGATCAGGTAGTGGGAAACCATTTCCGCGGCGGGAGAGTGTCAAGTTTTCTGTGTAAACTCCTGAGAAGTATCATAGATGGGCTTCCATCCTTTCCTCAAAAAACACCATCAGTTGCGAGTATATCATCGGCCAATCCCTGAAGCGAGTGGTCCATTTTTTCTCGGCCTCCCGCAGAGCCAGGTAAATGACTTTGAACA
>Ga0272441_10005715_pt1 | contig 21388 bp, 16 predicted proteins | sample SSMProp6N_FD_193582 | JGI IMG/M metagenome (GOLD analysis project Ga0272441, IMG submission 193582) | Marine sediment archaeal communities from Little Sippewissett salt marsh, Falmouth, MA, United States - SSM-Prop-6N | ecosystem: Environmental > Aquatic > Marine > Wetlands > Sediment ... | reverse complement strand
GATCTGAGGCCACGCGACCTCGTGGCCATTCACCTCGATCACAGACAGATGGGCGTGGGCGGAGACAACAGCTGGGGAGCGCAGCCGCTCGAGGCTTACCGTCTGCCCGTTCGTGAGTACTCGTACTCGTTCCGTCTGAGTCCGCTGGGCCCCGGGCGAGCCGACGCGATGGAGCAGAGCAAGCGGAGCCCGCCAGCCGCGGCGGGGGATCGAGGGAGCGACTGACATGGGCCGCACACCGACCCTCTCAGGCACCCTCCTGTGCGCCCTGGCAGCGCTCTTCCTGCCGGCTCCGCCGCTCGCCATCGCCCAGGTGGAGAGCGATCCCGACGTGGTCCGGATCCTGGCCTACAACATCAAGCACGGCCTGGGCATGGACGGGAAGGTCGACCTCGAGAGAGTCGCGTCGGTGATCCGCTCCGTGGAACCAGACGTGGTGACTCTCCAGGAGATCGACAGCGTCACGGCCCGTACCGGGCTCGAGGACCAGGCCACCCGCCTGGGCGAGCTGACCGGCATGCAGGCCATGTTCGGCGGATTCATGGACTACCGGGGGGGACGCTACGGGATGGCCTTGCTCTCCCGGTATCCGGTCGTCGAATGGGAGAATCACCGTCTGCCGGACGGAGCCGAGCCGCGCAGTGCGCTGGCGGCCCGGGTAGAGCTTCTGAAGCCCGGCTATGGGCAGGGCCCGCAGGTCGTGGTGGTCGGCGTGCACCTGTACGCTGACGCCGAAGAGAGACTGGCCCAGGCCGCACGCCTCGTCGAGCTGTTCGCGGATGAGACGGCGCCGGTCGTCCTTGCCGGGGATTTCAACTCCATCCCGGACTCGAAGGTGATACGTCATCTCGAAGACGCGGGTGGATGGCAGAGGCCGGCCAAGGAAGGCCAGGCGTTCACTTTTCCGTCAGAACTTCCGGACCGGGAGATCGACTTCATCCTGTTCAGGCCGGGGAGCCGGTTCGCGGTGCGCGAGCACCGTGTCGTCGAAGAGACCGTGGCATCGGACCACAGGCCGGTCTTGCTGGAGTTGGAACTCCTGCCGGCCGAACCCAACGCTCCATTGGAGAGAGCCCCATGACACCGCTCGATAGACGCGATTTCGTGAAGGCCGGCACCGGAACGGCCCTTGGCATGTCCCTGGCGCCCGGAGCGCTGCTGGGTCGAAACCGCGCCACCCCGGCGGACAAGCTGCGTCTCGGGTTCATCGGCGTGGGCGGGCGCGGTTCCTGGCTGCTGGGCCTCGCCACGCGTCGGGATGACACGGAAATCAAGGCGGTGTGCGACATCGTGCCCGAGAAGGCACAGCGCGCGGCCGACGCGGTCACGGAGGCCGGTGGGAAGGAGCCCGGACAGTTCACGGCGGGAGAGGAAGACTACCTGAACCTGCTGGAGATGGACGACATCGACGCGGTGATCATCGCCACTCCGTGGCTGTGGCACACGCCGATGGCGATCGCGGCGATGGAGCGAGGCAAGGCGGTGGGCGTAGAGGTGCCGGCGGCGACGACGGTGCAGGATTGCTGGGACCTGGTACAGACCCAGGAACGCACCGGCATGCCCTTCATGATGATGGAGAACGTGTGCTACCGGCGGGACGTCATGGCGGTTCTCCGAATCGTCCGAGAAGGCCTGCTGGGCGAGATGATGCACCTGCATTGCGGGTACCAGCACGATCTCAGGGCCGTGAAGTTCAATCCGGGCGCGGAGTTCGGTCCGGGCTCGAACGGTGAGGCGGTATGGCGCACGGACCACTCCATCAACCGGAACGGCGAACTCTACCCGACGCACGGGATCGGTCCGGTGGCCAACTGGCTCGACATCAACCGTGGCAACCTGTTCGTGTCCCTGACGTCACACGCCACCAAGACGCGTGGGCTGCACGAGTACATCGTGGCGCAGGGCGGCGAGGACCACCCGAATACCGGCGTGCGCTTCAAGCTGGGGGACATCGTCACCACGATGATCCACACGCGGAACGGCGAGACCGTCATGGTCAGCCACGACACCAACCTCCCGCGCCCCTATTCGCTGGCCTTCAGGGTGCAGGGCACTCGCGGTCTGTGGATGAACGACAACCGGTCCATCTACATCGAAGGGGTGAGCCCCGAGGCGCATCGCTGGGAGCCCTTCGAGTCGTACCAGGAGACCTACGACCACCCGCTGTGGAAGCGGTACGCGGAAGACGCGGAGGGTGGGGGGCACGGAGGCATGGACTTCTTCGTGATGAACGCCTTTGTCGAGGCTGTGAAGCGTGGCGAGCCCACTCCCCTGGACGTGTACGACGCGGCCGCCTGGAGCGTGATCGGGCCTCTCTCCGAACAGTCCATCGCCATGGGCAGCCACCCGGTGGCATTCCCGGACTTCACCGGCGGTCTGTGGGCGAAGCGGAAACCGATCTTCGCGCTCGGCGACGAGTACTGACGGCCCGCAGGATTTGCGCAGTAGCCCGTTGGCAACGAAATTCGCGCCTTCCAACTATTGGGGCTGGTGGAGACACCCCTCCCGATGATGAACCCGTGTCACAGGACGGACCATGACTGCGATGAAGCGACTGAGTTGGACCCTGGCCGCATCCGTGGCCCTGTTCACCATGCTGGCGGCGCCCGCACTTGCCCAGGACGACGAGCCCGATCTCGGCTGGGCTTTCACGGCGGAACTGGGCTCCCTGTGGACTGGCGGAAACCAGGAGACGTTCAACCTGGCTGCCGATGCCATGGTCGAGTACAGGTGGCCGGTGAGCCGTTTCAAGTTCGAAGGCGGTGGCTTTTCCACGGAGTCGTCGCTGACTACGACGACGGCCGTGGGCACCGGACAGGACGACTTCGAGCTGTTCAGTGAGACCGTGACGGAGAAGACAGCGGAGGCCTTCTATTCGCGGGCGCGTTACGAGTACGACGTCAGCGAGAAGTTCTACGTGTTCGGCGTGGGCGATTGGCTGCGCAACACGTTCGCCGGGATCGAAAGCCGGTTCCTGACGGCCGCCGGCGCCGGAAACTTGTGGGTCGACAACGACAAGGTCCGGTTCTCGACCGACTACTCGGTCACCTACACGTTCGAGAGCGAAGTCGTCAGCAAGCCGGGAGTCAATGCGAACTTTCCGGGCCTCAGGCTCGCGTACGACTTCAATTGGGCCCTCACGCAGTCCACGAACTTCGAGAGCACCCTGACCTCGGACTTCAACCTGGACAATACGGACGACATTCGGGTGGACTGGTACAACGGACTTCCCATCGACATCAGTTCGGTGCTGGCCTTCAAGCCGAGTATTCGACTGCTGTGGCGGAACGATCCGGCGCTCGAGGAGGTGCCGCTGTTCGATGGAGCTGGAAATGACGTGGGCACGGTGTTCGCACCGCTGCAGGAACTGGACACCTTCTTCAACCTGGCGCTGATCTTCAAGTTCTGATCGACCGCGGCGGAGGCCTCAGTCCAGGGCCTCCGCCGGCTTCTCCACCCGGTAGGCTTCCATCGCGTAGTATTCCGGAAGGCCGAGCCGGTCGGCCGCCGCCGCGGTTTCCAGGTTTCTCGATCGCACCCGTTGCCAGAATTCGCGGTCGTCGTATCCACCGGGGAAGGGCGCCACGTCCTTCTGTGACTGGTGCTTGAAGATCGCGAAGACCTTGGCTCGCAGTTCTTCCTGCGACAGCGGTACCAGTACATCGGCCTCGGTGATCGACCACTCCTGCCACGCCCCCCGGTACAGCCATGTTTCCGGAGTCGGCCCCCGATACCGAAGCAGCGCCTCGTCTATGGCCTGTTTGCACATGCGATGGGTGCCGTGCGGATCCGACAGGTCGCCGGCCACGAAGATCTGGTCCGGCTTCACGCCCTTCAGCATGTCGAGTACCAATTCGACGTCCTCCTCGCCGATGGGTCGCTTGCGGACTTCACCCGTGCGGTAGAAGGGCAGGTTCATGAACCGGGCCGCCGTACGGGGCAGTCCCACCGCCGCGATCGCGGCCACCGCTTCGGACTCTCTAATGTAGCGCTTCAGATTCTGTGCGAGATCCGAGTCAGGCTCACCGGGCTCCTTGCCGGCGAAGTCCTTCTCCAGCCTCAAACGTGCCCGCCTCACTCGCTTCGCATCAAATTCCAGGTCCTCTGCTGCCCGTTCCACGAAATCCATGTGACGACGAACGTCGTGGTCGAACACGGCGATGTTCCCGCTCGTCATGTAGGCCACGACGACGTCGTTCTCGTTCTCCCACAACTTGCGGAGAATGCCGCCCATGGAGATCACGTCGTCGTCCGGGTGTGGTGAGAACACCAGAATCGTCTTCTCACGCACGAGCTTTGACTTGCCGCGTATCTTGCCGTTGAGGACGTTGAACACCTCTCCGTTGATCTCGCCGGCCGGGCCACGGCGGGCGAGCAAGCTGCCCAGGTGATTCTCCCGGTAGTCGGCGGGGGCGAGCTTCAGAAGCGGCTTCTCGGTTCGCTCCGCGAGCCACACGGTGGCTCGCACCGTCGTTTCCGGGGTCCAGGCCACTTCCTCGAGGACCCATGGGGTTCGCATGCGGGTGAGGTCACCGGCGGCGGGTCGGTCCAGCCAGACGGTGGCGGCCGGATGTCGTTGCAGGTAGCTGGCGGTGACGTCCGCGGACGGCGCGTCCTCCACGGCCCGCCGAACGATCTGAGCCTTGTGTTCTCCAGTGGCGATGAGCGCGATCTCTCTCGCGTCGAGGATCGAAGCGATTCCCATCGTGATGGCCTCGGTCGGGACATTGGCCTCACCGAAGAAATCCGATGCCGCGTCCTTGCGGGTGATGGTGTCGAGCGTGATCAGTCGCGTACGGGATTCGCGGGAAGATCCAGGCTCATTGAATCCGATATGCCCGCTTCGGCCGATTCCGAGGATCTGAAAATCGATACCGCCGGCCTCGGCGATCTCTCTCTCGTATTCCTCGCAGCAGGCGCCGAGGTCGCTCCGGGCCACCGTTCCATCCGGAACGTGCACGTGGTCCGGCGGCACGTTCACGTACTGAAAGAAGTTCTCCTCCATGAACCGCCGGAAGCTCTGAAGGCTGTCCGGTCGCATTGGGAAGTACTCATCCAGGTTGAACGTCACGACGCGGGAGAAGTCCACGTGCCCCGCCAGGTGCATCCGGATCAGCTCCCGGTAAATCCCCAGCGGAGTGCTTCCTGTAGCCAGTCCGAGGACACAGTGGCCGCGCTCTTCGACGGCCGTGTCGATCACCTCGCATATTCGCTCTGCCACCAGGATGGCGATGTCATCCGGCTCAGCGACCACGACCGTGCGCAGGCGCTCGAGTTCGGTGGAGCCGCCAAGGATGTGTGTGCCGGGGTGGGGAAGTCCGGTTTCGACGGACGCCTTGTCGGTCATGGCTGGATCTGCCGATGCGTTTGAGGTCGCAGCGGGGGACGGCGGGGCTGTCGCCGTCAGCTCCGGGTGCAGAATATACTATGCGGCAACGAACAGGCCTACCTGCATGGAAGCGAGAGACAGAGTGTCAGCAGACCTCGAGACCACGTTCCAGGAGCGATACCAGACGCGCCCGTCGCACCTGGCCCGCGCGCCGGGTCGGGTCAACCTGATCGGCGAGCACATCGACTACGCCGGTCTCCCCGTGTTTCCGATGGCACTGCAGCGCGAGGTACGGATCGCGTTTCAGCCGCGCGACGACGGGCTGGTCCTGGCCGCGACGACGGACCCGTCGTATTCCCCCTGCCACTTCGAGGTCGGCCACCACATCGAGCCGTACGAAGACGGCGACTGGGGCAACTACCTCAAGGCGGCGGTCCAGGGGATGGTCCTGGCGTACGGACTGCAACGCGGTTTCGATGCGGTGATCGATTCCACGGTGCCGGTGGCCGCGGGCCTGAGTTCCTCGTCGGCTCTGGTGATTGCCACCGCCCTGGCCCTGGCCGGTTCGAACGAACTGCGGCCGGATTCGATCGAGCTGGCAGAGTTGATGGCCGCTGCGGAGCAATACGTCGGGACGCGGGGTGGCGGCATGGACCAGGCGATCAGCTCGGGGGCGCTCGAGGGTCACGCGGCCCGGGTGGAGTTCGATCCACTTCGCATTACCCCGGTGCCGGTGCCGGAGGATTGGCGATTCGTGGTGGCGCACAGCCTGGTGCAGGCGCACAAGTCAGGAGGAGCCCGCGAGGGCTACAACCGTCGCCGCGGCGAGACCGAGGAAGCTCTCGCCCGAGTGGTCGGCCACATGGGCCTGCCGGCAGTGGAGGTACTCTCCTATCGCGACATGCTCGCCCGTATACCGGGACCGGAGGCGCTGGCGGCCGGCGAGGAGTGTCTGGAGGGCGATCTGCTGAAGCGGTATCGCCACGTGGTCAGCGAAGGTGAGCGGGTGGTGCGAGCGGAAGTCGCGATGCGCGCGGGAGCGTTCACGAGCTTCGGCATCCTGATGAACGGTTCCCACGACAGCCTGGCCAATCTGTACGAGGTGAGCATCGCGGAGCTCGATGAGCTCGTCGGCATCGCGCGGGATGCGGGCTCCGTGGGTGCGCGGTTGACGGGTGCCGGCATGGGCGGGTGTATCGTGGCGCTCTGCTCAGTCGACAGTGTCGACGCGGTAACGCAGGCCATCCGGGAGCGATTCTATGCTGCCCGCGGCCGGCTGGACGACCTCGACGATCACCTGTTCGTGGCGGAGCCCGCACAGGGAGCGTCGATCGCGAGGATGTGACCCCATTTGACTCCCGGTGTCTGGAGATAGAGTCCATTCGCCATTCGGTTCTCTAGCAGGAGGAGCCCCAACATGTTGAAGGAGTTCAAGGAATTCGCCGCCAAGGGCAACATGCTCGATATGGCGGTCGGAATCGTGATTGGCGCGGCGTTCGCCACGATCATCACGTCGCTGGTGAACGACATCGTCATGCCGCCGATCGGCATGGCCCTCGGTGGAGTCGATTTCGCAGAGTTCTACGCGATACTGCAGCAGGGCGATCCGGCCGGGCCCTATGCGACGCTGGCCGCAGCCAAGGAAGCCGGGGCTGTCACGATGAACTGGGGCATCTTCGTCAACGCCCTCATCAGCTTCTTGATCGTAGCCTTCGCACTGTTCATGGTCATCAAGGGCTTCAACAAGATGAAGGCGGAAGAAGAGGCCGCGCCCGAGGCACCCCCAGAGCCTTCGGCCGAGGAGAACCTGCTGGCCGAGATCCGGGATCTGCTGAAAGCAAAGGCCTGACGCCTGATCGAAGACCCGAGGTCCGCAGGGCGCGAGGACGGTCGAGCGCCAGAGATCGATTCAGCCCGTGCGCCGGATGCCGAGATGCGCCCGGCGCGCGGGTTTCGTGTGCCCGGGCGCCTGTGGCGCGGGATGAGCAAGGGAAAGAGGAGAACCATGCTGGGAGTGATCGCCCTGCTGTTCCACGTCACCGGCCTGGGTCTCGCTGTACACGCGGTCATGAGCACGCGCACATCGCAGGGCGCGATAGCGTGGACCGTATCGCTCGTTTCCTTTCCCTACGTGGCGGTGCCGGCCTACCTGGTTCTCGGGCGAAGCAAGTTCAACGGCTACGTGACGGCGCGGCAGCTGGACGCCGCCGAGACCGAGCAGGAAGCGGTCCGCCACGCCCGGCAGAAAGCCGCTCCGTTCATCGGGCGGCTGGGCGACGAGTACCCGGGGGTACGAGCCGGTGAGAGGCTGGCCGAAATCCCGGTCCTCACGGGGAACGAGGCCGAGCTACTGATCGACGGCCACGAGACGTTCGACAGCATCCTCGAGGGGATCGCGCGGGCTGAGACCTATGTCCTCGTCCAGTTCTACATCGTCAAGGATGACGAGCTCGGGCGGCAGCTTCAGCAGGCCATGATCGCGGCGGCCCGGCGGGGTGCCAGGGTGCTCTTCCTGTACGACGAGGTTGGAAGCAACAAGCTCCCGGGGAGATACCTGCGGGAACTGCGCGAGGCCGGGGCCGAGGCGTACAACTTCCACACGCAGCAGGGCCCTTCGAACCGGTTCCAGATCAACTTCCGCAACCACCGGAAGATCGTGGTGGTGGACGGAAAGGAAGCGTGGGTCGGCGGACACAACGTCGGTGACGAGTACATGGGCCGGGATCCGAAGTTCGGCCGCTGGCGCGATACCCACGTCCGGATCAAGGGCCCGGCAGCCCTTGCGCTACAGCTGTCCTTCGTCGAGGACTGGCACTGGGCGACGGGCAATACGCCGGGCGTGAGCTGGATCCCCCATCCTGCCGAGGGTGCCGACCTCCCCATTCTCATCGTTCCCTCGGGGCCCGCTGACGAGCGTGAGACGGCCACGCTGATGTTCACGCAGGTGATCAACTCGGCCCGCGAGAGGTTGTGGATCGCCAGTCCCTACTTCGTGCCGGACCAGGGAGTGATGAACGCCCTTCGCCTCGCCGCGCTGCGCGGGGTAGACGTTCGCATCCTCATTCCGGACGAGCCGGACCATATGCTGGTGTATCTGGCGGCCTTCCACTTCTACGAAGAGATGAAGGACTCGGGGATCACGTTCTACCGGTACACGCACGGATTCATGCACGGGAAGTCAATTCTCGTGGACAACTCGTCCGCGGTGGGGACGGCGAACTTCGACAACCGCTCGTTCCGACTGAATTTCGAGATTACCGCCTTCTTCCTCGACCCGGACTTCACGCGGGAGGTCGAGGCGATGTTCGAGGAGGACTTCAGGAATTCCCGCTTGATGACGCCGGCCGATGTCAATGAGAGGCCGTTCTGGTTCCGTCCGGCGGTCCGTGCGGCCCGGCTGACAGCGCCCGTTCTCTAGGTGCCTGCGCCGCAGGTCAGATGACGAAAGGCCCGCCTCCCCCGGGGAAGCGGGCCTTTGCGAGCGGCACGACTTCGACGACTGGGATCAGCTCCCGATCGGGACCGCCCACTTCGCCGTGAACTGCCAGCTTCGATTACGGATGTTCGAGTTCTCGAAGATATCCGACAGGCCCAGCATGTAGCGGAAATCGAGCCCGAGCAGCGAGCCACCCAGATCGCGGTAGAATCCCAGACCGAACGGGATCGACCAATCGGTGGTCTGCTTGGGCGCCAGATCCTGAGCGTCGTCACACTCCACGGACGAGCTGGACGCGGCTCCCTTCACCTTGCAGGAGATCTGGAAGGAAACGGCAATTCCGATATACAGATTCGACTGCCAGCCGCTGAAGCTCTGCGCGTAGCCGATCGTGAGCGGCAGCTCGATGTATTCGAGATTCAGGTCTTGCAGCTCTCCTCCAGCGAGCGCGACGCTGCTCCCACCCTTCTGGACCCAGTTGGCATCGAGGCCGATGTAGGTCTCGCGGGCGAGAAAGTACTGGCCGAAAACTCCGGCCACGCCGCCCCACTTCCAGTTGCCGATCGTGACGGACGATCCTCCCACGCTGGAGGTCGTCGCGCCACCGGTCAGGCCGAGACGCATGGTCGACCTCTGGGCCTCTGCTCGCGGGGCGACGGCCACGACCAGCGCGAGGGCCAGCGCAAACGGTACAAAACGCTTCATGCATCCTCCAGGAGTAGTCCACCTGTCGTACTGTTCGAACGCGGCCCGGAATGTGGGTCCTCGTCGTCCCGATGTCACGCTTTCAGATCACGGGAGCTCAGGAGACGGGAAGACCTTCTTCCAGTCGTTCTTCATGCTGACGACGATCCAGCCTCGCGCGGCAGCTTCGTCGAGACCTGCGTCCAACCGCCCGACGTGCGAATCCCTGTCGTACGCGACCTCCCGCTCTCCGTCGTCGTGGTGGACGATGAGCCCCAGGGCGGCGCGGTCGCCTGGCGCCGTGTACTGGAGCATCGGGAGGTCGCCGTCCGAGTTGCCGCCAGCCAGGAGCGGGCGGCGTCCGATGAAGCGCCAGATTCCTACCGGCTTGCCGGCCTTGTCGTCGACGAAGTTGATGCCGGCTGTTTTGCGCAGGGTCGGCACGCCGTCCTCCATGGAGAACTCGAGCTCTCCGGCGCTCCCCACCACCTGCTCGGGCGGGATTCCGTACACGCGCTCCGTGAACACCCGCATGAAGTCGATTCCGCCACCCGAGACGACGAAGGTCTTGAAGCCGTGGTCGCGCAGGTAGGAAAGCAGCTCGAGCATGGGCTGGTACACGAGATCCGTGTATGGAACGCCGAAGCGCGGGTGCTTTGCGATGGCGATCCACTCCTCGACCGCGCTGGCGAACTCGTCAGTAGTCAGCCCGGAGTGGGTGGCCATCACGATCTCGATGATCTCGTGCTCGCCGATCCCCGCAAGCGCCTCGCGGTCGTCTTCGAGGATCGCCCTAAACGGTTGGGTGTTCTGCCACTCCGGGTGCGCTTCCGCCGTTGCCTTCACCCGGTCCAGGGCGAACTGGAGCTGGAAGTACAGCGGCTGTTCGGACCACAGGGTGCCATCGTTGTCGAACACGGCGATGCGCTCGGCTTCGGGCACGAAGTCAGGGCTGCCTGCCGTCGTGGTGCGCTCTACGAACGAGAGAAGTGCGTTCCGAGCCGTGCCTTCGTTCCACGATGGCAACGGATCGCCTCCCGCAGCGGAAGACCCCTCGCTGCCGGAGTCCGACCCGGGTCCGGAAGGTGCGCACGCGACCAGAGCGAGCAGCAGGATCGTCAATATCGGATGGTGTCGCTTCACTGTATCGACTCCTTGAGAATTTCGTCTACCTGCGGCGGGCCCCGCCGCTCCGCTGAGGTGCGGCGCGCTGCGCGCCCTGGACCCGGGCCCCGTAGTCTCGCTGCACGTTGCTCGGGACCGGCCGGGCCTGCGGCTGTGACGGCCGAGCTTGCGGCTGTGACGGCCGGGCCTGCGGCTGCGACGGCCGGGCCTGCGGCTGCGACGGCCGGGCCTGCGGCTGTGACGGCCGGGCCTGCGGCTGTGACGGCCGGGCCTCGGGAACCGCCGGCTTCCACTGGCCCTGTTCGCGGCTGTTCCAACCACCGTCCGGCTTTCGCTCGTAAATGTTCCCGTCCCGGTCCGACAGCACGTTGTTCGGACCCCTGGCCACCCGGTCGGCACGATCCCGATTGGCTGTCTCGAGCGTCCCAGCGTCCGCCAGGCGGTCACGGTTCGCGCCCTGGTTGTAAAGGCTCGTCGGTCGATCAGCGGTCGCCGGGGACGGTCGGGTGCCGGGTCGGACCTGGTTCCCGACGTTCACCCGGTTCCCGATGCTGATATCTCCCGTGTTGATGACTACCGGTCGCCGGTAACCGCCGGGTGGGTAGCCGCCGTGCCAGCCCGGTCTGTAGCCCGGCCTGTAGTAGCCGCCGTAACCGCCGCCGAAGCGGATCCCTACGCTCATGAACCCGACGCTCCAACTGAAGCCGAAGCTCCAGCCGTACCAGGGGTTGTAGCCTACGTGGAATCCGTAGGTGACCGGCCGCGGATAGTAGTATCGAGGGCCCCAGTAGGGGGGGTAGTACCAGCCGGTCCCGTACACGGGAACCCCGTAGTACGGGAAAGACCAGAGGTAGCCGGGCGTGTACCCGACGTACACCACCTGGGGCGTGGAGTCATACACGTGCACGTGGGTCAGGTTGTACTCGGATGACGACGGAGGGATTGCCTCGATCTGATCCGCCGGGATGCTGTCTGCCACCTCCCACGGACCGGTCGCACTGTCCGACGCGAACCACACTCCGTTGTCGCAGGCGTAGTATCGTCCCTCGATCCGAAGTACCTGTGAACCCGTGTTGACTGCGTGATCGACGCTCGTGCCCTCGATTCTCTCGAACCGGGGGTCGCCGTCGTACGAAACCTCGAGACTTGCTTCGCTTCTCTGGATAGCCGCGGTTTGCGGCACCTGGGAGTCCAGCACCGCGTCTTCCGCCTCCCGCGTGCCGGCAACGGACACGCGCACGCCGCCGAGGTCCGACGCCGGGGGAAGGTCCCGGAAGCTGGCGGGAAGCTCGTCCGGACGCACGAACGTCCAGGGTCCGTCCAGCGATCGCGACCGGAACCAGCGCCCGGCGGTGAGGATGTAGACGTCGTTGGTCTCCACCTCGCGCACGATCGGCGTCTCCGTGTTCTCGACGTACAGGAGGTCGCCGTTTCCGATCGGTCGCCATGCGGGGGCGCCGTCCGTTACGACCAATTCCGTGGGCTCGGTCGCCACCACGATCAACGGCGGCGGCTGGGGAGCAGGGATGGACGAGGTGTCAGGTGGAACGAGACGCGCGACTTCGGCCGGAGGCTCACCGATGGCGCCCCATGGTCCCAGCGGGTCGCTGGCACTGTACCAGATCTTGCCTCCGCTCAGATAGTACTTGCCGCTGCGGGTGTCTCGAATCACGGCGAACGCCGCGTTGGCGACCTGTTCCAAGTCCGTATCCGGAATCGGGATGGTTCGTGGCTCCCCGTCGTACAGCAGGAGCTCGGCCAGATCCTCGGAGAAGACGATGTTCGGCGGGTCGTTCCTGAGCCCCTCCAGGCTCTTGCGTTCCACTTCCGCGCTCGCGAGGCTCTCGCTCAGACGCTCGAAGGATATCGGGACGACCACGTTCTCGAGTTTCGCGGTGAGGTACTCCGTGACCCCCCTTTCCTTCTCCTCCGTGACGTCCGGCCAACGGGCCCGATCGATGACGATGTTGCGCACCTCGGTGGTCCCCGCATCGCGGTCGACGTCTACGCGGGCCGTGAACCACAGCGTTCCGAAGATCGGATCGGCCGTCTCCCGGGCCGTGTACGATGCGGCAGCCCTGCCCGTGAGCACGTTCCCCGAGAACGTCTCTGGCTGCGGCTGGTACAGGATGAGGGTTCCCTGGTCGGTAGGAATCTCGCGCGGCCACGTCGCGTCCTGGGCGTGCGCCGGCGAAACGGCCAGCAGCGTGATCGCCGCCGTCAGAGCGGCATATTCTCGAACTGACTGGAACATGGGATCTCTCCGTGGGATCCTTCACGGGAACTCGATATGCGAACGGGCGCCGGTCAAGGCGCCCGCCCGAATCTACTCACTGAGCCGTAGCCCGGCGATCAGCCTCCCGGTGGCGCCAGCTTTTCCATCACCTGGTCCAGGCTGAAGCTCGCCGCCTTCTGGCGCGGCGGGTACTCCTGGAACGTCGCCAGGAACCTGCCGACGTACGCCTGTGCGGGGACCATGAAAAAGACGTGGTCCAGCAACCAGTCGTAGTAGGTGTTGGAAGTGAGTTGAGCCCTCTCGTACGGATCCCGCCTGAGGTTGAAAATCAATGGCACCCGGAGAGGCGTGAAGGGGTTGGCCCACGCCTCGAGGGTGGCCTCGACACGCTGTTCCATGAAGATCAGCTTCCAGTCGTCGTAGCGCAGCGCGGTGAGATCACCGTCGTCCGAGAAGTAGAACACCTCGCTGCGAGGGCTGACGTCCGTCTCGCCAGTCAGCAGAGGGAGGACGTTATATCCATCCAGGTGAACCCTGTAGGACCGCCCCACGGACTCTGAATCCCAGCCGTCGAGCAGGTCTTCTTTCACGTCGGCCTTGCCCGCCGCCGCGGCGAAAGTCGGCAGCCAGTCCATGTGGTGCACGATCTCGTTGGTTACGGATCCCGCCGGGATGTTGCCGGGCCAGCGGACCATGGCCGGGACCCGCCAGCCGCCCTCCCAGTTCGTGTTCTTCTCGCCCCGGAACGGGGTGGACGCGGCGTCGGGCCAGGTGTTGTAGTGCGGGCCGTTATCCGTGCTGTAGAACACGATGGTGTTGTCCGTGATGCCCAATTCGTCCAGCAGGTCCAGGAACATGCCAATGTGCATGTCGTGCTCGACCATGCCGTCCGAGTACTCGTCCTGTCCCGAGATGCCTCGCAACTCTTCCTTCACGTGCGTTCGGAAGTGCATGCGTGTGCCACTCCACCACACGAAGAACGGCTGACCGCGCTCGTGCGCGTCCCGGATGAAACGAATGGCGGCCTCTGACGTCTCGTCGTCCACCGTCTCCATCCGCTTCTTCGTGAGAGGGCCGGTGTCCTCGATCCGCTGCGTGCCGTCCTCGTTGGCCCAGGAGTGGATCACACCCCGCGGGCCGTATCTCTCGAGGAAGGTCCTGCCGTCGGAAGTGATCATGTCGCGAGGATAGTCCTCGAGCTCCGGCTCTTCCTCGGCGTTCAGGTGGTACAGGTTGCCGAGGAATTCGTCGAACCCGTGGTTCGTCGGCAGCATCTCATCCTTGTCACCCAGGTGGTTCTTACCGAACTGCCCGGTCGCGTATCCCAGCTCTTTCAGGACGACTGCGATCGTGGGGTCTTCCACCCTCATCCCGAGGTCCGCTCCCGGGAGCCCTACCTTCGAAAGGCCGGTGCGAAACACGCTCTGGCCCGTGATGAACGAGGAGCGTCCAGCTGTGCAGCTCTGCTCACCGTAGTAGTCCGTGAAGATCATCCCTTCGTTGGCGATGCGGTCTATGTTCGGGGTCCGGTAGCCCATCATGCCCATCGTGTAGGCGCTGATGTTGGACCGGCCAATGTCATCGCCCCACACCACCAGGATGTTGGGCTTGTCCTGCGCTGCGGCCGGCGTCGCCAGCAGCAGGAAAGCGCAGGCGCTCAAGAGCCATCGTTTCATGTTGCGCTACTCCGTCGGAGGTGTACGAAAGGGGCCGCCAGGTGGCGACCCCCCGTGAAGCCTGCGAAATGTCAGTCGGTGATCTTCTTCAGGGCGTCCTTGAGGTGATCCCACTGGCCCTTGGCCCACCCCTTGATCTCCTCGAACGTCTCGTGCGCACGAACGAGCGCCAGCCTCGCCGCCACTTCGTCCCAGTCCACCACGTTCCAGAACGCTTCGATGTAGTCCGGGCGCCGGTTCTGGTAGTTGAGGTAGTAGGCGTGCTCCCACACATCGAGGCCCAGAATTGGAACCGCTCCGTCCGTGAAGATCGGGTTGTCCTGGTTCGCGGTGGACGTCACGATCAGGCCGTCAGAGGCCGCGCACAGCCAGGCCCAGCCACTGCCGAAACGGGCGCCGGCCGCGGCGCTGAACTGCTTGTGAAACTCGACGAACGACCCGAACGACTCGTCGATCGCGTCGCCGAGAATGCCCCCCGGCGTGCCGCCACCGTCCGGACTCATGTTAGTCCAGAACAACGAGTGGTTGACGTGTCCCCCACCGTTATTGCGCACGGCCGTGCGAATGCCGTCGGGAATCGAGTCGAGACTCAGCAGGAGCTCGAGGGCGGTCAGGTCCTGCAGGTCCGGATGACCTTCCAGTGCGGCGTTCAGCTTGTTGACGTAGCCCTGGTGATGCTTGGTGTAGTGGATCTCCATCGTGCGTGCGTCGATGTGAGGCTCGAGCGCGTCGAACGAATACGGCAACTTCGGCAGGTGGAAAGACATATCAGCTCCTGATCTTCATGAGTTCATCGAATCCGGGGCACCAGTTTACACAAAACATCTCTGTGTGGGGGAGTGACAACCTGCGACACACGTCCGACAGGCGCAAACCGCTGTACGCAACCGCTACAGGCAGCCGCCGGCTATTCTCCTCGCATCAACCCGAGCACTTCGCTCCTCAGGTCCCGGTCCCACCGCATTTCGCCGCGGAAGGCCGTGGTCACCATCTCCGTGTGGGCCTTTCGAGCGCCTCTCAGCTTCAGGCAGGAGTGCTCGGCCTGAATCACCACGCCCACGCCGCGCGGGTCCAGGTGCTCGACCAGTGCATCCGCGATCTGGCTGGTGAGCTGCTCCTGCAACTGGGGTCGGCGTGCGAACACATCGACCGTTCGGGCCAGCTTGCTCAGTCCAGTCACCTTCCCGTGCGACGGCAGGTAGGCGACGTGGGCCTTGCCGGTGAAGGGAAGGAAGTGGTGCTCGCACACGCTCACGAAGTCGATGTCGCGCAGGATGACAAGGTCGTCTCCGGTCTGCTCCTGCGAGAACTGGCGGACGAGGTGAACGCCAGGGTCCTCGTGCATGCCGCCAAGGATCTCCCGGTAGGCGCGCGCCACTCGTGCCGGCGTATCCACCAGGCCCTCGCGGTCCGGATCCTCGCCCAGTCCGATGAGCATTTCGCGAACCGCCGCCTCGACCCGGGCCATGTCCACGCCACCTGTCGGGCGGAGCTCCGCAATTCCCGTAGCCGCGCCGGTTCCGTTTCCGTTGCCATTGGATCTATACGGACGGCCGTGCCCGCTCCGGCGGTCCGAATGCGCCTCGAGATCTTCCGCGAGCGGCGCTGTCATGATTCCGAGCCTGCTGACCACTTTGCCTCCCTGTTTCTGTAGTCCTTCCTTCGCCTCTACACGCAACAAGATATGCAGTCCCCAGGGTTTGTCAAGTGATTGTCTAAGACAAAAAATGTACAGGCGATGGTTGACAGGCGAGTGTTTGGCGTTATTGTTTGACTATAGTGTCAAACAATTCGGACGGGGTGTGACTGTGAGCTCAGAAACAACGGATTCGAGCACTCCGCAGGGTGCGGAGGCCGACACCGAGACGCGAATCTTCGAGGCCGCCCTCAAGGTCTTCGCACGGAAGGGCAGGGACGGTGCGCGCCTGCAGGAAATCGCCGACGAGGCGGGGATCCACCGTCCTCTCCTGCACTACTACTTCCGCACGAAGCAGCAGCTTTACGAAGCCGTGGCCGAGCGCCTGTTCGAGCAGTTCCTGTCAGGTTTCGACGTGCAGGCCGGGCCGGACCGCTTCGAAGAGACGCTGCGCGCTTTCATCGACCACTACATCGATTCGGTCCAGGAGCACCAGCACGCGGCGATGTGGATGGTGGCGGAGAACATGGCGGGCAACCCGGTACTGGGCGAGCTCCTGACCAGGGCCTTCGAGACAGAAGGTTCGCCGCAGCGCAGGATGGTCGATGCGATCCAGCGTGCGATCGAGAGTCGCGAGATACGGCCCGTAGATCCGCGGCAGCTCATGCTGACCATCGTGTCGGCGTGCGTGTTCCCATTCGTATCGCTTCCAACGGTGAAGGTGATGAACCCTCTGGCGGCGGAGGATCTCCAGGCGTGGGTGATCGAGAGGAAGAAGCACGTGTTCGAAGTCACCTATCATGGCCTCGCCAGCCGGGAGGTGTCCCATGCGTAGGCCGATCATTGCCGTGGCGGCCTTCGGGCTGCTCGCTGCCGGTTGCTCGTTCGCTCCCGAAGCCCGGGAGCCGACCACCGTTCTTCACCTGCCTGCCGAGTACGCCGCGGCCCCGGTGGACAGCGCGGCGGTTGCCGATTCGATTCGCGACGTCCGGGAAGCCGAGCGCTGGTGGACCGTCTACAACGATCCGGTGCTCGAAGCCCTTGTGGATACGGCCCTCGCCGCCAACCTGGATCTGCGCGAGGCCGTAGCACGGGTCGAGGAAGTCCGGCAGCGCTACCGGATCGTGCGCGCCGACCTGTTCCCGCAGATCGGTCTCTCGGCAGACGGCACGTACCAGGACGCTCCCACGAACGCGGGTTTCGCGGGCGAGATAGGGGGTGGTGGTCAGCCGGGTCAGCCTTCGTTCTTTCCGGACCGATTTCAGTACGACACGTGGACGGCCGCCCTCGGTTTCAGCTACGAGATCGACTTCTGGGGCAAGTACCGGAACGAGACGAAGGCCGCGATCAGCGACTTTCTCGCCAGCGAAGGGGACTACGAGACCGCCCGCCTGGCCGTGATCTCGGCCACGATCGCCACCTACGCGGAGATCGTGGAGCTCCGGCGGCAGGTCGAGCTGACCACCTTCAGCGTCGACATCCTGCGCGAGCGGGCCGAGCTCACCAACGAGCGCTATTACAGTGGCCTGGTGACCACGTTCGAGCTTTACACCATCCAGTCGCTGTACCGGAACACCGAAGCCACGCTGCCGGTGCTGGAAAGCCTGTACGAGGAGGCCAGGGGTCGTCTCTCCATCCTCCTCGGCCGCTATGCCGGCACGATCGACGAGCTGCTGGGCGAGGACGAAGCACCCGCCGTCGTACTCGACCCCGTTCCCGTGGATCTCACGGCGGCTTTGCTCGAGCAGCGGCCCGACGTGTGGTCGGCGTGGCAGCGCATGGAGGCGGCGCGTTACCGGATCGGATCGCGAAAGGCACAGCTGTACCCGCAGGTCCGTCTCGATGCGACCGTCGGCCTCCAGGCCGGCTCTTTCGCGGACCTGTTCAGGATCGACCAGTACTTCTTCAACCTGGTGGGTGGGCTGCTGCAGCCGATCTTTCAGGGTGGCCGCCTGCGGGCCAACGTGGGCGTGGCGGAGGCGCAGTACCAGGCCGCAGCCGCCAACTACGTGCGCACCGTGCTGACGGCCTTCAAGGAAGTGCAGGTCAGCCTGGTCAACCTCGAGAAGCAGGCGGAGCGCTACGAGTCGCTGCGTCGCCAGACCGCATCCGCGGCTGGCTCGGTGGACTACCAGCTCCGCTCCTTCCAGCGCGGTGTCGGCAACTACATCGCCTACCTCGACGCCCGCCAGAACCTGGCGAGCGCCGAGATCAATCTCGCGGCCGCAGAGAGATCCCTGGCGGACGCCCGCCTGGCCGTACATCGCGCGCTCGGTGGAGCGTGGGTGCAGGATGACGAAGACCTCGGGCAACAGCTCGAAGAGGAATACGAGATGATGGATCGACTGATGTTCCCCTCCAATGAGGAGGCGGGACGATGAGCATTCTCAGCAAGCCGGCGAGCGCATTCGCGCGCATGAGTCCTTTCTTCAAGGGCCTCACGATCATCGGGATCGGAGTGCTCGGCCTCGTGCTCCTCATGGTTTTCAGGCCCAGGCCGGCCGCGCAGGAGCCTCCGCGGCGGGTACCACTGGTCGTCACCGCGCCCGCCGATGTCCGGTCCGGCAACCTCACGATTCGTGGCTACGGATCGGTGCGCCCGAAGAGCCAGATCATCCTCTCCTCGCAGGTGGCGGGCAGGGTCGAGTGGGTCTCGCCGGCCTTCGCCTCCGGGGGGCGTTTCGAAGAGGGCGACCTTCTGCTCCGTATCGAGCAGGCGGACTACGTGAACCGGGTGGATGCGGCGTCCGCTGCGGTCGCGCAGCGTCAGGTCGAGGTGCTGCAGTGGAAGGAAGAGCAGGAGTTGGCCCGCGAGGAATACCAGCGACTGGCGGCGCGTGAGGGCCTGGATGCGCCCGACTCGGCCTCGCTCAGCAGTCTAATCTTCCGGGAGCCGCAGCTTCAGGCGGCCAAAGCCGGACTGCGAAGCGCCGAGGCGCAACTCGCTGATGCCCGTCTCGCCCTGGGTCGCACACGCCTCGTCGCCCCGTTCGACGGGGTCGTCCGCTCGAAGTCGGTAGACGTGGGTCAGTACGTGGCTCCCGGACAGAATCTCGGCTCCCTGTACGACACGGGCGAAGTGGAGATCGTCGTGCCGCTCACCGACACCGAGGCCGCGCTCGTCGAGGGTCTCTGGGATGCCGGTGCCGGCGACGAGGCTACTCGGATTCCTGCCACGGTCCTGGCCTCGTTCGGTGGTCGCGAGTACGAGTGGCCGGCATACGTGGACCGGGCCGAGGGTGCCCTGAACGCGGAGACGCGAACCGTGGACGTGGTGGTGCGCGTTCCGGACCCGTTCCTGTCGGACGACGGGGGCCGCCGGCCACCGCTCCTCCTGGGAACCTACGCGTCCGTCGACATTCAGGGCGCATCGAGGGAGGCCTACGTCGTGTTGCCACGAATGGCTTTCCGCGACGCAGAGTCTGTCTTCGTGGTCGAGCAGGACACCCTGCTCGTCGTGCGGCCTGCGGCGCTTCTGCAGGAGATCGGCGGTGAGGTGTTCGTGTCTGCCGCCATCACGGCGGGCGAGCCGGTCGTAGTCAGCCCGATGGACATCGTCACCGATTCCATGACCGTACAGGTGGCCAACGGGGGCGACCGATGAATCGGGCCATCGCCTGGACGGCGGGTCACCCCGTCGCTGCCAACCTGCTCATGGTCCTGATTCTCGCCGGCGGTTTCGTGGGCGGAAGCACCGTGATCCAGGAAGTGTTCCCCGACTCCGATCTCGGTGCGGTGCAGGTGCGAGTGGAGTACCGGGGGGCCTCTCCCGAAGAGGTCGAGGAAGGGATCATCCAGCGAATCGAGGAGCGGGTCGAGTCGGTCGAGGGCGTGAGCCAGATCAACTCCACGGCATCTGAGGGCGTCGGAGTGGTGTTCATAGAGCTCAACCTCGGGGAAGACACGGCGAAACGCCTGGACGAGATCAAGGCCGAGGTGGACCGAATCACCAGCTTTCCGGCAGACGCCGAGAAACCGGAAGTCACAGAGGTCACCAGCCGCAGCCGGGTCATCGAGATCGCGGTGACGGGCGACGCCCCGGAGAGGACGCTCAAGGAGCTGGCGAACCGGATCAAGGACGACCTGTCCTCGATGCCCGAGATCTCCTACGTGCAGGTCACGGGCGTCCGCGACTACGAAATCTCGATCGAGGTTTCCAACGATGTGCTCCGCTCGTACGGTCTCAGCCTCGACGACGTGGCCCTGGCCGTCCGGCGAGCCAGTCTCGACCTGCCGGGCGGGCGGGTGGACACGGCGGACGAGGAAATCCTCGTCCGGGTGAAGGGGCAGAAGTACGACCGCCACGACTTCGCGGAGATTATCGTGCGCGGGGCCCGTGACGGCTCCACGCTCCGCCTGGACCAGATCGCCACGATCAACGACGGTTTCCAGGACGCGGACCTGACATCCCTCTACAACGGTCACCCCGCGGCGTTCGTCCAGGTGTTCCGCACCGCCGATGAGCAGGTACCTGAAATCGTGGACGTGGTGCAGACGTACCTGGCCGATGTGGCGGTACCGTCGATGCCCAGGGGGGTCCACGTCGAGATCTGGCAGAACGACGGGGATCTCCTCAGGAGTCGATTCAACCTGCTTCGCAAGAACGGGCTCATCGGGCTGGTCCTGGTCCTGCTCGCCCTGACGCTGTTTCTGGATCTGCGTCTTTCGTGGTGGGTGGCCGTCGGGATCGCGTTGTCGTTCATCGGCACGTTCGCCGTGATGCCGTGGCTCGGCGTCACGATCAACATGATGTCCCTGTTCGCCCTGATTCTCGCCATCGGCATCGTGGTGGATGACGCCATCGTGGTGGGCGAGAACATATTCAAACGGCGAGAGGAGGGGGCCGAGCCGCTCGACGCCGCAATCGAGGGTACGCAGCGGGTCGCAGTTCCTGTCACGTTTGCCGTTCTCACGACTGTGGCTGCGTTCTCCCCGCTGCTGTTCATTCCGGGGATGATAGGGAAGTTCCTGAAGTTCATTCCCCTCGTGGTGATTTCGGTCCTCCTGTTCTCGCTGCTCGAGTCGCTGTTCATCCTGCCGCACCACCTGTCGCACCTGCCGGAGCGCGCGCACATGAAGCTGCCGCCGTGGCTCCGCTGGGTGGAGAAGGCGCAGGAAGGAGTGCAGTCGGGGCTCCGGAAGTTCATCGACGGCCCGGTGGATCGGACCGTCCGGTACGCAACCGCCCACTACGGCGTCGTGATCTCGGCCGGAATCGCCCTGCTGATGATCACGGCCGGCATCGTGGGCGGGAGGTACATCGGCT
>Ga0272441_10005714_pt1 | contig 21389 bp, 17 predicted proteins | sample SSMProp6N_FD_193582 | JGI IMG/M metagenome (GOLD analysis project Ga0272441, IMG submission 193582) | Marine sediment archaeal communities from Little Sippewissett salt marsh, Falmouth, MA, United States - SSM-Prop-6N | ecosystem: Environmental > Aquatic > Marine > Wetlands > Sediment ... | reverse complement strand
TGACCTGATACGATAACCGCGCGTTGGCTTGCGGCCGGAGATAGGATGGGCAAGGGGGCCTGTCTCCCGGAAGGAGGTCAACATGCGGTACATCGGCATCGATCTGCACCGGCGGTTCATGGTTGTGGCGGTCGTGGACGAGCGCGGCCGTTCTCGCAAGCCTCGTCGGTTCGAATGCCATGACGAGGCTGCGGTCCTGGAGTTCTTCGAGCGCCATCGGCCGTTTGTCGCCGTGATCGAGGCCTCGTCCAGCTACCGTTGGTTGTATGATCTTCTCTCCCCGCTGGGCCAGGTGAAGCTCGCGCATCCGGCGCGGCTCAGAGCCATTGTAGCCGGGCGGGCCAAGACGGACAAGTTGGATGCCGTCCTCCTGGGCCAGCTGCTCCGGGCCGGGCTTGTCCCGGAGGCCTATGTGCCGCCCAAGCCCTATCTGGAGCTTCGCAGCCTCACGCGTGCACGCGCCCGGCTGGTGCGGCGCAGAGTCCAGGCCAGGAACGAGATCCATGCTCTCTTGCGGCAGCGGAACGTGCACCCTCCCTTTGCGAACCTGATCTGTCGCAAAGGCCGAAGCTGGCTTCAGGGACTGCCTCTCGAGTTGCTTGGCGGCCTGCTGAGGGACGAGCTGTTGAGACGAGTGGGCCATTTCGACGAAGAGATCCATCTGCTGGATCGGGAACTGGCGCGATTGGGTGAGGCCTTCCCGGAGAAGGAGGTCTTGCTGGCGGTCCCTGGAATCGGCCTGTTCTCGGCGCTCCTCATCATCGGCGAGATCGGAGAGCCGGAGCGATTTCGGGACGGCCGGAAGGTCGGAGCCTATGCCGGGTTGACGGCACGTGTCAGCCAGTCCGGCGATCACTGCTATCACGGGCACATCACCCGGCAGGGCTCTCCGTGGCTCCGCTGGATCCTGGTGGAGGCCGCGATGCGGGCGGCGCGCAAGGATGAGAAGCTGAGAAACTTCTACACGCGAATCCGGAAACGGGCGAGCGCCAAGATTGCCCGGGTCGCCGTGGCGCGCAAGCTGGCGGGGATCTGCTGGATTCGCCTGAGGGGATGGCATCGGGATCGAGCCGCGTAGGCCGGAGGGCTGACGGAAGCAGCGCGTGCGTAACTGGAGACGGACGGCCCGGCTTGGGGGCTGACGAGACGGCTTCGGCCGTCAGTGCGTCGTTGACCTGATTGGGCGCCGGACTCCGCGAACCATCTCATGCACGGCTTGGCCGGTGCGAATGGGTGCCTGCAATGCACGCGCATGCTACAGAAGGTGAGCTGCGGCAGGGAAGGAAGGTGTGCCCGGCGGCAAGTGACTTGACACGCGCGGTTATGGGTGCCCCCATTTTCTGGTCCACCTTCAGAGTGACTCTGCCCCTGAAAGCAGACCTCCCAGCACCCCGGCCGCGAGAGGAAACCGGCCAGAACTGTAACCCAAGAGAAACCCCAGGCTTTGGGGCTTGGGGCTGTTCTCGGGGTGGAGCCACCCCTGGGAATCGAACCCAGGACCTGTGCTTTACGAAAGCACTGCTCTACCGCTGAGCTAGGGTGGCACCGAGCGCGAAGGATACGGCGTCAACTGCCCGGAAGCAAGTGTATTCTTGGATTTATGGGATCGGTAGCATCACTTCGATGCTTGTCCGACCACTGCCCACCATTGACCACCATGGACTCAAAAGTGTGGCCATAGAGTGGCCACGAAATAGCCCATCATCAGAGGCCCGTACCTCACGCCCCTGAGGCCACCCAGCGCGCCACGGTGCGGCGCTGGGCCCTCCAGGGGGCCCGGAGGGCCGGGCCCGGCGCGCCCAGGCTCCTGTGGTGGCTCTGGGGCGAGCCAGGAACCTCTCGTAGCAGCCAGTGCCCCGGGCCGGGAGAACCTCCCTTGCCGGGAGCAACCGAATGTCTCATTTCTTTGGCCTCATACACGTCTTCATTCGCGCGCGGCGAGCGGGTGCAGTCCGATGCAAGCGGGAGAGGGGATCGGCGCCGCGGCGCTTGCCTTCTCCGCCCGGCCGGCTAGAATGGCGCGCCGTGAGAGGAGGCGGGGATGAAGATCAAGAAGACGATCCTGTGGGGGCTCGGCGCGCTCATCGGCCTCGTGCTGGTGGGGCTGATCGGCGCGTTTGTCTACATCGACCGCATCGCCGAGGCCGGGCTCGAAAAGGGCGGCACCGCCGCGCTCAAGGTCGAGACCCTCGCCGAGGGCGTGGACGTCTCGCCCTTCCGCGGGAAGGTCGCCGTCGAGGGACTCTCGATCGCGAATCCGGAGCGGTTCGTCTCGGAGAAACTCTTCACCTGCGGCCTGATCCGCGTGGATGCCGATATCTGGAGCTTCCTGGGTGACGAGGCGCACGTGCGCGAGATCGTCATCGAGTCGCCGAAGCTGACGATCGAACCGGGGCGGGGCGGCTCGAACGTGACGGCCGTCCTCAAGAACCTCGGCTCCGACGCGAAGCCCGAGGCGCCGGCCGAGCCCGAACCGGACGAGGCCGGAAGCGAGATGGCCTTCCGCGTGGACCGCATCGCGGTGACGGGCGCGGTCGCGCGCTTCCAGATCAAGAACGTCGGCCAGAACGTGCCGCTGCCGGACATCGAGCTGGTGAACATCTCGAACGCCGACGGCACGCCCGTCATGCTGCGCGACATCATTCGGCAGGTCATCGCGCAGATGACCGCCGCCGCGGCCCGCGAGGGCAGGGGCATCGTGCCCGACGCGACGATCAAGGGCCTCGTCACCGACATGAAGGAACTCGGCGGCACCGCCGCGGGCCTCGTCCGGGGTCTGGGCGAGAGGGCCAAGGACCTCGGCGAGGGAGCGAAGGACCTGGGCAAGAAGGCGATCGACGTGGGCGGCAAGGTGAAGGAGATCGGGAAGCTGCTCCCTCTCGGGCGGAAGAAGGAAGAGGAAAAGGAGTAGCCCGATGAAGATCGAGGTGGGTAGCGCAACGGGGGACGCGGCGCTCGTAACCTGCGCCGGACGCCTTACGGGCGAGGCGGCCGAGGAACTCCTCGCGCGCGCGACGGCCGCGCTCGGCGGGGAGGCGCCCCGCCTACTTCTCGACCTCGCGGGCGTGGAGTACGTCACCTCCAGCGCGATCGGCTCGATCGTGCGGCTCTGCAAGGAGGTCAAGGACCGCGGCGGGGTCATGGTCATCTGCGCGCCGCAGGAGCGGGTGCGGCTCTTTTTCGAGATCGCCGGCGCGGACGCGCTCGTCCGCGTGGTGCGAACGCGCGAGGAGGCGCTCGCGGCGCTCGGGTGCGGGGAGGGCGCGTGACCGAGGGCCCCCGCTCGCTCCGGCGCCTGCCCGAGGACGCGCGCGCGCTCGGCGGCCCCTGGCCGAGCCTCGTCGGCGAGGTCGAGGGGCTCACGCCCGAGGCCGAGCGCGACTTCCGTTTCGGCCAGAGCGTCTTCGCCTTCGGCGGCGAGTACCGACTGGGAGGCTCGCTCAAGGGCGGGTCCTCGGCCGTCTGGCGGCCCGTGGGAGAGAGCGAGTACCGCGCGTACCGCGAGTGGCGGCGGCGCGAGGCCTTCGCCGAGGGCGAGGACCGCGACGCGTTCGACGAACTCGCCCGCCTCCTCGATGCGAACGGGATCGATCTCGTGAGCTTCGGGCAGCGCGGCGCGGGCGCTTCCGCCTCCTCGGACGCCTACGTGCCCGACCGGGGCGAGATCTACCGGCTCGTGGCGGACCACCTTCTCGCACTGCCGGCCGAGCACCTGGCACGGCGCGAGTTCGCCGCGCTCCAGTTCGGCGGCTGGGGCCCGGACTCGGCCAAGGCGAGCGCCTACGCCGACGGCCGGGTGATGCTCTACGAGTTCGCGCTCGGCGGCGCGCGCCGGACCTTCGTGGGCCTCCTCCTGCACGAGATCGGGCACGTGCACGAGGCCGCGTTCAGTCCCACGAACCGCGCGCGGCTCGAGAACCTGCACGGGCCCATCGCCGCGGCCGGCGCGCTCCTGGGCATCGAGTTCCTGCTCGACGCCGAGAGCCGCAGGATCTACCAGCAGTTCCTCACGAGCGAGTTCCTCGCCGAGACGTACGTCCTCTACACGAGCCAGGGCGCGCGCCTGCGCGCGTTCATCGAGGAGCTCGCGCCCCCCGCGCGCGACGCCTGGCGCGACGTGTACGATATCTTCCGCGACACCTTTTACGGGGTGGAGTACGAGTAGGGAAATCAGGGATTTTCTTCTTGCAAAGGGGTTGCCTCCGGGCTATACTTCAGCTAGATATTATTGAAGGGGGGGGTAGCGGCCGTGCGTGTAGCCGTCAGCAAGGACGATTTCAAGTTCGGCCCATTCTGCCTAGGCGTCGGTCGGCTCTGCGACGTGTCTCCTCGGCTGCGAGCATTCATCGAAGAGACCGAACAGACTGTCCACCCCAAGGAACTGCTGTTCTGCAATCTCGACGATCACCCCGACTTGGCCGGGAGCACGAACTACGCCGACTGCTTGGCCTGCGTTCGCGACTACCCGTTCTACAAGGTCATCTACCTTCGGCTCAGCCAGAACCCGGAGCTGATAGTCGCCCACGAACTGGGGCATATCTGCGTCGCCTGCGGCGAGGCGGAGTCCTGGAGCCTCGCGGACCTGGGCTTCACCAACGGCTGGATGCCTCCGCCCCTCAAGCAGTTCCTAACGAAGACCGCCAATCTCGTCAGCGACGTGGCCGCCAACAAGCGGGCCCACGCCCGGGGATTCGACACCCGGCCCCTTCTTCTCCTCCAGCTTCGCTGCCACGTCGAGGATTGCTGCAATCTGGATTTGGGCACCCACCCGTCCCGGCTGGATATTGTCCACCGCGCGGTCCAACTGGCCTCCACGGCCATCTTCCAGGAGTTCTGCCCGCTTACCCCGGAGGAGGACCGCTGCCTTGCCGAGGTCTGCGACTGCTACGACGGTTGGCATCCGGCGATACGCCGGCTCGCATGGCAGGTACGGGATGCGATCCGGGAGCACGGCTACGAGAAGCGCGACGAGGTGGTCAAGAGTGTCAAAGCGGTGCTCGGCCTGCTCGTTGACGCCCTTGACCTGTGCATGGCGGGCGGGCCCAGCGCCGCGGTCAGGTACGACCCGGAAAAGCTCTGTATCCCGGAGGAAGTCCGGGCGAGGGAACGAACCAACCCTTACGCCTTCACTCGGCCGCTCTTGAACCCTGACCTGCACCGCAGGGTAGCCACTGCCGAGGCGGCCCAGCATCGATTCACCCAGGAGTTCCTCAGGGGAACCGAAGCCGAGAAGCTCTGTTGTCAGGCTGCGGAGGACTTCCGGCGCGGGCTGCTCGAGGATGCGGAAGCCAAGGCCGTGGCCACCTTAAAGTGCGAACGCTGGCATCCGGCAGCTTATCATCTCCTGGGGCGCATCAACAAGGAAAGACGTGAACTCGACACCGCCAAGAAATGCTTCCGGGTGGCGCTTGAGAAGCCCACGGAGTTCAATCGCGGCTACGAGGACTTTGCGGCCGCAGCCTTCGAGGCCGGGGACCACGGGTATGCCATTGCGAATCTGACGTCCCTGCTGAAGGAGCGCCCCGCGCAGTGGGGCAACGCGCGGATACACGAGTATCTCGGGCGCTCCTTCCTTGCGAGCGGCGACACCAGGAACGCCGCCAACGCGTTCAAGAACGTGTTGCTGTTGGAGTCGGAGAACGGCCAGGCCCGACAACTCCTGCACAACGCGGAGATAAGGTTGGAGCACGAGCCGGCAGCGGCCGGGATGGCCGCCGGCGACGAGTCGAAAGGGGTGCGGTGATGCCTACGGCGGATGACGTCAAGAGGGCGGTTCTCGGGCGCGGCGCGGGCCGTTATGCTTTCTGCAACAGCAATCCGGCGAACTTCGTGGACCCGGATGGGGCTGCGGCCACTGCTGCGAGGGGCGCGTCGGCAGCTCCCCCAGGACCGCCAAGTGCCCCGCCTTCGCCCTATCCTGCACCGGGAGTTGCCATCCCAAACCTTCTCCAAGAGGCGGAACGGATGCAGGGTTGGATAGATGAGTTGCCGGCGGGCGGCCCATCCGGGACGGCATATCGACGACAAGCTGCTCAGGATGCGGTGGCAGAGATGACGCGACTCATCAACTCAATATCCGGCACCTCATCCCCAAACGTTGCGATGAAATATGCCGCTGACAAGGTACGTCAGCTTGCCAATCAGTACCTTGCGGCGACGGCTGCCGCGCCAGCACCGGCAGCTGCTCCGGGGCCAGCGCCAGCCACGACAACGCCGCCAGCACTCCCACCGCTGCCAGCCGTGATCATCGTCTGGGTGACAAACGAGAGGGTCACAAACGAGCAAGGTACAAGCACGGTTACTGGGTATAGCCAGGGCAGCGTAAGATATAATGACGATGGCGCGGATAATGGGAGGTCTGCGGGCGCGTATAGCGGTGAGGCAACGTTCCGTGTAACCTTCTGCTTCCAGGGAGGTAGGACAATGTCGGGCACCGTACGGTTCGAGGCCACTGACTCGGCATTCCATGTCGATACGGGCGCCGCCATAGGTGCCGTCAAGGGAGCATTGAGAGCCCGTGCACAGAGGGTCCCCAAGTGGACGATTAACCCGTAGGAAACCGGAGAAGGACTGCTCCATGCCTGTGAAGGTCTCAATGAAACGAAGGGGTCTCTGGGCTACGATAGCGCTCGTCGTTCTCGGCCTAGTCATTGCTGGCGCGTTCAAGTGGGCTATTTCGGGGATACCGCCTCATGACAGTATGGTTTACGTTGGCAAGATAATGAGAAAGGTGCAAGTGGAGATGCGGCGCGACGAGGCAGTATCAAAACTGGGAGGAATAGAGCCGGCAACTCGATTTCTTTCGCGCTATGTCTCTTTGCCCGAGATTCCGCACACTGAACGCGTTCAGGCAGCGTGCATCTTGGCCTCTCATTGCGGTGACCAGGGTAAGGAGTTGTTGCGGTCGAAGCTAGACAGTCCTGATGCTTCTATTCGTCTGCTCGCCGCTACCGCGTTGGGGAACAGCAATTGCCGCGATGCGAAGGTTATGCTGGTTGTGTGGAGCACCTTGCCCGAGGAACTCCCTCCCCCCCCCCCGTGGCGAGATACGATTGAATGTCTCACGGTCTTGTTCAATAGCGGAGCTCGTGGTCCTGATGTTGTCTCTACATTCCTATTGGCGCTGGGTGATCCTGATGCGAAGATCCGTGCCCAGACAGCCAACTTGCTCGGTTGCCTGGAGCCAGTGACAGACTCAGTCGTGAAGGGCCTCGTCATCGCATTAGATGACGCAAGTGCTGATGTCCGTCACGAGTCTGCTGAGGCCCTCTTCTGCATTGGCCCCGAGGCGAACGAGGCGGAACCGGCACTGAAGCAAGCGCTTGCCGACCAAGATCCCCAGGTTCGGTGCACGGCTGCCGCAGCTTTTCTCCGGGTTACGCGGAACACAGAAGATGCCATACCCGTCTTCCTGAGTTGTCTTGCAGATGGCAATCCAGATACAAGACAGTGGGCCATCTCCTATCTTGGCAGCTTGGTGGATGCAAGCCCGCTCGCCAAGAGCACAGTGCCGGCATTGATGAAGGCTCTTGGGGACGAGTCTGTGTCCATTCGTGTTGGTGCAGCGGATGCATTGGGCAGCATCGGGACGACTTCCGAAGAAGCCGTGTCCGCACTGGAAAGGGCATTGCGCGACGACGTGCCCCGCGTTCGAACTCGCGCTGCCGACGCATTGGGAAGGATTGGGCCTATTGCGGCAAAGGCTGTGCCCAGCCTCCGGAAAATTCTCGCGGATGGGAACGCGGACGTGCGCCTGGAGGCTGCCGGATCTCTTATCGTGCTGGGAACGGACGCCAAAGGTGTCGTGCCGGTGCTGACTCAACTACTCCGGGAGGACAACCCGGGGATTCGTTGGCAGGCCGCTTCCCTGCTCGGCGAGATCGGGCCTTCTGCCAGCAAAGCTGTGTCCGCACTGACTCGGCTGCTTAGAGACGAGAATCAGCTTGCTCGTGCCCACGCTGTCGAAGCCCTGAAAAAGATCCGCGGGGAGAAGCAAGGGGAGTGAGCGCCCCTACGCCCCCGCGGCCTGGGCGAGGGCGGCGTCGAGGTCCGCCACCACGGTGAGCATCCGGTCGAGGCCCACGATCTTGAAGATGTGCGCGGCCTCGCTCGAGAGCCGCGTCACCACGAGGCGGGCGCCGACCGCCGCGGCCTCCTCGTTGTAGCGCTGGAGCACGCCGATCGCGGAGCTGTTCATGTATCGCACGCGGTGGAGGTCGAGCACCAGGGCCTCCGCGCCGCCGGCGAGCGCCTCGGCGAAGATCTCCTCGAGCTCGGCGTAGCTGAGGAGGTCCAGCCGCTCGCCCGGCCGGATGATCGTGACCTTCTCGCGGGTTTCGACCTCGATCGCCATGCCTTTGAATTCTACCCCGATTTCGCCCGCGCGCAAGCGCCTTCCGGGAGGATCCGAAGGGAAGGGGAGGGGGACGAAGAAGCGGTGGATTTCTGCAAGTGCCCCTCGGCCGGAGGCCATATAATGGCGACGGAGGGACGGGCATGGCCTGCGACGGCGAGCTCCTCGAGCGGTACGCCCGCACGGGCGCGGAGGACGCGTTCGGCGAGGTCGTGCGCCGGCACGGGCCCATGGTCCTCGCCGCCTGCCGGCGGCTCGCGCCCGCCGACGCCGAGGACGCGGCGCAGGCGGTCTTTCTGGTGCTCGCGCGCCGGGCCGCACGCCTGGCGCGTCACCGAGACGTCGGGCCGTGGCTCTACCGGACGAGCACGTACGTGGCCCGGACCGCGCGCAGGGAGCGCCTCCGCCGCGAGCGCCGGGAGAAGGAGGCGGCGGCCATGCGACAGATGCGGCAGAAGGTCCGGGTCACCGAGGCCGAGCGCGCCGAGGTCGAGCGGAAGCTCGACGCCGCGATCGCCTCGCTCCCCGAGCGGTACCGCCGCGTCCTCGTGCTGTGTTACCTCGAGGGCGCGACGCAGGGCGAGGCCGCCCGGCGGCTCGGCCTGCCCATGGGCACGGTCGCCGCGCGCGCGAAGCGCGGCCTCGCGCGGTTGCGCGCGAAGCTCGCGCGCTCGGGCGCGATGCTCGGAGCGGCCGTGCTCGGGCCGCTGCTTATCGAAAGCGCGGGGGTGGGTGCGGCCGCGTTCGGTGCGAGCGGGCTCCTGCCCGCGCTTGCATCCGCATCGCGGGGAGCGGGCGCGAGGCCGGCCGTAAGGATCGAAACTCTGGCGAGAGGAGGGATGCGCGCCATGACGATTGCGAAGGTGAAGGCGGCCGCGCTTGCGGTCGCGGGGCTCGTCGCCGCCGGGGGGCTCGCGCTGGCGGCGACCAAGCCGCTGGACGCGAAGCGCTACCTGCCGCCGCCGCCGTTCGAGTTCAAGTTCTGGGACGGCTGGTTCGTCGAGCACGTCGCGTTCACACTGGGCCAGTCGGGCCGGCCGGTCGGCGGCCCGGCGCGCTGGGCCGTGGGCGGGTGTCTGCCCGGCGCGACGACTCCGGTCGAGCAGGAGGGCAAGCTCTACACCGGCGCCAAGGATGGCGACGGGCACATGTTCTTCAGCGACCAACGCCGCCGGTTCTGGATCCTCGAGGAGGGCGAGGTCTGGCCGATCGCGGGGTCGGACGACGTGGGCGAACTCGACGGCCCGGGCCCGTACGCGCGTTTCATCTACACCGGCGTCTACGGCGGGCATCATGACGGCATGAAAGCCACGGGCCACACTCTCTACGTCGCGGACAACGGCTGGCTGCGCCGCATCCAGCGCGCGAAGGACAGCACGTGGCAGGTCCAGACCGTGGCCGGCCAGGGCGCGAGCCGCAAAATTCCGCCCGGCGGGATGAAGCTCGCCGATCTCGGCGCACTCGGCAAGGGGCTCGCGATCGACCCGGAGGGCAGGCTCTACTTCACGATGGGCGGCGGTCTCGTGGTGGCCGACCCGGGCGGCAAGGCCACGTGGGTTGTCACGCGCGAGAAGGTCGGTCAGGACTTCACTGCGCTCTACGCGAAGAAGTGGCCCGGCGCGAAGGTCGCGCGGACCCCCTCACTCGGCTCGGGCGAGGGCGTGGGGCTCGCCTGGAACCCGAAGGGCATCTACGGCGGCGGGCGCACGTGGCCCCAGGCGTGGAAGGTCACCTTCGACGGCACGTTCGTTCCGCTCGTGAACTACGCGCCCAAGGACAAGCTCGTCTCGGGCAAGCGCTGGGGCCCGGGCGACCCGGGGACCTATCAGGTTCACTGCCCGATGGGGTTCGGCGTGTGCGAGGACGGGGTCGTCTGGATGGAGCACGAGCAGCCCTCGGCCCGATGCCGGTTCGAGGAGGGCGTGGTCAAGGTTCTGGGCAAGGACTACACGTGGAAGGCCCTGCCCTGGGGATCAAAGGACTACCTGAACTACCTCCAGACGAACGGCATGAGCGTCAACGGCCTGTGCACGATGGCCGTGGGCAACGCCCCGGGCCGCGCCTTCCACGGCCGGACCGTCTACCTCCGCGCGCGAAGGGAGAAGTAGCATGAAGGCGAAGAAAATCGCGCTCGGTCTCCTAGCCGCCCTCACACTCGGCGTGCCTGCTCGCGCAGGCGGGCTCTCGGCCGGCGCGCCCGCGGACGTGACGCCGGGTCTTGCGGAGGGGAATCAGCGCTGGCCGGCCGTCGCGGCAGGCAAGGACGGCTACCTCGTCGCCTGGCAGGACGGCGCGATGATGGCCGGCGTCGAGAAGGTGTCGATCATGGCCGCACGCGTGGGCGCGGACGGCAAGACGCTCGACCCGAAGGGCCTCGCGATCTGTGACGCCGAGGGCCTGCGCGGCTACCCGTCTGTTGCCTTCGACGGGACGGCCTTCCTCGTCGCCTGGCAGGACTATCGCAACGGCGAGGACTGGGACCTCTACGCCGCGCGCGTATCGACCGAGGGCAAGGTGCTCGATGCCGGCGGCGTCGCGGTCGCGGCCATGAAGGGGAACCAGGTCTACCCGTCCGTGGGCTCGGATGGGAAGGGGACCGCGTTCATCGCCTGGTCCGACGTGCGGCCCGGGTTCAAGCCGGAGCTGTATCGCATCTACGGCGCATTCGTGCGCCGTGGAAAGGCCGCCGGCGCCTTCGAGGTTGCCAAGGGCGAGAAGGCCTCGCTCCTCGACCCGCGCGCGGCCTGGGACGGCGAGGGCTACGCCGTCGTCGCGAACGAGGGCGTGCCCGGCTGGAGCCCGGGCCACTCGCGCGCGTACCGCGTCTCGGCAGGCGGGCAGGCCTCGCCGTGGAAACTCGCGGGGTTTCTCGCGTGGAGCTACGCCTTCGGCGCGGACCCGGCCGGCAAGCGCACCTGCGTCTTCAGCAGCAACCGCTTCGGCCACGGCAGCTATCACAACGCGTACATGGTGAACGTGGCGCAGGGCGCAAGCACTGGCGCGCGGCACGTCCTGGCCGGGCTGCAGGACACCTACAGCCCGCGCAACGACCTCTGGGCCGCGGTCGCATTCGACGGGAAGAACTTCGTGGCCGTGGTCGAGCAGTCGGACCTGCAAAAGAGGGGACACCACGCCGCGCCATCGGTCTGGCTCGTGGCCACGCGCGTGGACCCCAAGACCGCGGCCACGCTCGACCTGCCCTCCGGGCCGGCCGAGGGCACGAAGGTCGACATGCGCGGGCCGACCGGCACGCCGGCCTATAAGCAGGCCGTCGAGAAGGGCAAGACGCAGAAGGGGCTCCGGGCCGCGTATGAAAAGGACGTGCAGCTTCGCCACCCGGCGCTCGCCTCGGCCGGCGGCGGCAAGAGCCTGCTCGTCTACTCCCGCCACGGGGGCGTGAACAAGTTCAAGATCCACGCGGTGGTGCTGACGGAATAGATTCGAGCCGGAATCCGGAAAATCCGCGCGGGCCGGGAGGCGACTCCCGGCCCGCGGTGTTTCGAGCATCTGCCGACAACGGGCCTTTTCAGGCCTGAAACTTTCTGCGAGAATTCCGGGACCATGCAGCGCGTCGGCCCGGACCTACGGGCAGGAGGCCCAAGAGTGGGCGAAAGCGGAAAGAGCGACGCGGAGATCCTCGCGGCCTATGCGGCCGGGGATGCCGAAGCCTTCGGGCGGCTGGTGAGCACGCACGGCGGGATGGTCTACCACACCTGCCTGCGCGTGACCGGCGAGCGCACGCTCGCCGAGGACGCGGCCCAGGCCGCGTTTGTCATCCTGGCCCGAAAGGCCCGGCGCGTCCACGGGAACGTGGGCGCGTTCCTCCACGGCGTCGCCGTGAACGTCGCGCGAAAGGCGCGCGACGCCGAGCTCGCCCGCCGGGGCCGAGAGAGGGAAGCGGCTGCCATGAAAAGAGAGCTTGAAGCGGTGTCGGGCCCTGACGCGGACTGGGGCGCGGTCCGGCCCCATCTCGACGGAGCCATTGGGCGCCTGCCACGGCGGGAGCGCGAGGTCGTGATCCGGCACTATCTCGAAGGCGCCTCGCGCAGCGAGGTCGCGCGCACGCTCGGCGTGCCCGAGGGCACGGTCTCGTCGCGCCTGGCTCGCGCGCTCGCGCGGCTGCGAAAGCGCCTCGCGCGCAAGGGGGCGCCCCTCGGCACGGTCGTGCTGGGGGGAGTGCTCGCGGGCCGTGCGGCCGAGGCCGCCTGCCCTGCGTTCCTCACCGGTGCGGGCGGCACGCTCGTCACGGCCGGAGGCGTAGCTGGCGCGGCGGGCTCGTCCGCGCTGCTCGCCCCGAAAGTGGCCGCCCTCGTGAAGGGAGGGCTCAAGGCAATGTTCTGGGCGAAAATGAAGGCAGTCGCGTGCGTGACCGCCGCGGTCGCGGTCGCAGGCGGCGGGGCGATCGCCGCGGGCGCGGACGGCGCGGTCGCGAAGGACGAGGCGATCCGGGCGAAGGTCGTCCAGGTCGAACTCGCGCCGACGAATCGCCCGGGGATGACTGCGCAAGTCACGCTCGACAAGGGCGCCGCGCACGGCGTGCGGGAGGGGTTCATTTTTGAGATTAGGCGCGACGGAAAGGCCGTCAATCGCATCGAGATTCGGCGTGTCGATGCGGAGGGCTCGGTCGGCTCCGCCTTCTGGGGCGAAGGGAACCCGGCGTGGAAAGGAGAGATCAAGGTCGGCGACCTCGCCACCACGAAGCTCACGGTCGTGGACGCGGGCGCGGAGGATCCCGCCCCTCCGGTCGCGCCCGCCGCCTGGGGCGAGGCCGTGAACGGCCTGCGGCTGCGGCTGTCGATCGAGCCGGCGGTCTGGCGTCCGAACGCGAAGGTCCGGTTGACCTGCTCGGTGGAGAACGTCTCGGACGAGGCGATCCGAATCCGGGACTGGCGCTCGGTCTGGGACGGGCTGATCCTGACCGACGCGGGGGGCCGACAGATACGGCCGGGCGGCGGTGCGAATAAATCCCGGCCGCTGATGCCGGACGACTTTCCGATCATCGCGCCGGGTCGCTCGCTTGCCTTCCGGATCGACGGCCGGTTCCGCGACGGCAAGCTCATCCTGCCGGTCAGCACCGGCGGAATTCGCCACTGGCCCAACATGGGAGACGAGTCTCTAACGCCCGGGGCCTACGTCCTGACGGCCCGACTGACCGACGCCCGCAAGTCGCTCGACCGTCTTTCGGGAGCCTTGAAGGACAAAGTTCGCGACCGGCTCTGGCCGGGCCCGGAGGCGAGGTCGGCGCCAGTGCGCATCGTGGTCGCGGGGCCGGAGGCCGTCAACGGCCTACGACTGCGGTTGGTGACCAAATACGAGATACTCCTGAGGAACGGCGATTCGATTATCTGCGATCTTGGGGTCGAAAAGCAGGGACAACTTGAGATAAGGACCTACAGCGGTGTCTACACGGACGTCCCCTATGCGGGCAAGCCCTTCAGAACCAAGGTGGCCAGGAAAGATATCCTAACCATTCGGCCGACGCTTGCGTGGCCGATGCTCCGCTGGGAGAACGTGGGCGACAAGCCCCTCGTCTTCTACCGCAACCGGAGCGCTGACCTGCGCGGCCGCGTTTTTTTGCAGGCCGCCGACGGCAGGATGCTCCTAGCCCGGCAGTTCGAGGGCGAGGTTCCCAAGGGAATGCAGCAGGTCCGCATCGAGCCGGGCAAGTTCGACGAGGAGCCGTTCGCTCCGTGGCACTGGGTCGTGAAGCCGGAGAAGGCGGGCGAGTACACGCTCTGGGTGGAGTTCGAGAATCACGCGGTGCGGGCGCAGTCGAAGAACGCGGGTGAAGTTCAGTGGACCGGCAGGGTCCGCTCGAATAAGGTGAGGGTAACGCTCGGCGGAAAGGGCGCGGCCGGGCTCGCGAAGCCGGAATGGAAGCAGGCCATCCGCGAGAAGCTGAAGAAGAAGGTCTCCCTCGAGTTCGTGGGCACGCCGGCGGAGGAGGGCCTCGCCTTCCTCCAGAAGATGGGCCAGGTCAACATCGTGATCGATCCGGCGTGCGGGGACCGACTCAAGGCCCCGGTTAACCTTCGCGTCAAGGACATGCCGCTGGAGAAGGCGCTGCCTTGGATGCTGCGGCTGACCGGCACGAAGATGACTCTCAAGGACGGCGCGATCGTTATCCTGCCCCGCGAGGGCGGCGGCGCGGACGCCCCGGAACCGAAAGCGCCGGAGGAAGAGGACATCTTCTAAGTCGGAGTTGGGGACAAGAAGCGCGGGCCGGGAGGCGACTCCCGGCCCGTCGTCTTTTCCATCGTCAAGACGCGCGTCAGCCGGTGATCTGCCCGCCCGAGCCGCCGACGAAGATGCCCTTGAGGTTCATACTGAGTTGCTCGGCGTTGGGGCTCGACTCGAGCGCGATCTCTTTCGTGACGAGGCCCGACTTCACCAAGTCCACGAGGCTCTGGTTCATGTCCTGCATGCCCTCCTCGCGGCAGGAGCGGATGATGTCGCCGATCTTCTCGTCCTCGCCCTCGCGGATGGCCTTCTTGATGGACGGGTTCACGATCATGAGCTCGACCGAGGGCACGAGCGGCGCCTCCTTCTTCGCGCCCTTGAGGAGTTTTTGCACGATCACGGCCTTGAGATTGAAGTACATGAGCGCACGCATCGCCTCGTGCCGATCGGCCGGGAAGAAGTCGAGCATGCGGCCGATGGTCTGCGGGGCGCTCGAGGAGTGGAGCGTCGTGAAGACGAGGTGCCCGGTCTCGGCCGCGATGAGCGCGGTCTCGAGCGTCTCGGCGTCACGCATCTCGCCGATGAGGATGACGTCCGGATCCTCGCGGACCATGTACTTGAGCGCCGTCTTGAACGCGTCCACGTCGATGCCGACCTCGCGCTGGTTCACGAAGCTCTTCGCGTCCTTGTAGAGGTACTCGATCGGGTCCTCGATCGTGAGGATGTGGCAGCGGCGATGGACGTTGATCTGGTTGATGATGGACGCGAGCGTCGTGGACTTGCCGGAGCCGGTGATGCCGCTCACGACCACGAGCCCCTGCTCGAAGCCCGGCAGGTGCCCGATGCCGGGCGGCAGGTGGAGCTCCTCAAACGTGGGGATGTCGAACATCACGCGCCGCGCGGCGAGGCTCGTCGAACCGCGCTGCCGGAAGACGTTGATGCGGAAGCGTCCCACCCCGTGCAGACTGTAGGCGAAGTCGACCGTGCCCATGCGGTCGTACTGCTCGCGCTGGAAGGGGGTCATCAGGCCCACCGCGAGCCGGTCGACGTCCTCGCCCGCGAGCGGTCGCGTTTCCATGCGCCGCACCGTGCGCGCGACGCGGAAGATGGGCGCCGAGCCGGCCTTGAGGTGCAGGTCGCTCGCGGTGTGGCGGGCCATCAGCTCGAAGAGCTTGGCCACCTCCGCTGGAATCGGGGGGACCTCGTGCATCTCGGCGGCGGTCATGGGTCTACTCCTTCCCCTGGGGCGGCGGCCGCACGGGCACGCCGCGTTCGGCCAGAAAACGTCGGGCCTCGGCGATCGAGTGCTCGCCGTAGTGGAAGATCGAGGCGGCGAGCGCCGCGTCGGCCTTTCCGTCAGTGAGCGCCTCGGCGAGGTGCGCAAGATTGCCCGCGCCGCCCGAGGCCACGACCGGCACGGTCACCGCCTCGGCCACGGCGCGCGTGAGCGGAATGTCGTATCCCTTTCTCGTGCCGTCGCGGTCCATGCTCGTGAGCAGGATCTCGCCCGCGCCGCGGCGCACGACCTCGACGGCCCACTCGAGCGCGTCCACGCCCGTGGGACGGCGGCCGCCGTGGGTGTAGACCTCCCAGCGGCCGTCCGCGCCGCGCTTGGCGTCGATGGCCGCGACCATGCACTGCGAGCCGAAGCGCCCGGCCGCGCGGTCCATAAAGGAGGGCTCGGCCACGATCGCGCTGTTGACCGAGACCTTGTCCGCGCCCGCGGAGAGAAGGTCGCGCACGTCCTCGGGCCGACGCACACCGCCGCCCACGGTCACGGGGCAGAAGGCCACGGCCGCGGTGCGCTCGACCACGCCGAGAATGGTCCGGCGCTCCTCGTGCGTGGCCGTGATGTCGAGGAAGGCGATCTCGTCGGCGCCCGCCTCGTCGTAGCGCGCGGCCGCCTCGACCGGGTCGCCCGCGTCGCGCAGGTCCACGAAGTTGACGCCCTTGACGACGCGGCCGTCTTTAACGTCTAGACACGGGATGATGCGCTTGGCGAGCATGGGGCCCTTTCGCTCCGGCGGCCCTGGGCATTCTATGCGCTTGCCGGGGCGCCGGCAAGCGGAAAGACGCGCATCCGGACGCCTCCGCGCGGCCGTGCCGCTTGAAAACGCGCGCGCGCGGCCCTACAATGGCGCCTCGTCCGACGGGAGGAGCGGCTTGAACGAGCTTCGCGAGCGCATCTTCGAGGAGATCCTGCCCTACGTCCAGACGCCCGGTCAGTACGCCGGCGGCGAGGTGAACGCGGTCGTCAAGCGCCACGAGGACGCGGCGCTCACGGTGTGCCTCGCCTTCCCCGACACCTACGCCGTGGGCATGAGCCACCTGGGGCTGCGCATTCTCTACCACGTGCTCAACGCGCGCGGGGACGTGGCCTGCGAGCGCGCCTTCGCTCCGTGGATGGACATGGAAGCGCGGCTTCGCGCGGCGAGCTGGCCGCTTTGTTCCCTGGAGAGCTTCACGCCGCTGGACAAATTCGACCTCGTGGGGTTTTCGCTTCAGTACGAACTCTCGCACACGAATCTCCTCACGATGCTCGACCTCGGCCGCATCCCGATCCGGGGCGCGGACCGGACCGAGGCGCACCCGCTCGTCTGCGCGGGCGGTACGGGCGCACTCAGCCCCGAGCCGATCGCGCCCTTTGTGGACTTCTTCGTCGTGGGCGAGGCGGAGGAGGCAATTCTGGAAATCGCCGGCCGCCTGATCGAGGCCAAGAAGAGCCGCGCCTCACGCCGCGAGCGGCTGCTCGACCTCGCGCGGAACGTGCCGGGGGTCTACGTGCCGGAGCTCTACGAGGCCGGCGCGGACGGCGCCGTCCGGCCGACCGGGCCGGGCGCGCCCGAGCAGGTCGCGCGGCGTATCGTCCAGGACCTCGACGCGGCGAGCGCGCCGACGCGGCCGGTCGTGCCCACGGTCGAGATCGTGCACGACCGCGTGGTCGTGGAGATCATGCGCGGCTGCGGCCACGCCTGCCGCTTCTGCCAGGCCACCTGCGCGTACTGGCCGCTGCGACGCCGCTTGCCCGGGACCATTGAGCGCCTCATTCGCGAGTCGCTCGCCGCGACCGGGCACGAGGAGGTCGCGCTCGTCTCGCTCTCGAGCGGCGACTATCCGGACCTCGCCGGGCTCATCGGGCGCCTCGCACCCTTCCTGGAGGAGCAGGGGGTCTCGATCTCGCTGCCGAGCCTGCGCGTGACCGACGAATCCGCACGCCTGCCCGCGCTCGTCAAGCGCGTGCGCCGCGGCGGACTCACGCTCGCGCCCGAGGCCGCCTCCGACCGCCTCCGCCGCATCATCGGAAAGCCGGTCGCCGACGGGGACCTCTTCGCGAACGTCGAGGCGGCCTACGCCGCCGGATGGGAGGGATTGAAGCTCTACTTCATGATCGGCCTGCCCGGCGAGCGCGACGAGGAGGCCGCGGGCATCGCGTCGCTCGCGGGGCGCGCCAGCGCCGCGCGCCGCCGCGTGGCGCGCGGCCCGGGCCGGGTCAACGCCTCGGTCTCGAACTTCGTGCCGAAGCCGGGCACGCCCTTCCAGTGGGAGGCCTTCGCCGACCGCGACGCGCTGCGCGCGCGGCAGGGGATCGTCCGCGACGGGGTCCGCTCCCGCCGGGTGCGCCTGCGGTTCCACGACCTCGACATGTCCTGGCTCGAGGCGGTCCTGAGCCGGGGGGATCGGCGGCTCGCGAGCGCGATCGAGCACGCCTGGCGCCTCGGCGCGCGCTTCGACGCGTGGACCGAGGGCTTCGGCCTCTCGCGCTGGGAGACGGCGTTCCGCGAATGCGGGATCGACCCGGCCGCCTACACGGGTGAGAGGGCCATCGACGCGCCGCTGCCCTGGGACCACATCGAGATGGGTCGAACAAGCGATTACCTCGCAAGCGAGCGCGACACGGCGCGCGCCCTGTGCGCGGAAGGAGAAGCCCCGTGAAGCCAACCCGGAAGCGCGCCGAAATCCGCACACTTGTCAAACGCGAGGCGAAGGAGGCGACGCGCCTCGCGCGCGAGATCTGGAAGCTCGCCGAACCCGCGTTCGGTGAGACCGGCTCCGCGCGACTCCTCGCCGACTACCTCGCGAGCCGCGGCTTCAAGGTGGACTTCCCCGTCCGCAGCGTGCCGACCGCGTTTTGCGCGCGGTGGGGGAGGGGAAGGCCGGTAGTCGGCATCCTCGGTGAGTATGACGCGCTGCCCGACTGCGGCCTCGCGCGTGGGACGTGGGGCCACGGATGCAGCCATCACCTGCTCGGCGTGGGCGCGGCCGCGGGCGCGGTCGCGGTCGCGCGGCTCCTCGAAGAGAAGAAGAAGCGCGGCCGGGTCGAGTACTGGGGCTGCCCGGCCGAGGAGGCGCTCGCGGGCAAGGTCTACATGGCGCGCGACGGCGCGTTCCGGGGCCTGGATGCCTGCGTCGCCTGGCACCCGGGCGGCGAGAACGCGTGCCAGGCCGCAGGCGGATCGGCTCTTGATTCAATCGTCTACGAGTTTTTCGGCCGCACCGCGCACGGCGCGTGGCCGGCGGGCGGGCGAAGCGCGCTCGACGCGGCCGTGCTCACGGACGTCGCCGCCAACTATCTGCGCGAGCACGTGCCCGACCACGTGCGCATCCACTGCGTGATCCGCGACGGAGGGAACGCGCCGAACGTCGTGCCCGAGTACGCGCGCATCTGGTACTACACGCGCGCGAAGGACCGCGAGGAGGTCGCGGACATCACGCGCCGGCTCACGCGCTGCGCGCGCGGTGCCGCGCTCGCCACCGAGACGCGTCTCAAGGTCACGAAGCTCACCGGCGTCTACAGCCGGCTCGAGAACGGGTCCATGGCCGAGCTCGTGCGCGACAATCTTGTATTGATGGGCGCGCCGCGGCCGAGCGCCGCGGACGTGCGCGCCGCGCGCAAGGCCGGTAACCGGCGGCCCGAGTTCGCGCGCGGCGTGGAGAAAAAAATCGGCACGACCCAGGGCAAAGGTTCGAGCGATCAGGACAACGTCTCCCGGCTCGCGCCGCTGGGTTCGTTCTCGGTCGCGTGCGTGCCCAAGGGAACGCGCGGCCACCACCGCGAGACCACGGCGCAGTCGAATCAATCCTTCGCGCATCGCGGGATGCTCCGCGGTGCGGAGGTCATGGCCGCGATCGCGTGGGATCTCGCGACCGACGCCAAGCGCCTCGCCCGCATCCGCGCCGAGTTCAGGAAGGGCACGAAGGGGTTCCGATACGATCCCTTGATTCCGAAGCGGCAGCGCCCGCCGATCGAGGGGGTGTGAGGCGTGCGAACCAAGTACGCCAGAATCGGAGGACTCGCTATCGGAGGAATTCTGCTGCTGGCCGGCCTCTCCTATCTAACAACTTCGGTAATCTGGGATGGAGGCTTCTCATCGGGAAGAATCATCATTGTAGTTCAGGATGACTCCGGCCATCCTATCGAAGGGGCGGTGCTGCATGTCTGCGAGGCAGGGTCACGCCAGCCCGCAAAGGAGTATCCGATCCATGAGCACGGCCTTTCTCCATTGGTTAGCGACAGCGAGGGAAAGATCGTGTGCCATCAGATTCGCGAAGGCCTGCAATTCGGTGGGCGCGCTTGGCTTCTCTTTTGGGTCATTCCTGTGGGGGCAAGAGCGCCGGACTTTGACTGCACGCTCACTTGCAGCGGCTATGACCCCCTTTTCTTTTCGATCTGGAAGCTGTTCGAAAGTCCGCACGAATTTTATGACGACTTCCCTAAAGTCATGCATGTCGTAGACGGCCAACCAGTCGAGATGAAAGTCTTTGAGCATCACATGGTTCTTATAGAAGCGAAATAACTCCGTGTAGCAAGGCTATGCGCGGCCGTCTAGTGCGCGGCGCGCGTTATTTCGCCGCCAGCCGCGGCAGGAGTTCTCGCTCGATCCGCGTGCGGATCTCGGCCGCCACCAGCCGAAAGACCTCTAGGCGCTTCTCGCGCGACCCGACCGCGGCGGCCGGGTCCTCCAGCGGCCAGTGGAGGATCTCGCGCGCGGTCGGGAAGACCGGGCAGTTCTGCCGCACCTCGTCGCAGGTCGTGACCGCGAAGTCGATCCGCTGACCGAGGAACTCGCGCACGTGCTTGGGCCGGTGGCCCGAGAGGTCGAGGCCGTAGTCCTCCCTCATGAGCTCGACCGCGAGGGGGTGCACCGCTTCGGCCGGCGCGCTGCCCGCGCTCACGACCTCGACGCCCGCAGGCGCGATCGAGCGCAGAAGCGCCTCGGCCATCTGGCTGCGGCAGGAGTTCCCGACGCAGAGAAAGAGGACGCGGACCGCGGGGTCGTCGCTTCCGGACATGGTCGCCTTCTCCTCCGGTTCTTCCTGTAATCGCGATGATAGGGCCGAGCATTCTGCCAGGCAAGCGCGAGGAGACTTGATTCGGCGGGGGGGGGGCGCGTAGAATCCCCGTCCGGAGGCTGTCGATGGAAGCCCTGCTGACGATCCGCTCCGGCCGGACCCCGGGCAAGAAGCTGCGCGTTACCGGGGGCGCGCGCATCGTCCTGGGCCGGGCCACGAGCGCTGGGCTCCAGCTCCTCGACGAAGGGGTGAGCCGGCACCACTGCGTGGTCGAGATTCGCGACGGGAAGCTCACGGTCACGGACCTCAACTCCTCCAACGGCACCTACGTCAACAACGCGCCGGTACGAAGCCGGATCCTGAAGGACGGCGACCTTCTGCGCGTCGGCCTCGCGGCGATCGAGGTGAGCGTGCAGAGCGCGCCAGGCACGGGCGTGCAGGTTCGCCGGACCACCACGCTGCGGCTGGTGGGCGAACCGGGAGCGGTCCCCGGCCGGAAGGACACAAAGCAGACGCTCGTCGTCTCGGCGGCCGAGGCCGCGGCCAAGGCGGAGACCGCTCCCGA
>Ga0272441_10005712_pt1 | contig 21393 bp, 17 predicted proteins | sample SSMProp6N_FD_193582 | JGI IMG/M metagenome (GOLD analysis project Ga0272441, IMG submission 193582) | Marine sediment archaeal communities from Little Sippewissett salt marsh, Falmouth, MA, United States - SSM-Prop-6N | ecosystem: Environmental > Aquatic > Marine > Wetlands > Sediment ... | reverse complement strand
CGTAGAGTCGTTAGATCGTTGGCTGATAGGCTAAAATGGTGAAATGGAGCATGGGAGAGACGGGGAGAAGAATCAAGAAAGAAAAAAGAGTCAAGAGTCAAGAATTAAAGACCAATTGGGGTATAAGGTATAGGGTATAAGACAAAGACAAGAAGCAAGAATCAAGAAAGAAGATCAAAAATCCGGTTTGATGAATATAAATGACCATTTTTTGTCATTCTGAGCGACTGAAAGGAGCGAAGAATCTTTACCTGCAATCAGAATCATGTTGTGCTGTGTGAATCGCCATCGGTCAATCCTTTGCGATCTATTGATAAAAGATGAATGGTGAAAGCAATTTTGAATTTTGAAAGAAGAATGAGAAACATTGATATATAAAGAAAAAGAAGAAAAATCCTGTGACGAATTATGACTTGACAATGGTTTTTTTTTATTGTATGTTGGTGTTACGAAAATAAAAAACGTAACATTTATTTGAATATGACGATACTTACAGGATAGGGAGAAAATGTGATGAAATCCTTTTCGACTCTGTTATTCTCGATTATTTTGAGTGTTCATCTTGTTGCGGAATCCGTTGATTCCGATTCTATTCAGGTGAAATATACATTCAATCCGATTGTCAAGATTGCCACGAAAACTGACGGTGCCCAGAGGGACCTGGCAGCAAGTGTGTCCGTGATAGAATCCACTGAAATTGAACACGCGGCTACGAATCAAGTGTTCGAGCTGGTGGGTCAGCAGGTGCCCGGACTATATGTGACAGAATGGGGACTCATGGGATTTGGCGTGGCAGGACAATCTGCCGGAAAATTATCCATACGGGGGATGGGTGGAGGCGCCAATACACACGTACTGATTCTTCGAAATGGCCGTCCCGATTTTATGGGGTTGATGGGATGTACCATCGCAGATGAATTCAATACCCAGGGAGTCGACCGAATCGAGGTCATACGCGGCCCCGGTTCGTTTCTATACGGCACGAATGCAACCGGAGGGGTTATCAATATTGTATCAAAAGAGATGCATCATGCTGGATTTGAGACTCATATGGAAGCAGGCGCCGGCAGCTATAATTCAAATCAGTTTGCGTTGAGTCATGGAGGCAAGATCGGAACTCTGGATTATTACCTCACAGCTTCGAGAAGCACAACAGACGGTCATCGCGAGGATGCCAGTGCCTCTTATACAGGGAATCATTATACCGCGCATCTGGGATATTCGATTGATAAGAATACCACGGTTGATTTCAATGCCACCTGGGCATATTTGGATCTCTATGATCCGGGACCGGTGACAGATCCCAAATCAAATGACTGGTATGATATCAACCGGTCCGGGGGCGATCTGACTTTATCGCATTTTTCAGATTTTGGAGAAACTCATGTGAAGTTACATGGAAATTTCGGACATCATGAATTTTTTGACGGCTGGGAATCTTACGACCGTCTTGTCGGCGTGATGGCCTATCAGACCCTGATTCCCTGGACAGGCAATACTTTAATCGCCGGAATTGATTTTAAAGAATACGGGGGTGACGCCAAAGAAGAAGGTGCGGATCATCCGCCCTATTATATCACAGAATACGCTCCATATTTGCATGTGCAGCAGTTACTGGTCAGCCGGCTGTTGCTGACCGGCGGTTTGCGAATGGAACATCATGAACTCTATGGATGGGAAACACTGCCGAAAGCAGGAGTGGTCTTTCATTTGTCTGAAACGAATGCCATACGCCTTTCAGCGGCCAAGGGATTTCGCAGCCCCTCTATCCGCGAGCTCTATTTCTGGCGGCCGGCCAATGATGATTTGTCTCCGGACCGATTGTGGAATTATGAACTGGGTCTGACTCAGGAAATCGGCCGGCGATTCAAGATCGAAGCGACTGCATTTCGGGCTGAAGGATCGAATTTAATTCAGTTCAGCGGTCCGCCGCCTCTCTGGGTAAACAGCGGCGAATATACACATCATGGTGTGGAATGCATGGCGGCCTGGATGCCGATCCCTTCTTTTTATTTAAGCGGTGCCTGGACGTTTATGGATTTAGAGGATGAGGCTTATAACATTCCCAAGCAGAAGTTGTCTATTCATGCACGATATCAGATCGGTCGAATCACCATTTCAGGGCAATTGCTTTCAATCCAGGAATGGAAAGGGGCGGATTTTTCAAAATCGGATGCAAATCCTGATATTTATAATATGGACGATTATACAGTGGTCAATGTGTCTTCTTATTTCCACCTTATCAATGGTTTGGGCATCAAACTGTCCCTTAAAAATGTTCTGTATGAATCCTATCAGGCCATGTATGGATATCCTATGCCGGGAAGAACGCTTCATGGAATGTTCAGTTATGATTTCTAGTCGAACCAAACAGATGATATACAGCGCGCTTTTTATGGCGCTGGGATTTTTGTTTCCGGTTATATTTCACATGGTCGGAATGGGCAAGGTATTCCTGCCCATGTTCTGGCCGCTGGCTGTCAGCGGATTTTTTTTAACCTGGCCGTTTGCTGTGGCGGTGGGAATATTGACTCCGGTTATCAGCTTCTTATTGACAGGGATGCCGCCGGTGCCTATTTTACAGCTGATGATGATCGAATTGTCTGTAATGGTGCTGACAATCCGTTTGTTGTTTGTAAAAACATCGCTTGGCGTGTTATGGATTGTGGCCCTGGGAATACTGATTTCACGTATTTTCACCTGGATCGGTGCCGGATGGATTGCCCCTTTGCTGGGGCTGCCCCCGAATGTCTATGCAATCAAGAAAATGATCGAAGGCATTCCGGGGATAACGGCTATGCTCATTGTTGTGCCCCTTTTGGTCAACCGCATTCAATCGATCCCGATTTTTCATTCGAGGAAATCCTGTGTCGAAAGCGCATCGTGATTATTTCAACGGGCTTGCCCCGGAATGGTCTGCGCGAATGGCGGATGATCATCGATTCCGGGAATTCCTCCTTCAATTCGGTGTATCCAGAGGCGACTGCGTATTGGATGCAGGCGCGGGCACCGGCCGGATGACCCGGCATCTGATTGAGCTTGTGGGTACAGGCGGCCGGGTGCTGGCCCAGGATTTTGCCATTGAAATGGTCTGTGAAGGCCGGCGGGTGCTTCCGGATTCAGGCGCTTTATGGATTTGTGATGATTTGTGTTCCCTGAGTTATGCCGGCGATGTGTTTGACAAAGTGCTCTGCTTTTCTGTGTTTCCTCACATTCAGGATCCTTCCCGTGCGTTAAAGGAAATTTATCGTGTTTTAAAGCCGGGCGGAAAGCTCCTTATTCTGCATACCTCGGATAGTGCCGGGCTCAATGCGTTTCATGCCTCTCTTGAGAGTGTGGTCCGATCGGACCGTCTTCCTGCCCCGGATGAAATGATCGGTTATTTTCACCAAGCGCAAATTGAACCACTCTCTGTCATTGATCAGACGGATTTATACTGGGCAGAGGGAAGAAAGACAGACAAATCATTTAATGATGTTACCAGTCCTTCCAGGCAATCCGGCAGAAATAGATAATGAGTATCGCCTGTATCCACGGGAATATGGGATACCACCAAATACCATTGATGTCTGGTCTTGCCATAATGATATGAACCAAAACAGGCTGAAAGATCATCCATGCCCCATCAATTATTCCCAAAATCAATCCCGAATGTTTTTATCTGCCTATAAGGCATAATTCATAATTTTTGCTTTCTGTCCCAAAGTTCACCTGCCACACGATTAAAGGAAGGTTGTCGATATTTCAGGGCACCAGGTGAAAATTGATAATAAGAAATGCATTGATCATATAATTGATTTGATTTTATCAAGCATTTTTATTATAATGGATCAATATTTAACTTCACGAATACGACATCTTTTATGCTGACTCCAATGAGAGATCATCTATACAATAACAATGAAATTGCTGTTGACAGATACCTATCATATGTCCATATATAGCGATTGCAGTCAAAACAGAATGGATCATATGTGCATATTTAGCGATATTATGATCACTGAATATCGTGCTATATTTTTAATTTGCAAAAGAAGTCCCACGATGGAGATCATGCGATTCTTAGTCAATCATTACGGCAAAATAATTAAGTTTGTTCTGGCAAGGTAAGATAAGAAACCGATAAATTCCGCATAAATTCTTTTATTCTGAAATCCATTGATTTGGGAGGCGAAAATGAATGAGAGAGAAAAGACATTTGGCCTGGTAAACATGATGATCCGGACCACGGTGATTTTTTTATTAGGATTGTTTGCCATCAATAAAGCAATTGGTCAGGAATATACGATCGGATATACGGAAGGGGAATTTGGACCAACAGATCCTTATTACATATGCCCGCCCAGCAGTGAAAGAACGGAAATACCCGGTGCGTCCGATATTGACTTTGAGATTTCAACTTCAGGTGCATCATCGATTGTAGAATTTTTCGAAGATGGCGAACTAAAAGTATGGTTTTCTGGCGGGGGCGTGGATACGGATGACGCGGTCTGGCTATACTGCAATGGACCCTACTGGGTGATCGTTGTGTTTATTGAAACTTTTACTAGCCAAACCTATTATACTGTCTATGGCGTTGACCTGGTCAATTTTTCTTATGAAATCATTCTTCCTGAAACCTCTTTATATGAATCCTTCGGAGATGTTCAGCAAAGCCCTGATGAAAAACTGGCCTGGTTTTATCTGACAAGGGATTTCACAGGTGCCGAAGGTTCGTATCACTGGATTTATGATTTTTCTCTGGGATTCAGCATTACACTGAATGATAATCATGATGATGATTTAATTAATTTGTCTGCAGAGGTGGAGCCTATAAGCGGCAAACCTTCTGTAAAACTCAAACAGGGCACTTCAGTTTTCGCCATGGGAGATTTGCCCTGGCTTAAAGTGACTGAACCGGATCCGGGAGACGAGTGGTGTTCTTTTGAAGAAGAAGACATCACATGGAGCAGACAGGGATGGCCTTCCGGATCACAGGTCAAACTATACTACACAACCAATTACAGTACCCTTGAAAACAGTGTTTGGTATCCCATCAGTACGGTAACAAATTCAGGAAGTTATGAATGGGAGGTTCAGTTTTTATCTGCTGAATCAGATAAATGCCGGATTCTGGTGGCAGATGCGGGAGATCATCCTGAGAATGTTCTTTATGTCTATGATGTGATGGATGAGGATTTCACCATATCCCCTCCTGCGCTTACAGTGACTGATCCTGATGGGGGAGAAAACTGGGAAATCGGCAGCGGTCATCCGATTCAATGGTCGGATACGGATATGAATAACAGTGACAGGGTGACCATTGAGCTGTCAAGAGACAACGGTTCAAGTTACAGTCCGCTGTTTTCAAATATTTACAACTACCACAGCAAATCTTGGGAAGTGAGCGGTCCTCCCACGTCTCAGGCTCTAATAAAAATTAAGTGGGAAGACCACCCTGAAATTTTTGATATTAGTGACAATAATTTCAGCATTCATGCGCTGTCTTTGATGATCACGTCGGCTTCTCTCCCGGACGGCATGGCCGGCGCGGGCTATTCCGTGACTCTGCAGGCGGAAGGCGGCTGGGGCACATATGCCTGGTCCGTTCTTTCAGGGAGCCTGCCCCCGGGTCTTAATATAAACAGCTCGACAGGTAAAATTTCGGGGATCCCAACAACTGAAGGCAACTATAATTTCACAGTAAAAGCAGAAGACAGCCAATCGCCACCCGATTCAGATACTCAGGCTTTCAGCGTGACGATCAACGCTCCGCAACCGGTTCTTGAGGTCAATAAAGCCAGCCTGACTTTCAATGCGGTCGAGGAAGGAGCCAATCCGGAGGATCAGACATTCAATATCACCAATGGGGGTGGCGGTGCGTTCAACTGGAGCATTACGGACGATATGTCATGGCTCTCAGTCGATCCGGTCAGCGGAAGCCTGGCATCAGGGTCGAGCGCGGTGACCGTTTCCGTTAACGCTTCCGGATTTGATACCGGCGCGTATTACGGCACGATCACCGTGAGTGCGACAGGAGCAATGGGTTCTCCAAAGACAATTGATGTGACTCTGAATATTACAGAGCCACAACCGCCGGTGCTCCAAGTCAATCGGACCAGTCTGACATTCAGCGCTGCCCAGGACGGGGCCAACCCGGCTGATCAAATTTTCAATATCAAAAATGGCGGTAACGGGACCTTTGACTGGAGCATCACTGAAGATGCGTCCTGGTTGTCGGTCAATCCCTCAAATGGAAGTACAACAGCAGAGACAGATGCAATCACTGTTTCAGCAGACATTTCAGGACTTACCGAAGGCAGTTATACTGCAACTGTTACCGTGTCTGCTGCCGGTATTGAGAGCAGTCCGCAGACCATTGATGTGGGTTTAAATATAACGAACATTCCTGTTATCCCGGGTGATGAGAACTGGGATGACCGGTTTTCTTTACCCATACCTGAACCAAATGAAGATGGATGGGGTTTCTCTGTTGATGATATTGTAGTCAATGGGATGGATATATATGTCGTTGGCGGAACTTTACAAGGTTTTGATGACCCTATTCCATATAATTATCACTGGGACGGTACAAGTTGGTCATTAATGCCTCCATTAAATGCGTATTCATTAGCTATTTGTTTGAGCGGTAATGATATCATTGTTAGTTGTGGTCCATTTGCTCAAGAGGGCAATATTGAAACAAATTATATCGCTAGGTGGGATGGAAGCCATTGGTCTTCAATCGGGACAGGACTTGATGATTATGTTTTGGACATTGCTGCAGGAAGCGGGGACACATTATATGTATGTGGATGGGTTTATGACAGAGGTCTCGCAATGTGGGATGGAACCAGCTGGTCCTTCCTGGGAAGTGCCAATAGTTTACCCCGTAAGATTGCAGTAAATGGCAGTGATGTTTATGTGGTGGGGGATTTTACAGAAATCGGCGGTATCCACGCCAATTACATCGCAAAATGGGATGGCAGCACCTGGTCTGCTTTGGGAGAGGGTTTAAACGATTGGGCTGAGGCCGTGGCTGTATGCGGAAACGATGTTTACGCGGGTGGAGAATTTACCAGCGCGGGCGGCACTTGGGCACCCTGTATTGCCAGATGGGATGGCAGTACATGGTCTTCATTGGGGGATGGAATATTTAATTATAGGGTGAGTGCAATAGCGATCGGTGAAAATTACATTTATGTGGGAGGAGATTTCCATTCTGCCGGTGATGTTGATGCTAACAATATCGCCAAATGGGATGGCAGTAACTGGTTCGCGCTTGGAAGCGGGGTGAATTGTTGTGTTGACGAAATCGTCATTGACGGTAGAGATGTATATGTATGCGGCACTTTTTCTGAGGCAGGTGGGAGGTCAATTTCGAATGTAGCCTGCTGGCATGAACCTGACGGCCATGTGACGTCTCTGCCATCCGGCCGGCATCAGGCGGATGGGGCAAAGATTCCGGATGTGTTCGCTTTAAAGCAGAATTATCCGAATCCGTTCAATCCGGTCACAACCATCGCATTCGATCTGCCGGAGCCATGTCGTGTGCAGATTGAAATTTACAATATGCGGGGCAAAAGATGTGTGACCCTGCTGGACAGAGAGTATTCCGCGGGATCTCACCAGGCTGTCTGGGACGGCAGGAACAAGAGCGGCCGGATGGTGACTTCAGGCATTTATCTATACAGGATTCGTGCAGGAGCGTTTCAAGGACTGAAAAAACTGATTTTGGTAAGGTGAGTTCCTTTACGCGTGCCAGGAGGCTCTGCCTCCATTGATAGTGCCTATTTAAAAACCGGAGATGTTTAAGTTATTCGGATTATCATGGTAAAACAGGATTGCTGCCAGTCACGATCATCGGTTTGTAATCCGAGGCGGAGCCCCTGAACGACGTTCCCCGCGGGAGAAGCTGTGTAAAACACGGCTTCTTTTGTCATTTCGAATCCTGTGAAGCAGGATGAGAAATCTTATAATCCTTTTTATAACAATAAGCTTGGCAAAATTTCTTGCTGAGTTTATCATGAGCTTGCCGAAGGGCTCGAAATGACATGTACAATATGTGTATATCGAAGTTTTTACACAATCTCGGACACTGGGAACGAGAAAAAGTTAATTAGGGAAAAATATTTTTGTATTATTCATTTAATCAGGCCGCCGTTTGTTGGCGTGGACAACCGCCTGTACCAGAATGCTTATATCTCGTATAAAACAAAATCGAAGGACATTCACTTTTGGTTTGTGCGACCGTAATATTTTCCTGATTACAAGAAATAAGAGAGACTATAAAGCCAACGATATTTCCATTTGCACAGCAGAAGAATATATTAATATTTATTTGGCATCTGAAGAATAACAATACTTATATAAATTGATTCCCTTAAATATATAATTGCAAAGCCCTGAGTGATTGATACAATTCAAAAGAAATCGCATGATACGCGAAGAAAAAAGAAAGAATGATGCATGTCGGATCCACATGCTGGACTATTCGAAATTAAAAACTGCTTTCTTGCTTTTTAAAATTTAATATCTTATATTCAGATTATCTGATAATCAGATGGAGACTGCCTGTGAATATAACTAAGGTCAGTGTGACAACTGTCTCAAAAAATTTTTCTGATTTTATCAATCGTGTGGCTTACAGAGGCGAGCGGTTTGTTCTGCTTAAAGGAAATAAACCTGTCGCGGAAATCGGTCCGGTGGTCAGGGGAAGGGTGTTAAGGGAATTGCCCGATATCCTGTCGAAACTGCCTGTTTTGTCCAAAGAGGAGCGCAAAGATTTTTTAAAAGATCTGGATAAAGCAAAAACCGGGATACGCAAAGAAAAGCTGAGAGACCCATGGGCCTCCTGATCGATACGAATGTTATCATTGATCTGGATAGAGAAGGCCGCGACCTCAAACCGCTGGTTCAGAATAGACTGGACGAAGAGTTTTTTCTTTCGGTGATCTCGGCAAGTGAGTTGTTGCATGGCGTTCATCGGGCGAAGGATCAGGGTATTCGGGCACGGCGACTCGCTTTTGTTGAAGCAATACTCACATCTTTTCCTGTCGTTGATATCGATCTTTCCATTGCGAGAATGCATGCGGAATTATGGAGCCATCTGGCAAGACGTGGTTTAATGATCGGGCTTCATGATTCCTGGCTTGCTGCAACATGTTTGACTTACAATATGACACTGGTTACCGGTAATCAGCGTGAGTTTGAAAGGGTTCAAGGATTGAAAATCGAGCTTTGGTAGAGGAAGGCTAAGACTCTTGTTCCTGTCGGTGTAATTATTTTATCCCTCATTTTACTGCATGAGCCACTTTTGCCGTCGTTTATTCTCAGAACGCTTTTTGTTATTCCGGGTGTTTTATTATACAGCATTCAGATGAATAAATATTAGAAATTATTATTTATTTTGAATATATTCCCCATTAACATTCAGCTTTATAAAAAAATATTGCATTTTTAGAATATTTCATGTACATTGCATGGTGATTTTTTCTATTTGGTATTCATCAGAAAGAATAGAGATATCCGCAAACCACAGGCAGGAACGTTTATGAGGAAACTTCGAGTCATGCAAGTGCAGTCCTGTTGTATGAATCACCATTTCATGGCCATTGACATCCATTGCCTCAATACTTCTTGTCTTGCTGATTGAATGTTATTTCAGATTTTTGTTACAATGTCCAATTAACGGAAGGAGACAATGATGTCGCAGTTTGTTGAAGAGTTTATGCAGAAGGTCAAAGAGAAAAATCCGGCTCAGCCGGAATTCCATCAGGCGGTTGAAGAGGTCGCAGAATCATTAGCGTTGGTTTTGGAGCGTTATCCTGAATATCGGTCAGAAAAAATATTAGATCGAATCATCGAACCGGAGCGTGTGCTGATGTTTCGTGTTCCCTGGCTGGACGATCACCATGAGATTCATGTCAACCGCGGATTCCGTATTGAAATGAACAGTGCTATCGGCCCTTATAAGGGCGGGCTGCGTTTTCATCCCTCTGTAAACCTGGGTATTTTGAAATTCCTGGCATTCGAGCAAGTGTTTAAAAACAGTTTAACCACACTGCCCATGGGGGGCGGGAAGGGCGGTTCAGACTTCGATCCCAAGGGAAAGAGTCGAAATGAAGTAATGCGCTTTTGTCAGAGTTTTATGACAGAGCTGTTCAGGCATATCGGTCCCAACACAGATGTTCCGGCCGGGGATATCGGTGTGGGCGGCCGGGAGATCGGATTTCTTTTCGGTCAATACAAGCGGTTGCGTAATGAATTTACCGGTGTTTTGACCGGAAAAGGATTAAACTGGGGCGGCTCGCTTATTCGGCCTGAAGCCACAGGTTACGGAGCTGTCTATTTTGCCGCTGAAATGCTTGCCCACAAGAATGATTCACTGGAAGGGAAAGTGTGCCTGGTATCCGGATCCGGCAATGTCGCTCAGTATACTGTTGAAAAATTATTGGATCTGGGTGCGAAAACAGTGACGTTGTCTGATTCATCGGGATATATCTATGATGAGAAAGGCATCGACCGTAACAAATTATCCTATGTAATGGAATTAAAGAATGTGAAACGTGGTCGGATTAAGGAATATGCAGATAAATTCAAAGAAGCTGTTTATACACCGATAGATCCTTCGAAAGACTATAATCCGCTCTGGGATCATAAGGCCCAATGTGCATTTCCAAGCGCCACGCAAAATGAAATAAATAAAAAAGATGCTGAGAATCTCTTGAAGAATGGCATTTATGTAGTGAGTGAAGGCGCCAATATGCCCACCGTGCAGGAAGGCGTCAAACTGTTTTTGGACAAGGGTATTCTGTACGGGCCCGGCAAGGCTGCCAATGCGGGTGGTGTTGCTGTCTCCGGATTGGAAATGTCCCAGAACAGTATGCGGCTGCCCTGGACGCGAGAAGAAGTGGATCAGCGTCTTCAGATGATCATGAAAAGCATTCATAAAACCTGTGTCGATGTGATGGAGAAATTTGGCACACCTGGCAATTATGTGAACGGTGCGAATATCGGCGGTTTTCTGAAAGTGGCCGATGCCATGATCGATCAGGGACTTGTTTAATGATATTTAAGAATGAATCTGAATTATTGATCTGCTGAGCGAATATATTCTTATAGTCCGATTCCTGATAAATGTACAGGTTCATTTTTTCATAATAGGGCTGTATCAAAAGTAATATTAAAATAACCGGCAGCGTGCAAAGAAAATTTTCAGAAAACACAAAGAATGAAGTGCAACACATATTGTCTTTGTGCGCTTTCTTTATATTCATAGTGGTTATTTTGCATACTTTTGATGCGGCCTTTTTTTTCAAAAATGGGTGGCATTTTTTAAAAAAATCTGTTAGCATATAATTGACGCTTGCCGATGCAGGAATTGCATACTGAACAATATGAAGCCGTATTCCGGGATTTAAAATGAGGTGGAATTTATTTTATGAAAAATGATTTTAAAAGATCACTTCCGCATGCGGATCCGCTCTGGGTTGAGCATGGATACGGTACGCGATTTCAGGGTTTTCAAAATTTAATGCGGCTGAGAATTCGGGACATTCTTCTGGTTTCAAGTCTTTATGATTTATATGTTTTTGAAGAAGACGGCCGTCTCTATGAACTGATCCGAAGTCAGTATGAGCGGCTGAACCTGACCCATGCGCCGGAATTATCGCGTGTATCGAACGGCCGCGAGGCCATTGAACTGGTCAAGGAAGAAAAAAGATTTGATCTGATCATTACCACGCTGCATATCGAAGATATGCGGTCTGCTACCTTTGCTAAAAGAATCAAAGAGGAAGGTTTGGATATTCCGGTTGTTTTGCTTGCTTTTGACAATAAAGAACTTTCCGATATGCTCCTGCATCATGAAGCCTCCTGTTTTGATCAGATTTTTATCTGGCAGAGCGATTTTCGGCTTTTACTCGCAATTGTCAAAGTTTTGGAAGACCGGATGAATGTGGATCATGATACGCATCTGGTCGGTGTGCAATCGATTCTGGTGATTGAAGACAATATCCGGTTTTATTCCGCTTTTCTGCCCGATATCTATGTCGAGACAATGAAACATACTCAGAGACTGATTTCGGAGGGAATCAATTTAACGCATAAAAAGTTGCGCCAGAGAGCCCGGCCTAAAATTTTGTTATGCCGAAATTATGAAGAAGCAAAGTCTTATTATGAGCAATATCAGGATACCATTCTTGGTGTGCTGTCTGATATTGATTTTCCGATTCAGGGAAAACCGGATTCAGAAGCCGGATTGAAATTCATGAAAGAAGTGAAAAACGTTCATCCGGATATTCCCTTTTGCCTGTTTTCCACTGTGAAAAGCAATGAGGAGAAAGCCAGGTCGGCAGGTGCCTTTTTTATATATAAAAAATCGCCGGACATTTTAAAAGAACTTCGTCAATTCATGGCTGAGAGTTTGAATTTTGGCGACTTTATTTTCAGAACCAACAATGGAAGAGAAGTTGGGCGGGCCAATGATTTGCTGTCACTCGAAGGAAGCCTTCACACCATTCCCGATGAGAGCATGAGATTTCATGCGGAACGAAATCATTTTTCCAATTGGCTCAAGGCCAGAACCGAGTTCTGGCTGGCTCATGAATTACGTCCGAGAAAAGTGTCTGATTTTAATTCTGTCAAGGATATGCGTGAAGACCTGATTGCAGCTTTGAGGGATTACCGGAAATTGAGACAACGGGGTATTGTGACCGAGTTTAACAAGGAATCTTATGATCCTTTCAGCAGCATTTCAAAAATTGGCGGAGGATCCATGGGAGGGAAGGCACGCGGTCTTTCTTTTGTAAATATCCTGATCAATAATTATAATGTGCAGGATCGATTTGAAGATGTACGGATTTATATTCCGCCTGCTGTTGTTATTGGAACCGATATTTTCGATCAGTTTCTTCAGGAAAACAATCTGAAAGATTTTGCATTGAAAGCCACGAGTGATGATGATATCATTCAGGCATTCCTGAAAACAAAACGTTTCCCTGAAGAAGTGCTCGGTGAACTCGCTGCTTTTCTTGATATTGTAGATGCGCCATTGGCAGTTCGATCCTCCAGCCTTCTGGAAGATTCACACAATCATCCGTTTGCCGGTGTCTATAAGACCTATATGATACCCAATACCAATCCGGATCCGATGATTCGGCTGGCTGAATTAGTGAAAGCCATTAAGAAGGTTTACGCGTCCACCTATTTTCAATCGGCGAAGGATTACATCAAGGCGACTGCTTATCATCTTGAAGATGAAAAAATGGCCGTGATTATCCAAAAAATGATCGGCGCTTCACATGATGAGCGGTATTATCCGAATTTTTCCGGTGTTGCGCGCTCATATAACTTCTATCCGATTCCACCGCAAAAATATACGGACGGGATTGTCTTTCTTGCGCTTGGATTGGGAAAAATGGTTGTGGAGGGAGGGCCAAGCGTCCGTTTTTATCCCAAAGATCCGTTATATATTGATCAGTTTTTTACAGTCAAAAACACCTTGCGTTATTCACAGTCCGAGTTTTTTGCATTGGATTTAAAGCAGACAGCTCCCTCATCCGCCAAAGGGGATGATTATTTTGTAAAGAAATACCCTCTTAAAGATGCCGAAAAGGATGAGACGCTTCATGTGGTCGGTTCGACATTTTCTCCTGAAACCGACTCGATCGTGGATGGTATTTCCCGCGACGGCTACCGTCTTGTCACATTTGCTCCGATTCTCCGGAATCAAATTTTTCCTCTGAGCGAAATTCTTGATTTGCTGATGGATATGGGCAGCTGGGGCATGGGAACACCGGTTGAAATAGAATTCGCAGTGAATTTATCCATGCCCAAAGAACAACCCAAAGAGTTTGCCATGCTTCAAATGCGACCCATGGTATTAAATCGGGAACTGGAAGTATTAAATATCAAAGATTTTAAGAATGAAGATTTGATCTGTTATACACGCCGGGTTATGGGAAATGGTGAGATTGAAGATATCCATGATATCGTATTTGTCGACAGGGATCGCTATGACCGTGGAAAAAGTCAGGAAGTCGTTCAGGAAATCAAGTATTTTAATCAACGGCTTTTAAATGAGAACAGACGATATATACTGATCGGTGTGGGACGCTGGGGAAGCCTGGATCCCTGGCTGGGCATTCCTGTCAAATGGTCTGAAATTTCGAATGTCCGCACTATTGTAGAGGCAGATTTTAAGGATTTTACTGTCATGCCGTCCCAGGGATCTCATTTTTTCCAGAATCTGAATTCATTTCTTGTGGGGTATTTTACCATCCGCTCCAACTCGAAAGGCAGTTTTGTGGACTGGGCATGGCTTCAGAATCAACCGTTTCTGGAAGAGAAAAAATTTACGAGATTACTGCGGTTTGAGGCTCCGGCTGTTGTAAAAATGAGTGGGCATCAAAACATGGGAATTATTTTAAAACCGGAGGTTATGGTTGGAAAACAGTAATGAAAAGGTGTATGACCATTGTCCGCATTGCGGCCGTAGGCTCAGCCCATGGGAGCAGGTGCTGCTGAGTGTGGATCGCGCGTTGATGTGCAAGGGGTGCTGGTATCGTATTATTCTTGATGCATTTGGTCAGCCATCCCAGGAAGAAAATGACAAGGATCATTCATCAGAGTCAGAGGAAAAACAGTCATGAAATCATATAATTCATTTCAGGTAGCGCAAAAACAGATACTGGAAGCCGTAAAAATATTAAATCTTAACGAAGCGACTCGTAACCTTCTTATCTGGCCGCAGCGTGAATTTAAATTTACATTGCCTGTAAAAATGGATGACGGATCTGTTAAGGTGTTTCACGCCTGGCGCATTCAGTACAGTACGGCGCGAGGTCCGGCAAAGGGAGGAATTCGGTTCTATCCGGACGAACGGTCCGACACAATCCGGGCGCTCGCCTGCTGGATGACATGCAAAACTGCTTTACTGGATCTGCCTCTGGGAGGTGGTAAGGGTGGCATTGCATGCAATCCAAGGGATATGTCTGAACGTGAACTTGAAAATATGTCAAGGGCCTATATTCGCGCTGCAGCGCCGCTTTTAGGTATTGATAAAGATGTGCCTGCACCCGATATGTATACGAATCCACAAATTATGGCCTGGATGCTGGATGAATATGAAACCATTGTACAAAGGCATCATCCCGGTATGATTACCGACAAGCCACTGCAAATCGGCGGATCGGAAGGCAGGCGTGATGCCACTGCAAGAGGGGGAGTGATTACTGTTCGTGAAGCCTGCAAGGCATTTCAGGTGGAGCCGGCCACATTTGCAATACAGGGATTCGGAAATGCAGGGCAGCGTGCGGCTTTACTTCATAAAGAGATGCTAGGCGGAGGCAAACTGGTGGGTGTATGCGATTCGAGGGGGGGGATTTATAATCCCGACGGATTTGACGTGAAAGATCTGGTCACGTATAAGCTGACCAAAGGGACCGTCAAGGATTATCCGGGCGCCAGGGCTGTTGATCGGGATGCAATTTTAGAACTGGATGTGGATGTGCTCTATCCTGCAGCCATGGAAAATGCCATTACCGGAAAAAATGCGCCACGGGTGAAGGCCAGGATGATCTGTGAACTGGCCAACGGGCCTACCACGCCTGAAGCGGATAAAATTCTTAATGCAAAAGGTGTCCATCTTATTCCTGATATTCTTGCCAGTTCAGGGGGAGTGACGGTATCCTACTTTGAAATGGTTCAGGACAGTTACTCCTACTTCTGGGAGGAGAAGGAAGTGCACGCCCAATTAGATAAAAAGCTGACCAAAGCCTATCATACGGTTATCGAAGCCATTCGGGAGAAAAAGGTGGATCCCAGAATGGCAGCCACAGTCGTGGCCGTGGCCCGGGTAGCAGAGGCTTGCGAGCTGAGAGGCTGGGTGTGAGGGTGGTTGGGTCATAGAGTCGTAGGGTCGCAGGATCGTTGGTTGAGAAGCTGGAACGGAGCACGGGAGAGACGGAGAGAAAGAAACAAGACTCAAGAAGCAAGAGATAAGACAAAAGACATAGAAAAAATAAGTCATTGAGTCATAGAGTCGAATAAAAGAATCAAGATAAGACAGACAAAGAGACAAAAATCATAGAGTAGATGACACTGCGAATAACTGAATGCAGAGTGTATAATACAAAAGAATCATGATGAAAATACCTGGAATTTTCAAAGAACGATGAAATCTGTTGAGAAAAAAGTAATCGGTGTAACAGTGTTTGGCCATGCGCTGTGCCATTTTTATATGCTCATTCTGGCAGGCGCACTGTTCGCGATTGTGAAAGATCTGGGGAGCACCACCTCACAGATTACAGCCATCGGCACAATCAGTTACTTCATATTCGGAATGGGCGCTTTTCCATCCGGTATGCTGGTGAACCGGTTGCATTCGAAAATGGTGCTGAAAGGTTTTTTTTTATTTACGGCGGCTGCTTCTCTGTTTACAGGACTATCTAAAAATATTGAAACGTTTGCCGTGGGTCTGGCAATGATGGGTTTATTCGCCAGTCTGTATCATGTTTCCGGTGTGACACTCATTTCACAAACAATCAGAGGCAGGGGCAAAGCATTGTGGGGATACACGGGGTTGCCGGCAGTGCGGGAATTACAATGGCTCCGGTGATTGCCGGAGCCATTCTGACGTTTTACGGTTGGCGGGTCATATATCTGACAGCGTCTGTTCTGGGATTGATTGGATTTCTGATACTATTTTTTGATTATAAAATTCCGGCAAGTCACGCAGAACTATCAACCCAAGAATCAAAACCATTCAACAGAAAAATGATTGTCGCATTTGCTATAATGGTTGGTGTGATGATGATTAACGGGCTGGTCTACCGTGGATTTCTGACCATGCTGCCCACGTATGTTTCCGAGAATGTTTCTTCCGGATCTCCCTTTACAGGCGGATTTTTCGCAACTTTGATTTTGTCGGTCGGTATGATAGGACAATATACCGGCGGACATCTTTCAGACCGGGTTTCCATGATGACGCTCTATCTGATCACACTTCTTTTGTCGCTTCCGTTTCTCTTTTTGCTGGGATTTGTCCAGAATATATGGATTGTGGCTGCCGGTCTTTTTTTTGCACTGTTTCATTTTCCTCAACAGCCCATTGAAAATCACCTGATTTCGAGATGGATGCCACACAAATGGACGGGATCGGGATTTGGGATTAAGTTTGCAGCAACTTTTGGTGTGGGTGCATTCGCAGCCGGTCTGACCGGAATTATTGCTGAACGTGTTTCGATATCACTCGTATTTCCGATCTTGGCGGGATTGGTGTTTTTATCGGCCGCGCTCGTTTTTATTCTGATTTGTTATTTAAGAAAACATCATATGGATGTGGATTGAAAATAAGATCTTTGAGTCATTGGGCCGAATACAAGAGTCAAGAAACAAGAAATAAAAAGAATCAGGAACAAAGCAGAAATAAGAATCAAAGGAAAATAAAAAAAAGTTGTCATTCTGAGTGAAGCGAAGAATCTGAACCTGTGATGTGACGAGTTTTGAAGAGGTTTAAGTAACATCAGGACGAAGGATTTTTTTCGATTTTTGATGCGTTGTGCAATTGAAACAAGGATTATTGTGTTTAATAACCTTGGGCAGAAACAGATCCTTCGTTTCATTCAGACGAAAAGATGTCGGAATTCCACTCAGGATGACAATCCACCCTTATACTGCCTGTCATTCTGAGCGAAGAGAAAAATCTGAGCCTGCAATGGATAGAGTTGTTATAGAACGGGAGTAAAATAGTCAGCCATTATGATACTGAGTCTGATCCTGGTGAGTTTTACAATATTCTGGAAGGTAAAAATCCATCAACAGGTTTTCGTTTGTCATTTGTTTATTCTGTTATTGTGGATACCCTGAGGTTTCTGCAGATCCCAGGTCCCTTTCCGCTGGCTTACGGAGAGAGACGTCCGTATTATGACCGTTTTTTTATTGCGCGAATCAATTTCTATTCATATATCACGGATATTTCACTCCAAAGGAATGAAGCATTTCGGATGATACACTCCAAAAAGCTCCCACCCAGAAATGAATCAAGGCATTTTATTTCAAAGCTTACTTAGAGGAATCCCTGCAGCTGTCATCAGGGTGAGCATCCATCCGCTTCCCAGCAGACATCCGGCCATTTTTCCGAATGCGGAACCCAGAGCGGTTCTTGATTCTTCAAAGCCTTTGCTTCGAAGCCATTCCGCCGCGCTGCCTTCAAAAAAACCGGCTATGCCATCTGTAATTGCATCAGCGACAACGCCTCCCACAACGGCTCCCAGGACTCCGAATCCTGTTGCCCCTATGACAGCTCCAATGGTGAGCAGTCCGGTATCGACGGCACCAAACACCAGATCAGGGATCAGTGATTTTAATTTGAGTTTTGCGATCTTTGCTGCAAGCAGAGGCAACACACTCATGACTACTACACCGGGTCCGATCCAGCGCTCTCCGTCCAAGAGAAACCAGGTGCAAAACACCAGGGCAGCAGATATAATCAATATCACACTCATTTCACGGCTTTTCTGAACCAGCATAATAACCTCCGATATGTATAATACACTTGAACAGTCATTTCAGTGCTCCCGGCAGAGTCTCTATAAAGGCACGGATCTTATCGCGTACGCTTCGATAAATTTCGATCTTTTCTTCTTCCGATGCCGCCTGTTTCGCGAGAGCGGGCGGATCATCGAAATTTTTGTGAATCATTTTTACCGGACCTGGAAACAGCGGACAGGTTTCCCGGGCATGATCACAGACAGTCACCACATAGTCAAACGGAATGTCCAGGATATCCCTTACATGCTTTGACCAATGTGCTGAAATATCCACACCCGATTCCATCATTACTTTGACCGCATACGGATTCAAGCCGTGTGTCTTCACGCCAGCGGACCACACATCTATCCTGTCTCCCTTGAGAGCACGTGTCCATCCTTCTGCCATTTGACTACGGCACGAGTTACCGGTACAGAGAAAGAGGAGCTTGATTTTATTTGGATTTTCTGACATTGGATTCTCATCCATAGTTTATATGACACTGCAAATCAAATTGAACGGGGCATAATTCCTCCTACATCAGCATTATTTTTATCTCATCCAAGGTCGGCACTTTGCCCGAAAATTTGACTTCTCCGTCAACGGCCAGACCGGGTGTCATCATGACACCGAATTTCATGATGTCGTTCAGGTCTGTGACTTTGACGATTTCATACTCGATACCCAGTTTTTTGGCCGCCTGTTCAGTCAATTCGCTCAGCTTTTGGCATTTGGGACAGCCCATACCCAGAATTTGAAGTTTTTTCATGATGAGTCTCCATTAAAATACAGATCCGTAAATCAAACCGGCGGTTGTGGCCATCACCACGACCAGCAAAATAAATACAATGGTTTTTTGTGTGCCGATCACACTTCGGATGACCAGCATATTGGGTAAGGAAAGCGCCGGTCCCGCGAGCAAAAGGGCCAAGGCCGGTCCTTTGCCCATACCGTTGGCGATCAGACCCTGGAGGATCGGCACTTCCGTCAAAGTGGCAAAATACATAAACGCACCGGTGACGGAGGCGAAAAAGTTTGATAAAACCGAGTTCCCGCCAACAAGATCCGAAATCCATTTTGGCGGTATAAGTCCCTGCCCGCTTTCGGGTGATCCCAAAAGGAGACCGGCGAGAAGAACTCCGGCAGCCAGTACTGGTAAAATCTGTTTGGCAAATCCCCACGTAGCGGCCATCCACTCATGCGGCTCTCCTTCATGCAGGCTGATTAAGATTGATGTCGCCAATAGACCTGTCATAAAGGGTATTAAAGGTTTGTTCGGTATAAGCAGAACTTCCAGGATCACAAAAACAAAAGAGACCGCCACCCATTGCCATTGTATTTTGAGAATGGTGATAAGTGAAATGCCGAGCAACACACCAAAGAATCCTGTTATCACCCATTTGGCGGACCAGATGTTATACCAAAATCCGGAAGACTCGCCGGATTTACCCCAGTTCGCAAATACAAGAATACTCACAAGGATAAAGAAGTGGAAGAGCGTTTGCCACAGGGGACGTATCTCTTCCGGCTCAGGTAACAAAAGCTGCATGTCTGCTTTTTGCTTTTCTTCTTGGCGATAGATGAGATGCATGATCAGACCAATCGCTACACTGAATATGACCGCACAGACAACACGTGCAATTCCTAGCTCAGTCCCTAAAATCCTTGCTGTCAGGATAATTGCGAGGATGTTAATTGCAGGGCCGGAATAAAGAAAGGCAATGGCAGGGCCTAAGCCGGCACCCCGTTTATAAATACCTGAAAAAAGAGGCAGTATCGTACACGAACAGACTGCAAGAATCGTCCCCGAAACGGAAGCCACCAGGTATGCCTTCCATTTATTCGCTCTGGCACCGAAATATTTAATCACGGCAGCCTGGCTAATGAATACGCTGATCACACCCGCGATAAAGAATGCGGGTACCAGGCATAAAAGCACATGCTCCCGTGCATACCATTTCACCAGAGCGAGAGATTCATGAACGGCCTGGATGAAACGTGTTTTTTCAACAGGTAAAAAATAAGCAGTCAGAAAAACAGCCGCCATCCAGCCGAAATTTTTCCATTCGTGTTTCCAATTCATTTTAATTATTCTCATATTTCGATAAATATCGAAATAATAATGCCCGGATGATTTTTAAGATTTGCATATTTCATTTCGATTAATTTTATCCACTTTGCGAAGATCTCGAACTATAATCATGTCGTCATTCAACCATCGCTTGACCATTGGCAGGAATTCTTTAATATAAGGATTCATGGTTGCCTTGTTCAGGTAATAATTGACCCATTTGCCTTCTTTTTGCTCAAATATGAGTTTGGCTTTTTTTAAAACACTGAGATGTTTCGAAGTCGTGGAGCAGGCCAGATTCAGAATTGTCGTGATTTCGCAGACACAGAGAGGACGTTTTTCAAGTATTTTAATAATGCGAATTCTGTTTTTATCTGACAGCGCTTTAAATAATATTAAACATTGTTCCATAAAATTATCCATTTCATTTCGATATATAACGAAATATAATGAACTGTTTATTTGTTGTCAATTATTTTTTTTATTGCATGAATAGATAATACTCATTACTTTTAGATATTGTTATAATCAATTTGAATATCATAAATAATATCTTCCTGTTAAACATGAAGAACATCCAGTTACACAAAAAAATCCCTAAATATATCACTCCCTTTTTTTTCATGTTATCAGTCTCTATTTTACTGGGACAGGACCATGGATCTGACATCCGCGGCCGGGTAATCGACTCCAAAACAAAGGATCCGGTTTATTTTGCAGATGTGTTTATATCCAATACGACCATAGGCTCCGCTACAGCAACGGATGGTACATTCAAAATGAATAATATCGCTCCGGGACGTTATGAA
>Ga0272441_10005711_pt1 | contig 21393 bp, 11 predicted proteins | sample SSMProp6N_FD_193582 | JGI IMG/M metagenome (GOLD analysis project Ga0272441, IMG submission 193582) | Marine sediment archaeal communities from Little Sippewissett salt marsh, Falmouth, MA, United States - SSM-Prop-6N | ecosystem: Environmental > Aquatic > Marine > Wetlands > Sediment ... | reverse complement strand
CAGTAGCAAGTTCGCTTCCGCTTTACGAGGAACGCTATAACACACTCGATCCTCCTGTCAGTCATTATGGCAATTTCAGGGCGAATCCGTTCTATCCACTTATCGATACGGACGGAGATGGTCAGGCACCAGACATTCTAAGAACTTCCCCGGACCCGCCTTTCAGATCAATCGCGGACCTTTTCAAGGTTGCGCTCTACGACGACCGTGTGTTCTCCGAGGACTGGACATACGAGGGAATCGACGGATTTGGTGGTCCGGATGACACATACATTCCCGAGCCGATAGATGATACCGGTACGAATGTAGGCACTATCGACGCATACGATGTATTCGGACCGATTTACAACGCATCGGATGAACGTAACATTACGCATGATGCAAATGGTGCCCTTATGGGCGGCACCATGTACGGGTACGAATCACAGGTCGACAACGACTATGGTGACCCGTTCTACAACAACTTCCACGAACACCAGTGGTACAGGCTTTTCTCGGCTGATGATTTCAGGCGGGTTGCACCGTGGCTGACGGTCAGGACCTACAACTACCGAATAGAAAGCCGCGGGGTTGTAAGAATCTCGTCGGGTGCACAGAGAACCGATATTTACAGGGATAAAGTCTGGATCATCACTACGAACACCGAAGCGAATTTCCATGCGAGGCTCAATCCGACATGGGATCTCACGGTTCCTTTCGACTCCAGTTTCAGAGCGCAGAATCGCGGAACTGACCAGTGGTACATCCTTTACTTCGAGGAAACACCGCAGGCGGGTATCCCGATAACAAGGAACGAGTTCCTTCCCCAGTAATAAGAACGAAACTTATCTGTCAGTAATTACGAACTAACCAGAAGGAATCATTGCGATTCCTTTTTTCTTTTCCTTTGGCTCTCAGATCATTTTTCGTATGCGTACGGACAGCGAGAAGCAACACGAACGGGAACTTCGCAGTTTTGTCAACCTGGATTTAAAAAGATTTAAAGATTGATAGTTCCCGAAAATGTCAGTATTTAAAGGGGAGGGGAGGGCAGGACCGTGAATCCTTTAGAATTCCGGAAGGCTCTTAGTGTTGTTGTGAAGCAGTTTTTTTATATCGTTCATTAAAAAAATGTGGATAATTTACCCCTTTGCGGCACTACTATATGGATTAAAAAAATTTAAAACATGACGTACAAAGTACCTCCAGATGTTGAAACCTTGCCATAATTCATGTATCTTACCCTGTCAGGACTTACGCAGCCTTTAAAAAGGTGCGTTAAGTTGTTGCATACTGTAAAGATTGAGCGTTACGTGCGCTTGACTTTCATGTAGCTGATCACTATCATGGTGCCTTTGTTATTGGCATTACTATACTAAATATGTACGTGCGACATTTTGAACTATCATCCGTGTTTTCCAGGAGGAAATCTCTGTGAGCACTGGAAGCAGCTTTGTAGCAAGGCTTCTCAGCGTGGCTTTGGCAGCGGCGCTGGTAGTAGTATTTGCCGGTTTTGCCCCGAGTCATGCGGACGCTGGTTGTAAGCTAGCCGGAGTTGAAATAGTCTCCGGCCCGGACGGCGAATCGCTGATGCTTTCTGTTGAAGGCACTCCGGAATATCAGGTAGTCCCGCTTGAAAACAACAGCGGTATTGCCATTGTACTGGCCGACTGTGAGCTGGCCGAAGGGTTCCAGCTCCCGTCGCTCGACCCGGAGTCGACGATCAGCCGTATTGAGTATCGTCTTACTCTTCTTGCGGGGACCCAGAGTGTTGAGCTGACTGTCAACATGAACGATGGATCCTACGAGGGGTATTCTGTTGATACTTCCGACCCGGGTTCTCTTCTCGTCAGCCTGACGCCTGAAATCGAGGCGGAACCCGTAACCGATCCCGCACCTCCCAGCGAGGTTGTCGAGGAAGTTGAGGTTATGTGGTATGGCCCTCGGGAGGGAGACCCCGACGCGATATACCGTGTCGAATCCATTGATGTTTTAACGGATGCGGACACCGAAGAGGTCGTCATCTCTCTTGACAGACCTTCCGACCCGGATATCCGCAAATTCTCCTATCCCAACCGTATCGTGTTTGAGCTTGAGGGAGGATACCTGGCTGACGAGGTTGACGAATACCTCTATACCAGCCGGGATGGCCTTGTAACCAAGGTCGATATCCTGTTCTCGCCTCAGCACCTTGCGGGAGTTTTCCAGCTGATTATTTCATGTCCTGACATGGCATCTTACGATGTTGCAGCTGGGGACAGCTCCTACACGATCTCGATCCATTCGGAGAATTTCACCGAAGCGGTCGCCGAGCCCGTGGAAACCCCGACACCCGTCGAGCCTGCCTCTTACGAGCAGGAAGAGCCGGTTGTCGAGGAAGTCCAGGCTGAGGAAACCGTAGAGGTCGTCGAGGTTGAGATTGAGGAAATTGTAGAGCCTGAGGTTCTCGAGGAAATCGAGGAAGTGGAAGTTGTCATCCCCGCTCCCGAACCAATGGACTACACACCCGAAAGTCCCTCGGACTTTTACGAGTACCCGGATGTACCCATCGATGATGCTACATCCGAGCAGGGTGCGTATACATTCCCCGAGCAGCCTGAGTCTATCGATCCGGATCACGTCTCGGACGCTATTGTCAGCCTGAACGTAACGGCGGCCAACTTCATCGATGTAATGATGATCCTGGCCGAGCAGGCAGGCGTTAACTTCGTCCTTGACGCGTACTGGAACATCTCGCCCACGGGCTTCATCCGTGAGGGCTTCCGTCCTCCGGGAGGTCCCGGCGGCGGTTCAGGTTCCGGTGGATACGGTGGCGGCAGCGGATTTAACCCGCGTGACGCTGGCGGATTCGGGTCTGTCACGATGCATCTCAGCGAGGTTCCGTTCGATACTGCATTCGGCATGCTGATGCAGGCGAACAACCTTCGCTACAAGGTCTTCAGGTACACCGAAGACACCGACCCAATCCTCTTCATCTCCTCTCGTGAGAGGATCGAGCAGGAGCTGGGTCTTGGAAATATCCAGATTTACCACCTTCACTACATCGATCCGGGGGATGCGCTTTACTTCCTCCAGACAATGGACCTTCTCCCCACTACGTCCGGATACGGCTTCTGGACATATGGTGGCGGAGGTAACAACAATAGTGGCGGCGGTGGCGGAGGCTTCGGTGGTGGAAGCGGCGGAGGCCGTGGAAGCGGTTTCAGCGCCACACAGCCAGGCATGTTTGGAAGCCCGGTTGGATCATCATCTGCAGGCTACGGAATGCAGCCATACGGCTACGGCTCGATTCCGACACCCGAACCCATGCAGGGCTTCGGTGGTGGCGGAACCGGTGGTGGAAGCGGTAGTGGCGGCTTCGGCGGCGGCGGAGGTGGCGGAACCGGTGGTGGCGGCGGTGGCACCGGCGGTGGCGGTGGTGGTGGCAATCTCCCGACCACCAAAGCCGGAGCTATCGGCATCCTCGCGACCGAGGAAACCCACGATGCCATCCGTGAAGCTCTCATGCAGGTGGACAAGCCTCCGAAGCAGATCTTCGTCGAGGCTACATTCGTCACCTACGACGAGACCAACCCCGACGGACGTCCGATCGAGTACGGTCTTCAGAACATTGGAGACTGGGCACTCGAGGCCGGCGGCGACAGGTTCTACGGTGCATTCGATGTAACCGGCAGCGAGGGTCTTGTATTCGAGATCCTTCCGAAGAACCAGAGAATGCCGTTCGACGACTTCCGTGCAAGGTTCCACTACCTGTTCTCCGAGCGCAACGCACACATCGTTTCGAGCCCGCGTGTTGCGGTTATCGATGGATTCACAGCGACAATCAACGTCACCGAGAACCGACCGTTCATCGTTGATGGTGGTGTCGTAATCGACCAGTTCGGTAACCCGATCCCGGCTCCTGACATTGTCACATTCGTTCCAACCGGTACAACGCTCACAATTACTCCTTACATAGACGATTATGGTAACGTTACGATGCAGCTCAGCCCGACGAACACATCACTTCTCGGCGAGCCGCAGCTTATAAATGGAAACCTCGTGTTCGGTACCGCCAACGCGTCTGTCAACACCGTACTCAGAATGAGAGACGGCGAGACAATCATCCTTGGCGGTCTCAAGATCAAGAATCGCGATTACGAGACCATGAGGTTACCGCTTCTTGGAGATATTCCGCTCATCGGAGCGCTCTTCGGACGTACTGAGATCAGTATTACCGAAAGTCAGCTCATCATCCTTATGACAGTCCATATGGTTGGAAGCTGATCTTACGGGTTTAACAGTCTGGAGAATTGCAAGGATGACATAAACAATGATAAGAATCCGGACAGCCAGCATTATCACGGCTGGCTGTCCGTTCTTAAAATATAAACTCACCTGAATAAATATCAATAAAAGTACGTTTCGACCAAACCTTATTTACTTTCGACTGGTCTTATTGTTCTGAGTGAGTTTATTCTGATCGATATCGGGTGGGTTTTTCGGGTGTGGGATTTTACGTACTTTCAATATGATATAATGGTTTCCCATCATGACCTTCCGTACGAGCGCTCTAATTAAAGGGATGTCGTGAAAACAGAAACCAGGTAAAGGTTAGCCATGGCAGATAAGAAAATTGTCGGAATTGATTTCACCTCAAGAGAGATTCGCCTGGCCCAGGTTTCATACAGCCGGGGATTACCGAAACTCGAAAGATTCGCTCTTGGGCCTATTCCTGACGGTGTTTTCTCGGGTGGCAGGCTTGTCGAACCCGGACGCCTCGCGGAAACCATCAAGGATCTTCTGAAGGGATACAGGTTCACTGCAAAGCGTGCCGTGCTCGGTATCAGTGGAAGATACGGTATTACCCGTATGGTCACTCTGCCGAAAATGACAGCAGCCCAGACGCGTGACGCCATCAATCTTCAGCTTAACCAGTACGTCCCGTTCCCTCCTGCTGACAGCCTTTACGACTTCAAGGTACTGCGTGAACTCAAGGAAGCCGAAACACCGTCCCAGGAAGTACTCCTGGTTGCCTCAAGGCGCACCAGCATTGCCCCGCTCCTTAACGTTGTTAAGAAAGCAGGATTGAGCCTTGTTGGTATTAAGATCACGACACTTGCTTCCTTCAAGGTTTTCGAGGACCTTTACTCAGACAGCGAACAGGCGATTGCATTCGTTGATGTCCGCGACAACGTAACGGATATCTCTTTCGTCTCTGAAAACTATTTCCGGCTGTCACGTTCGGTCGAGTTCGGTCTTGTAACTCTCACCGAACGTATTCGCACAAAGCTTGGATTATCTCATACCGAAGCGGTCGAACATCTCTACCAGAACAAGGTAGACTTGATGGAAAGCTACCGTCCTGCTGCCATGAGCACGGCAGAGGAGGGGGTTGTTGAAACCTCTCCAATGGACGTAGACTCAGCAGATCCCGAGGCTCTCGACCGTCAGCTTGGACTTGCAAAAACCCAGGAATCGGCTGAAAAACAGATACGCGACAATGTCCTCAGGGCCATGGGCCAGTTTGTCAATGAGCTCATGAGGTCTATACGTTACTTTGAAAGCCAGTCCAAGCGTCGCGCACGTGTTGGCAAAGTTATTGTTTTCGGCTACATTGGCGGGCTTGAAGGCCTTTCTGAATATCTTACCGAGCAGTCAGGACTTGAAGTTACGGTAGTTACCGATTTCCATGGAGTTGAAAACAGACTTGACGCTGCCGACGAGCAGGAGCTTAAGGGCAAGGAAGCGACACTTATCGTTCCGATCGGCCTTGCCGTTGAAGGTGCGAAACAGAAGAGGATTGACCTAAACCTTATACCGCGAGAGGCGGTTTTCAGAAGGAAGAGCTTCAATGCCCTGAAATTTGCGGTAGTAGTTGTTGTCATAATCGCTGCTATCCTTGCAAACTTCTACATACAGCGTGACACCGAGTTCAAGGACTTCGAAGCCCAGGAACAGGCTCTTCAGCGTGACATCGCATCCATCCAGCAGTTCTATGACAAATCACAGGAATTCAAGGGTTACATACAGCAGGTTGAAGGAAAATTCGCAGGAGTCCTCACACTTGCGGGAATGCAGCCACCATGGCCTGTTATCATGGATGAGCTTGGACGCCTGATGCGCGAGTCATCCTTCATTGATGAAATGCACTGGGACGCTAACGGCGGTTCATGGGAAGTTCATGGATTCTGTATCGGCACGGATGAATTCCAGAAACTTGTTGTTAACTTCTACCATTCGGACATTCTTCAGAACATTGAAATAGACTACGATGCAACTAACCTTGAGATGGACGAGGGACGATTAGGATCGTCCTTTGGAAGCCGGGGAATAGGTGGAGGTTTCGGATTCTCGGAACCACTTCCTCAGAATCCAGGCCAGTCTGCCGATTCTCCTGGAATGAGTTCCGGTGGCGGATCCACAATGTCGGAGCGACCGATGCCCGAACCCATGTACAAGCTTCCCGAGGGTGGCTCTGCATGGCAGGACATTGAGTGGTACTATCAGGGCCATGAGTATTTCTTCCCCATCTACTACGAGTTTACATTCAGTGGCAATGTTAATCCCGCTGTTATGGCGTACGGTATGACGGCCTTCGGTGAGCAGCTTATCGACCTTGCCGGTCTGGGCCTTCCGGGCGCAGGTGGCGGAGCGATGGCCGGTGGCGGCGGAACCGGTATGGGCGTACCTGGTGGAATGCCCGGTGCTCCCCCGGCGGGCGGTGACGATACGGGCGGTACGGACGAGTAACATTCATACAATACTTATATAAGTACCTTTGATTTATTTTTAAAGCAGGAGAATTTCAATGGAAAACCAACCGGCACCGGCAGCACGTGGAACTCAGGATGTTACTGTTGTCTGGATAGTTTTTGTCCTGGCAGTTGTCGGACTCATCCTGGCTTACTGGTTCCTCCTTTACAAACCTAAGGTTGAAGCCATCGAGATGGTGCAAAGTTCCATAAGAACCAAGGAAAGCACGCTGGAAACATACAAGGCTGAAGCCAAGGAGCTTCTGAATTACGAGGATCAGTTTGCCGCTGTGGTACACCAGTGGAATCAGAATCAGCATTATTTCGTAAACGGCCTTGTCTGGGACAGCGCAACCGGAACTTACAAACCTCCCTTCGAGGGTCGTGAACAGACAGCCATTTTCGATGCCCTCAAGGAAGTATGGAATGCTGCACGCTACGCCAATGTATACCTCCAGGAGATGTACGTAAGCGAGAGCCTTAACTTTTACGTTGATGACGAACCATTCGAGATTCCACGCGAGCTTCAGAGTGCTATCGGGTGGGAGATGATCGTTGGAACTCGCGGAGAGAACTCCGATCCGCTTTTCACGTCACATAACTTTGCAATCAAGTTTTACGGTAACCTTGAGGAGACAAGGCGTTTCATTGAAGTTCTTCAGAAGCTCGAGGGTGAGCAGTCGAAGATTTTCTCAATTCACTGCTTCGAAACCGCGGACACGGCGAGTTACAGGGCTGACCTTGTCGGTATAAGTGATGTCGTACTAACTGACATTTCTCTTGAGATCGACATGATGCTTTCAGTCCACGAACTTAACCCGAGGGCGCAGAGCGCTAACACACCTCCTGACATTCCGGGTACAGCTTCATGCTCGTACGGTTCGTCCGGTGGCGGTGGAAGCGGAAGTGGTGGAAGCGGCGGTGCCAGAGGCGGCGGTGGCGGTGTTGGCCTCGGCATCTGAGTCCGATATTATTACAGACCTAGAATACCATTGAAAAATTCGATAAATTTCGGGAGAATCGAGTTATGAATACAAGACCAATCATTTTACTCACACTGGCTTTCTTGCTCGTTGGTCTTATCGCTGCGGTGGGCTGCAGTAAAGTTGACAACCTGTCAAACCTGCAGACCAACGTTGCCGGAATTGGTGATGATATCTTCATGCAGGATGGTGGCGATGGTGATGTCCCTGCTGAAGGTGATGAAGGCGGAGATTCTGAAGATGGCACTTCGGACGAGGATTCTGAAGATTTCGAGGATGCTGAAGGAACCGATGATGGTGAGGCTGATTCCGAAGATGGCGCCGATGAAGAGCAGCCTTCAGAGGAAGAACCTGCTGAAGAGGCTCCGACCGACGTTATCGGAATGCCTGCTCCTCCCGCGGGTGGAACGGGTGATGATAATCTTCAGAACGCACTTGCCGGTATTGCCGATTACACGGTTTCATATGACACCACAATGACCCGTCAGCAGCTCACAGAATCAGCACTCAGAGATCTTAATGTAACTTACGCTGGCGATGAGAGCCCTGTCGCAATCAAGACAAAGGCCATACTTGAACTTGATCTTCTCGAATCACTTTCAAATCTGTATGGTGATGTTGAAGAGGAATTCGCCGCAGATCCCGATGAGGATTACGCACCGGATGATCCGGATAACACTTTCAACTACCTTGAGCCGAGAGACAACCCGTTCGTAATACCGAACCTTATCCCGGATGAGTTAAGGCCGGAGCTTGAGGGAACGGGACTTGACGGCGCTGTAGACCCCGAAGTTCTTAACGAGATATTCTGGGCGCAGTACGCCGCAAACCTGAGGCTCGTTCCGATCATTGTTATAGGAACTCTCGAAGCAGGCCAGAATCGCGGCTGCATCTACACAATAGCCGGTGCAGGATTCACAAGGTGGCTCGAGGAAGGACGCAGTCATTGCCTGTCATGGGGTGCTTCATTCTCACTTACATGCTCCCAGGTATCCGAGGACTTTGTCGTACTCGTCCTGAGAGGCACATACGACAGGGGATGTCGGTATGCCGCTACTGAATCGGTGGTCCGGACATTCCATGTTTCCAGCAATTAATTCACCGCAAATAAAATATGAAAACTCAGGTCCGTCGCATTATTCCGACGGGCTTTTTTTTTCATTTACCTGTTCTTACAGTTTTACCAGTTGACTTAACTTTACTCCCCCGGTAAAATGCGATCTTATCCTGAACGCCCCGCATGAGGACGGGCGTCAGTTTGCGTATTTCAGGTAAATCCGGCTAATGGATCAGTCGCAGAATCCCGAAAATTCAAAGCATCATCACCCTAAAATCTACCATTCGGGTGACTGGTATCCGCAGGTCATTGTTGGCCTGATAATAGTCGGCGCATTCCTTGTTGTCCTTTTCTACGAGGAAATTTATAACGGGTTCTATCTTCCCTTCATCTCAAGTCCCCTGGAAGTATTCGCCGCAGCTTATCGTGCCTACTTCCTCCTTCTGCCTGAAATGCTCGACCTCGCGGGCGGACTGCTGATACTCTCGCTTGATATCATCAGGCCTAACAAGAACCGCCTGAGGGCACCCCTGATAGCCCAGACTGTCCTGATAATAAGCTACTTTCCGGTCATCTTCACGATGTACCTCACGACGCGTTATTTCAACGCTGCGCTCGGACAGTACTGGGGTGGACTTGAGACTATCGATCCGTTCAGCCTCTTCCTTAAGAGCATCGCACTCGTGACGGTTAACTACGTGGTTGTTATTGCGATGCGCTCGAAGGATCTTCCGGAAAAATATACCGGTGAGTTCTACGCGTTTCTCATGTTCGCGACCGTTGCGGTGGAATGCGTTGTTTCATCTTCCGATATTCTCGCCATTTATCTTCTGACAGAATTTGTCGCAATCACGTCATACATACTGGTCGCGTGGCTCAAGACCAAGCCGACCAGCACCGAAGCCGCCCTGAAGTACTTCCTTCTCGGCTCAATGAGTTCGGCATTCATGGTGTTCGGGTTTGCGATAATGTATGGTTTGTCCGGCACTACAAATCTATACGAACTAAAGGTCGCGCTGCACCAGGTGCGTATGCAGGACCCGACAATGGTCCCGGTAATGCTCCTGAGCGTCCTTTTCTTCATGGTTGGAATCGGGTTCAAGCTCGCAATAGCTCCATTCCATATGTACCTTCCCGATGTGTTCGAGGGATCACCCACCGCCGTGGCGACCTTCCTCTCCGTTACGCCTAAAATAGCGACTACTGCTGTCTTTATACGTGTATTCCTGCTTGGTTTGTCCACTGTCGCGGACCTGTGGCTCCCGATGATGCAGATTTGCGCCGTCCTGTCGATGACGATCGGTAACCTTTTCGCAATAAGACAAACCAACATGAAAAGATTTCTCGCATATTCGAGTATCAGCCACATGGGCTACATGCTGATCGGTCTGTGCGCAGCGGGGGTGACAGCGGAAAGTAACGCGAATGCCGCTATCCAATCCCTTGGCTACATGGGGATGCTCCACTACATGGTCGTTTATGCCATCATGAACACCGGTGCATTTCTTATCACAAGCATCGTCGAACACCATACAGGTGGAGTCCATTTCAATAACTTCAAGGGACTGGTCCATCGCGCACCACCGTCCGCCTACACAATGCTCGTAGTCCTGCTGAGCCTGGCGGGAATTCCCCCACTCGCGGGATTCGCGGCCAAGTTCCTCGTTGTCATGCCGGCTCTTGAGAACAATATCGGGCTCTACGCCCTTGTCATCATCGCAATTGTCAACATGGTCATTTCGGCCTTCATCTACCTACGGGTTATCAAAACCATGTTCCTGGATAAACCGGAGACCGAAACCCGCTTCTATCCCGACACCACCTACCGTTACGCAATGATCCCGCCGTTCGCGTTCCTTCTCTTCTACTTCTTCGGCGGTTTCTTCATCAGGCAGCTTTACGCGTACGCGTCCTCAAGTTACTTCCTGACAATCAACGTGTACTTCGGGTCGGGACCAACCTCAGGCATATAAAAAAAAACCATGCAGTGCATGGGAGATTCGCGGATTATTCGTAAACGGTGCTTATTTTGCCGCTGATCCGGCTTTACGCTGTACCGAGTACAGGCGTCTCGAATAGAAATAGTATCCGATACCCGCGATTGTGATTATAAGTCCTCCAGCAATCGCCACAGGGGGCTGCAGGGCTGTAAATTTGATGAGGGAGGGGTCGAGATACCACCTGATAAAATAGAGCGTTACACCGGCTCCTGCGGCTCCTCCGGCCGCTGCAAATGTCTGCCTCAAGGCCAGCATCAGGGACTTTCTCTCGGTATAAATCCCGAAAAACAGTGTTATCAGGCCGATAAGTGGTGACAGGATCCAGAAATTCGTAATGCAGATGTTTGCACAACCAAGGGCTATAAGGACTCCCGATACCATCCTCATCAGAACCGCTCTCGATAATTCGGATCGTCCCGTCAAAAGCAGGTGCGAGATGAGGATTCCCGATGTAACCAGGCATGATGCACTTACCGCGACGACCGACATATCCGTCAGGCCGAACCTGTATAAATAAAATGCGGCGTTTGCCAGCAGCACACCGGCTATCACCCATAGTGTAAACTTGATGCGTGATGACCTTGTTCTGACTACCTCGGAGTCAAGGAGGGTAAACCCCGCAAGTTTTATGTAGCCCACGAACCGGCTGACCACGAGAATACTTGTTGTCAGGAGGGTAATCCAGCGAAGGTCCTCGCTCCTTGTCACAAGGACAATATTCGGCCATCCGAATATAAGCGCAGTTACCCCATAAATCATGAGGAAAAGTGCGCTCCTGGTACGGTAACGCTCAAATGGACGTGCTGGTTCGTGCATACCTATATCGCCGGGAGAGCCCCTCTCCCTCGGCGCTCAACATGTTATCATATAACCTGACTTGTTCCAAGATGATTTTATCAGCCATACAATAAATTTTTACAGCCCGCTTGATGAACATCATTAGCCAGCCCGGATACTTCCACCCATCAGTCGGTATATTCTATCGGTACGGTTACAACGAAAATCGTGATCCCATTCAGTTCGAGATCCCCACGCTCTATATTAATATCCGTTGCTGACCCCGCCGCCATGAACAAAACATAAGCGCGCCGGGGTCTTTCAGCCTGAATGGAAACCGTATTCGACTGGTCACGATTCACCGGCATCGAGCTTACTATCTCCCTGAACCTGTTCAGTATATAGCCGGTTTCGTCGGCTTCCATAGATGAGCTTCCCTGACCGGACTGACCTGTGGAAGCCATTCCATCCTCGATTCCCTCGAATAGACCGTCCCTTCTGATTATCTCGGTCCCCGTCTCCAGTTCCAGGTCAATGTTAAACTCCTCTTCCACACGTCCAAGCGCCACTCCCACCCATAATTTATTCGAACTCACCATCAGCCTGCCGGAATTAGCGGGGAACAGAAGGTCCCCCTGTATCTGTAACCGTGCTTCATCCGGTCCAACCGAAAGTACTCCGGACGCCCGTACTTCCGGGACAGGTCTTTTAAACACAAACGTCCTCGAACCTTCCTCACCTGTCCCGAACGCCGTCCTTGACAGCGTCAGATCCGGAAGATGAGTCTCCCCGTTTCTCGATTCGATTGTTATGTAGCCGTAAGGCCATGCGTACATGGTTACAAATTCATCGAGGATACCGCCTTCGTGTAGCCATGTGAGCGATTGTGGCGCGGATGAATTCGAATTGTATGTATAGCAGGAGTACTGGTAGCAGGAACTGGCCTCATCCCGGTCGGGTGATGTCGCACTGCACCAGAATAACGCGGCTTCGTTTATGTTTGACTTTACATTGACCGGCCGCGTTTTTCTTATGAATGTGTAACCAGTGAAAAGAATCGACCAGAAAATGAACAATACGAGAACCAGCCGTCCGTTACCCCTTGCAAGGAATACCAGAACCGGAAGAACGAGAAGATAAACCAGTGCCGGTCCGAGAAGCTCTAGCCACTTCAGAAACCCACCTTCCGAAGAAACAGTTCCCTGGCCGAAATAACCCTGGATCCTCTGTTCAGTCAAAGTACGAAAATCATTAACAGATGCTGCCGCGAGTTCTCGAGTCTGCGACTGGGGATCGAATAATCCGTACTGAGCGATAAGGTACGTTATTTTGTCTGACGCTCCAGGGGAACCTTCGAAGGGATCAAACGAGATGAAACCGGCACGACCGCTTCCGGTTACCTTTGTAACCAGAACAGGCATGCCTGAGTCCTCATGAATCACGATATCCGCTGGATCAACCGGCCTTACTGAAACCATGCTTATGGAATCCGGGACATCATATCCCTCGGTAGCCTCGTAACCGCCGGTGTTGAGAGTAGATTCATCCGAAACGGGAGGGTAGGGGTCCTCTTCTATCCATGGAGCATTTACAGCTGCCCCGGAAATTTCCCGGTCCATCCCGGTCGAAAGAACGTCGGGATATGAACGATAGACGCTGTCCCAGTCGATGCTGCGATCGCACAGCTCAAGCAGTTCCGTACCCGAAATCGTAACCGTGGCACCCGACGGCTCAACCGGCAGAAGAAGTTCATCTGACCATCCATCCACCGGATCAAAACCTTCACGGTAATAGATTAATATGTTGCCACCCTGAAGTACCCATTCCTCGATAACATCGCGGGATTCTTCCTGAAGAGCAAGCCATGTGCTCAGGCTGCATGCAACCGTGCTGACCCCGTCCATCAGTATCGGGTTACCCGGTATGTCCTCCTCCACGATAACAACCGGAAAAATCCTTGGTGAATAACTCACGAATCCGGAGGCTGGGAACTGCGCACGCTGTATCATCGAGACGAATCCCGGATTGATGCCATTGAACAAATTACCCGGGGAATCCGATGGCTCACCGATATGAAGAAGCAGGCTGTCGGCAAACCCGATACGCTTTGACTGAAAAATTATCTCTTCCAGCTGAACGCCCGCTTTCGACAGTATCCTGACAGGTACGTCGAGCGGACTTGACTCCCACGCCCCATAGCATCCAAGCTCTACCTCCCGGGTTCCGCCGGGTGCGACAAGAATCGGATGAGTATAAAAAGCAGGCGGCACCCATGTTCTCAAATCGGCCTGAACCCAGCCATCCAGAAGCTCCCCGCTGTTATTAATCGTGAGACTGATCGGCGTTGGCGTCCGGGTCTTGTAGTAACCGTCAAATCCGAATGTCCCTGAGATCGCAATAGTATCGCTGTCCGGATTCGCAGCGACCTGTTCGGGTAAAAGAATTACCAATACCAGAATTACCAGTAGCAGGTATTTATATTTAAACAATTTCCGCATCTCAATGCCTGATCCTGATCGTTTACAAACCGCACTCAATTACCGGACCCCGCCAGCACTTTACCTGGCTGGCTGAACCCCGGTAACGCATGCAGGCTGACTGCAACCACCGCCAGTATAAGGTGCCATATCACAACGCTCCAGTCGGTAGCCACAAGCTCCACCGCCTGCGGTGTAACAATAAACGCATCAATAAGCCCCCTGCTTAGATATAACGCCCCTGCAACCATCCATCCAACCATTGGCCTGTAGCGTTTATTCGATGTCCTGCTTACTGCAAAATCCACGCTCCAGGCCATCAGTACTCCAAGGAGCACGAGATCGATCATGCTGATTGCAATCGCGTTGTGGCCGGGCAGGGCCATGGACCTCGCGGTCAGCGGAACGCTCATTACCAGAAATCCAAAATAAAGCAGCAGCGCGGTGAATGGTATTAAGTGCTTACCGGATATTGTACATGCCGCCAGCTCCTCCATCCGGTCTTCCATGCTGCGAAGATATATACCTGCCGATGGAATTATAAAAAGGCCTGCGACCGCGAGCATCGAGTGCGGTCCGAATGCTCTTTTCGCGGGTGAGAGAAGGCTGAAGCCAAACGGATCTATAATATGGGTGGAATCACCGCGAAACGGTACCAGGCCCCCCTCGAATGGTATGAGGCACAACAGTAAGATAAAGTATGTTATCAGAAGTCCCCTGTTCGAAAGGAGATCCCCGATCAGTTTAAGCGATAAGCGCAGGTTGTTCAGTGGGTTAATTCTCATAAAGTATCAAACCGGAAACTGCGAGAAGTGCCTCGGGCATGTTTTCATCCACCCTTATCCTTACAAGGAGAGTGTGGCCACCTGTTGCGACATATCGTGACGCATTAGAGATCCCGAAAGTTGCGTCGATATCCGAGGTATCCAGAAGCTGCAGCGGTTCCCACTCTCCCCGGATATGATTAAATCCTTCAACGCTCACATACGCGCGGTGTTTCGTTGTAGACATTGTCAGATATAAGTTTTCAGGGATTCCGGGCTGATCCGATGAGGGGGGAAGGTTAAAACCTGCGAGCATGTAGCCCTGTTCGAGAAACAATTCACCCGGCTGGCTTATCTCCGAATCTATACCATCCAGACTGAAAATCCGGGTGTTATAGTTTTCTATCTGCTGTGAGCCTTCCTCTATCTCGAATGGTATATGCATGATTACAAGAGACTCCTCAATACTTGTAAGGATTCTCGGTTCACTGATTCGCCTTCCCGGCCAGTCACTTATGTACCCGGCAACAAGTAATTCATCTGCGGGCATCTTCCCGACCTGACCGCTAAGAAGCGGCACAAGTGCGACGTTTCTCAGTTCGCCTTCCTTGTCCGATAAACCCGATGCGATCGATTCCCTGTACCTGTTACTAAGGCCCTGATACCCATCAAGGTATATATTGAATTCGAAACTGCCCGGATTTCCCGTCTCATCGGAATCGATTTCAATTACATCGGAGTAAAAACTGTCTTTATGTGGATAAATTACAACCGGCAATTCAAGCTCCATGCCCGGTTCCAGGACAATTCTGCCCGACAGGCTGGGTCCGGATGTTGCCATTGATGAGTCAAACGTCACATCCTCCGCGTAAGCGTACCAGGAAAATTCAATTACCCCCACGCTCTCAAAATGCTTCTCTGACCATAGTCTAATTAAAGCGTTCTCGATCCACGCACGGTTTCCTTCGCCGAACTGGACTATATCAACGGACTCCGGCTGGTCCTGAACGTCAATGAGACTGGGAAGCGCCAACTCGTCAGGCGGAAGTTCAAGCCCCCTGAGCAGGTCGTTTTCCTCCAACTCGATCTCATACCTGGTACTGGATGGACTGAATAAACTGAACCAAGAGTTCTCCAGGGCAACTCCATGCTCAGTCCACGCATCGACAATGTTTACCCTCGTTAGTACCAGCCTTCTGCCCTTCGCGTTCGCGGCCCACGAATAAGAAATTATTACAAAAACCGTTACAAGCACCGGTATCGTGATCCACAGCAATTCCCGCCGGCGCATCTTTAAAAGGGCAAAATAGTTAACCGGCCCGACAAGAAGTATGTAAAAGGCGAGAAACATCGTAATGAGTTTCAGCGACGGCAGTGCCGTGAGGTTTTCCGACTGCAGGGCGTTGTCGATAAGCGCTTTCGTATTATATGTAGAGCGATTAACAAAGGAGGGATTATATCCCGACGACGTGGCAGAATATCTGTTTGGCAGGGACAGGTAATTAATCCTGATAACGGGCTGAAGTCCCTCATCTCTCGATGTGAGGTACCCCATCATGAACCTCAGGTACCTGCCCAGGCCCGAAGGCTGAATCACCTTCAGCGAATGCAGGTCTATGCCAGATAAAAGCACGTCACCCTGGCCGAAAGGAACATGCTGAAGGGCAGGATAGCCTGATTCGGACAACAGGATTGTGGCCGACTGCTGGGTGGCGTACGTACAGTGAAATCCTGCCGTCACATCAATCTCGTCCAGGAAATGCGGAATAGTCCTGAGCCCGTTCAGCATTACCTGCACCGGTTCCGATGTAAACACCCGGGGGCCGGTCCAGTCATCACCGTCCATCCGGTTCGTGAGGAAAGTTCTTTCAAAACTGTCGGGTTCGTCACCAAGCCATACAATAAGCGCTCCACCCGAAAGAACCCATTCCATGACTGCCTGTTTTTTCTCGTAAGATAATTCTGGAAACCTGTTTGTGTTAATTATCGCTCCCTGTACAGCACTGTAACCTTCCATGCGATTAGGGAGGTTCTCGGACCTGATTCCGGTAAAAATCACCTGTCCCGGATCATAGTCCAGGTACGATTCTTCAAGTTCCTGATTACGGGATGTAACATATCCCGGCGAGCCCCTGATAATATATTCTTCAGAAGCATATGTAGCTATCTCCGCGAATGTAGTCTCTATGGGAACAAACTGGTTGTTGAGGCTATTGAAGTCCGTACCTTCATCGGCTATTTCGATCCAGAGCTGTTCGCGTTCCCCGAGAGTCTCAAGCGCAAAGGTTTGAGACAGGATGGGTTCATCCTCGACGTACTGGACGATAATCGAGGGGGAGGGGTCGGTGGTCATTATATATGGATACAGATAGTAAGACTTGCTGGCATTTCGAGGCAGATCGCATTCCGCCATGAAGTTGGCCGTCAGGCGGTATTCGGGATCACCACTTACAATCCTTATGCGTCCCTCACGATCCTCTGTTCCGGAATTTGAAAGGTTTACGCGAACCGGGAAATAACAGCCGTAGCGCATGTGTGTTCCGAAACTCAGGATAACATCCATTTCGAGTCCGTCCGAATTAACATCGCCCGTATCCTGCGCCGATAAAGGTGTCGCGCCCATTCCGGTCAGGATGAAAATCATGAAGAGAAAAATAGTAAATTTTTTAAAATCCGGCCGCATCTTCAGTTAACAGGAATTTCGTGACAGTCTATTCTGGACTGACTAACTGGAATCTTTACATTCTAGTCAAATCGGCATGAAATTTACAGGACTTATTCTGTTTATTTATCAGACATGCAACCATACGAAAAGTTCAGCACTCGGATACGTTCACCATATATAAACCCCGTGCATTAAAAATTATGCAAAAGCATTAACCCTCTATCGTTTTCGGTCGTTCTCAAAAAATGAGAGTCAGTCCGGGGACATTATGTCCCGCCAAGGTTAATTTGTCGTATTATAGCATCAGATTCACTTAACGCAGTAATATAGCCCGCACGCAGGCCCCTTCAACACATGCACACAGAGATGTCTTAATAAAACGCCATAATGTGATAATTGGCACGATATATGCACCTTTTTACCACGGAAGTATTTTACCAGGGGTTTGTAAAATGAAAAAAATAAGGCTTCTTTTAACCATATTAACAATTTCTCTCCTGACATTGCTGGCAGCATGCAGCGGTTCAGGCGATCCCATTTCCGGTTCTCCGGATTCGTCAATTCCGGTTATCGGTCTTAACACCGGAGGGGTATCTCTCGACGGATGCGATATCGATCGGGACGATCCCGACACTGTTGTCAGTCCGGGCACCAGCCATCTTGTTACTTTTACACCAATTGATGGATATGAAGAGCGTCAGTACACGGTGCAGTGCTCGGATGGTTTCTGGAAAACAGACGGCCAGATTTCCGGTCCGGAAATTACAACCATGGAACGATCCCTTGAATGGGTAGCTCCGGAGTACAACTGCACGGTCCAGTTTCTCTTTACTCCGGCTGAAGTTGAAGGTGATCTGCGGCTCGGTATGATGCTTGTTGTTTCCACCGATCTCCATCATTCCTATGCTCCTCCCGTACCCATCTCACGAGAAACAACATTCGTGGACCCGGTCTCCGGTCTTTCCGGTCCGGCAGCCGCAGGAGAACTTCTGGTCAAACTTCACGATGACGCTCCCATAACAGGCGTTCTTAACCTCAGGACTGCCCAGGACTACTCGCTTCTCGAAAGGGTCAGCGCATCTGACTCCATTTTCAGGCTCAGATTCGACGAGACTACGGATCTTGTTTCCGTGATGAGCGATCTTGCACAGGATGAACGTGTTGAAACAGTCGAACCTAACTTCCTTGCATATCCGGTAATGCTTCCGGACGATCCGGATTATGGCAAGAAGCATGAGTTTCCGACAATCGATGCAGAACTTGCATGGGATATTACAACCGGGTCGAGTGATGTGTGGGTAGCGGTGGTCGATACCGGCGTTGATCGCGATCATCCCGATCTTTCGGCCAATGTGGTGCCGGGCGCTGATTTTATAACCGGTGGGGATGGAATAGGTGGCGAAACACCCGGTGACGGTGCGGATAACAACGGTGATGGAATCCCCGACCAGAACGTGGGACACGGAACCCACGTGGCGGGCATCATTGGAGCAATGGCCAATAATTCCGTTGGCGCATGTGGAATCGCTCCGAACACAACAATCCTGCCACTGAGGATTTTCCCGACAAACGGCGACACCGGCGCGACTTTCTCCAGCATCATCCAGGCGGTTGAATACGCCAGCGAGCAGGAGAACGTGAAGGTGATAAGCATGTCGATCGCGACCTCATACCAGTCGAGCCTCCTCCAGTCCGCAATTAACCAGGCGTGGATTGCGGGCAAGGTATGCGTGGCCGCTGCCGCCAACTCGGATACAAATACCATGTATTATCCCGCGGCGCACGAGAACTGTCTTGCGGTTGCCGCGATAAATAAATCAGGTGAAAAGGCAAGCTTTTCGAATTACGGTACCTGGGTCGATATATCCGCACCGGGAACCGGAATATACTCCACCTGCTTCGACGACATTTTCGCATATATGTCCGGGACCAGTATGGCGACACCGCTAGTCTCGGGATGTATCGCGCTTCTGTTCGCGCAGAATCCGGACCTGACCAACGATCAGGCCGTAAATTTTATTACCACGTACACAACCGATGTTTATGCAACCAACCCCGAATACATCGGGCTTCTCGGAAGCGGCTGTGTGAATCCATACCTTGCATTAAATGGTATGCAGCATTCACAGCCGGTCGAGGTCGATGATGCTGACAGTGATGGTCAGGACTCTAACGTCGGCCTTGAACCAGGGCCTTCAACTCAGGGATAAACGGAGTGATCGATATGAAACGTAAAGATAATAACGATACCAGACGAAAGCCAGTCAACAGCAGGGGTCTTGCGATCGGGGCGATCCTGATATTCCTCTCGGCAATGTGCCTTATTCAGACCTCCCTGACCGGATGTTCGAGTTCGCAGGAAGCTTCTCCCGATGAGAATCAGACTGCGACAGAAGAAGATGTTCCATTCTATGAGGTTGATGGAGAGGAACCTGTCATGCCGACAAGCTGGGAGGAAGTGTCCGACGCGGTATTCGAGCAGATATCGGAAACATATGCCGGGGATGGTATGGTTTTCCGATCTATTGAAAAAAGCCTCGACACTTCGCATGCTGTGAGGATAACCTTCAGAAGCAACCAGAATATACCCCCCGTCAAGCAGCATCTCGATGGTTTCCTTATCCTCCATAACTGCTTCCCTGAACAGGATCTCTATGTAGTTTCTATCGACGGTGAGATCGCAGACATCGACTGGGACACATCCGAAGCACTCTATACAAGTGGTTATGCATTCGATGTCCCACCCATTGAAGCTGAGAAATACTGGAACAGGATAATCCTTGGGCTTGAACCTGAGAATACGCCCGGTTCATCATCCGGTTCGGTAACAACCGAATCCGACTGACGGAAACGACCTGAAAAATAAATACATATCCCTGGAGCCTCGGCGCGGAAAATCCGCGCCATTTTTTTTTGTTCGCTGATTCAGGCTATTCCAGGGATTCAAATTATTTTACTACTGGAAACGATTACCCCTGTTGACATAATTCTCTTTACGTTATAATCTTATTTGTGGGAGTCTTGAGGGGCATATCCACTCCCGAGTACCTCCCTTGCTCGTATCCCGATTTCAAAAAATTTTTGAATGGCATCTGCTATACTATAATTCCCGCTTTCCCGTACTCAGGGAATGCGGATAACCTCTGTGGAGGCACTGTGTATGCCTGCTGACAATTCTACACGATCCATATTTCCCGGGATCATGCGCATCCTGATTTTCATCGCGGTTCTTGCATTACTGCTTCCGGGATGCAGCGGAAAAGGTGCGGACGGGCCTGTAGCGCCGGATATGAGTAACGACAACCCGGTACTAACCGGGGCATCGGACAATTATACATCCGGGCAGGCTGGCTCCGGGGGTAAAGCCCTGTGGGGAATGTGGGACGTGACCGTCGACCGCCTTAACGGTGTGGAAATTGTTCCTCTCAGGGGGCTGGAATATTCCGTAAATGTGAACAGCTTCCTTCAGCCGCCTATGGGGACATTCGAGAACCTGCAGATCAATGTGATCGATATGGAGAAACTCTTCATTGCGGGCGATGTAGTCGTCGATGTCACACTTTCCCATCCTTTCCCGGACTACTCACAGTTTACCGGATTCGATGTGCTCGGTGTGCTTATCGGAACAGGTTCTTACGTTGCCAATTCAGACAGTGGAATAATTTTCGGTAATCCCAGGTTCGATCCGATTCTTAAAAACGCGGACGGTTACACGCGATGGATGAACCAGATGGAGTTCACAACCCCGGGCATCCTCGGATACACAGAGGGAATGCTCGGTGCGAAGGGTGAATTCTGGGGTTCGACTCTTAACCCGTACAAGTATTTCGTCACGGGTCTAAGCACAACGGAAACCATCACCCAGCACTACACAAGCGGGATGTCGATAAACGACAGGGGTATGTTCACCACAAACGCCTCTGTTACAAGACGATACGAGATTCATTTCCCGATGAT
>Ga0272441_10005710_pt1 | contig 21397 bp, 15 predicted proteins | sample SSMProp6N_FD_193582 | JGI IMG/M metagenome (GOLD analysis project Ga0272441, IMG submission 193582) | Marine sediment archaeal communities from Little Sippewissett salt marsh, Falmouth, MA, United States - SSM-Prop-6N | ecosystem: Environmental > Aquatic > Marine > Wetlands > Sediment ... | reverse complement strand
ACTGAAATCTTCTCTTTTTTCCAATCACTTTCCCCCGTTTTTATCCATAGAGAAGGGCTTGCAATATAGCTTATTGTAGGTGAAAATGGGTATCCGAGAGGAGGCTGTCCGGGTGCGTGAAAAGATTAGAAATGTCGAACCCCATTTGGAAAAGAAGATCAAACGGGGGGATGTGTATTATACCCTTTTCTGGTCCCGGCTGAGAAAGGCTGAGAAGTATGATATCGTTCGTCAGGTACCATCCCTGGCCGGACTTTATGAGCTCTACTATATGGATAGGAATGACAGACTTCACCTGATGTGTATTTCGAGAGTATGGTACGGCGGACTGAGGTCCCGACTGCGTCATGATACCGACCCTGAACTGGTGGTGGATCAGAACTACCGCAGAATTATCGAAAAATATGATGTCTATTATCGATACACCCTCACCGAGAGTATGGATGATATGCTCGACGTCCTTCATTTTTTCGCCGAGTCGTATCAGCCCGCCATGACTTCGCCGGATGATTCAGGCAGGTACCGCTATATTTTTCTGGAGGAAATTGCACCGGATAAAATGGTGACAATATAATAACTTTTACAGCGACAGGAGGCGATGAATGCGTAAGATTACAATGGTCCTTATTGCAGTGTTGATCTGTACGGGCGCGGTATGGGCTCAGAGTGACATCAATGCACTCTTTGAGAAGGCGGATCAGTTCTACGATCAGGAGAAGCATCAGCAGGCTGAAGGAATCCTTCAGGAGGCAGAGCAGCTCGCCTCCGGAGATACCGAAAAAGCTGAGCTGTACTGGAGACAATCCCGTACCGTCCTCTCTCTGGCCGATGAGGCTGAACGGGACGGCACTATGGGAGAATCACAGCTGCTGGCCGAATACGAACGAGGTGAAGCCCTCGCGCAGAAGGCGGTCGAACTGGATTCGAGCAATCACAACAGCTATTACTGGCGGGCTTCCAACGTAGGCCGCTGGGGACAGACAAAAGGAATTCTCAATAGCCTTATGAAAGCCTCACCAATGAGAGATGATCTGGAAATTGCGGTCCGGAAAAACTCGGACCACGCGGATTCATTTTACGTCCTCGGTCTTCTGTATGCTTCCGTCCCGAAGATGATCTCTTTCGGAAACGTTGAATACGCCGTTTCCTACGGCCGCAGGGCTCTCGATGCATACGCGGAAGACGATACGAAGTATTCCTACTACCTGAAGCTCGGCGAACATCTCCAGAAGAGGGACTGGGACGCCCGCAAGCGATTGAGAGAGGCGAAGAAGATCAGCACAAAATTCCGGAAAGAGAGTGATCCGGTGGAAAAGTATAAATACTTTGAAGGAACCTTCGATTTTGATGCACCTCAGCCCTACAGCCGCGAGGGAGTGAAGGAACTGTCAGACCTGGAGGAAGCGCTCAGGATAATGCACTGGCTGGAGGATGAGCTGTCCCCGCTTTCCAGTCCTACATCATCTGAACGGGACCAGCTCAAGGATGCAAAGGAGCATCTGGCGGACTGGGAATAAAAAAAGCTTTCGCTCCTGTGAAAGATGAGCGGAACATCAGCCTGATATCAGGATTATTCAACTTTCATCCCCCCGGGAGGAAAACCTCTTTTCCTCCCTGTTTTTCACCTCGGGGACCGCATCGATGAGGCTTGCCTTATCAATGCGGTTTCCTTTCGCCCGGATGGATAGTACGGCTTTTTCGACCTGTTTTTTCCGGTCATAGGGATCGCTGAACAGGTCCTGCTGTTGAGCGGCAGCTTTGCGGCTGACATTGGCGAGGCCGAGGCCGACGAGGCGAACCTCCCGGGAACCGTTCCAGCGCTTTCGCAGCAGGGAATGGGCAACATCATAGATCTCCTCGGCGGAGTATACAGGATGGCGCAGTTTTTTTTGTGCCGTGGTAGTCGTGAAATCACTGAATCTCAATTTGATGCATACGGTACTTCCGATGTACTCTTCCTTCAACAGGCGGAACATAAGCTGATGCGCCAGATCCAGGAAAACTTGTTTGATCACTTCCGGATCATTGGTATCTTCTTCAAAGGTAACCTCACCGGAAAGGGACCGGCTTTTTGTCTCCTGCTGCAGGATACCCGGATCATGTCCCCTCACCACTTCGTACAGATACTCTCCTCCGGCCTTCCCGAAAAGCCGGCGCAGGGATGCTTTATCAACTGCCCGCAGGGTGGGCGGATCGATAATGTTCAGCTCTTCAAGTCTGGCCAGGGTCTTTTTCCCGATGCCCCAGAGATCCTTCAATTTCAGGGTATCGATGAAGGGCTCTTCTTCACCCTTCCTGACCCGGTACAGTCCGTCAGGTTTACGGTAATCCGAGGCGAGTTTTGCCAGCAGCTTGTTGTTGGCAATTCCCACCGATATGGTGAGGTCGGTTTCGGCTTTTACTTTTGCCTTCAGTTTCCCGGCTGCTTCTTCCGGAGTACCGAACAGGCGCTCGGTCCCGGTCATATCCAGAAATGCTTCGTCCACCGATATCTGCTGGATAGCCGGGGTGAAATCTTCGAAAATTTTCATGATCCTGCGGCTCATTTCCTGATACCGGGACATCCGTACCGGAAGATATACGCCGCCGGGACACCGGCGATGGGCTTCCGAGATGGGCATGGCAGAATGAACCCCGAAGGAACGGGCTTCGTAGGAACAGGCTGAAACGACTCCCCTCGTACCGGGTCTTGCCCCGATAATGACCGGTTTCCCTTTCAGTGCCGGATTATCAGCCTGTTCGACCGCCGCGTAGAATGCGTCCATGTCCACATGAAAGATGATTTTTTCCATGGGTCTCTAAAAATTCGATTCCAGCAGAGCCTGCAGTTCCGCAAGCGCCTCCTTTACAGCAGGGTCCGTCTCGCTCTGCAAGCGTCTGTTTACCGAGCGGCTGAGGGTGGTACTGTCAACATCCTGAAGAAGTCCTCTGATCAATGTACCGTGTTTCTCTTCTCCGCTCATATCAAGGAGGAGATCTATCGCTTCAGGTGTTCCGACCCGGCTCAGGGCGTAGGCTATCTCCGGGTATATTTGTTCCGCCCCACCGGCTTCCAGGATACCGGAAGCGGTGAGAACGGTCTCCCGGGATCCCATATCTCCGAGGACCCGCAGAATCTCAGCCTGGATCTCCCGGTCATCACTCCGTGCCGCGATACCCGCCAGCGCTTCGATGTGCTTCTGATCCGCCAGCCCCAGGGTACGCAGGGCTCTTATGGCGGCGATACGGATGTGCTTTTCTTCACGGGGTGAGGCGGCCCGGAGAAGCGCCTCGGTGATTTCCGGTGAAACTACCGCCATTTCCCCCAGTTCACGAATGGAAAAATACCGGAGCATCGAATACTCGGGAGATGTCAGTTTCAGGGTTGTGAGGAGAGTTTTATGCACTTCGAGCTGGGGAGAATTGAAACCCATCGCACCGATGGCACGAACGGCATTGGTACGTACTGCCAGCGGTTCAGCTTCGCTGGATACAAGCTTCTGCAATTCGCTCACTACACGCACGTTGTTTTCCGGCCGAATGCGGTAGAAGGCCCAGGTGGCGTTTTTCCGTACCTGCGGATAGGGACTTTCGAGCACCCGGAGGAGGGTGTTGACCGAGGCCGGGTCGGCGATTTCAGCCAGGATAGATGTGGCCTCTTCGAGGAACTGCCGATCCCGGGACTGAAGAATCCCCCTGTTCAATCCTCCCACGATGGTCCCTGCATCCTTCGAATAGAGTTTCAGGATCGAATTTCTAGTGGCTCCACGGATAGTTTCGTCTTCCGAGTTGAGAAAATCCATAATATTGAGCATTCCCCGGGGGCCATTTGGATTTTCTCCTATCGCCTGGATCAATTCTATCTTCAGAGCCGTGGAAGCGGCAGGATCCTGAAGCTGTGCAGTGAAGGCTGGAATGGTGCTTGCATCGTTCAGACTGTTCAGGTTTCGTACCAGGGCTATTTTTACCTGTTCATTTTCCTCATCCTTCAGCAGGGGGAGGAGTGTTGCTGCAGCAGAACGGCCTCCGAAACCCGTAATCCCCTCAACCGCAGTGACCCTGATCACCGGGTCCTGATGATTGAGGTAAGACGACAGGACGGTATAGATCTGCCGGTTCTTATTTCCCTGCCGGCTCATGTCCGTGAGGGCTTTGAGGATCGTCTTCTCCCTCTCAGGAGCTGCGTCCGTTCCGGAATCTTCTCCGGCAGCTGACTGATCGGGAAGCATGCCGAGAATGTATTGAGCACTTTCATCTCCGCCGATTTTACCCAGTGCCCGGATCAGGGAATACTGATAGTCTCCGTCCGATGAGTTTCTCAGGTTATCCATCAATATGGATCTCGCCTGGGTATTGCCGATCTCACCGATGGCGGCGGCACTGTCCGCCTGATATGAGGGATCGGTAAGCAGTTCCTGAAGGTAGGGCAGAGCACTTTCAGCTTTGAGTCTCCCGAGGGTGCCGATAGCGGCGCGAACCCGCTCATTGTTGGAATCGCTCTCGGTGAGGATGGTATGTACCATGGCGCTTACCAGGAGTTCGCGGTTTTCCGCGCCCATCGACGGCAGGGGATAACCGGCCTCGATCATGGAAAAGAGGCTTTCCCGGGCATCTGAAAAACGATTTTCAAACTGCCGTTCCTCTTTTTTAAAAGCGTGCAGCATAGTGGCAATGTATCCGGACATCTCCTCGTGGGCTCTGCGCAGGGCTGATGGAGTGAGGTACAGGTCGTCACTGCCGAATTCCTTCTTTTTCTCAATGATCACTGCTATGCGGTTCTTGTAGGTGAGGGCAATGATTTCGGCGATTTCCCCTTCGGCATTCCGCAGGATTTCACTGATCTGTTCGAGCTTTTGAACCGGAAAGAACCGGTATTGTTCGATAATGAAATCCAGCACCTCCTGTACCTGAAGCTTGCCATCCTGTACGAGGGTTTCCGCTACCAGTTCATCCATGTCTTCGAGACGATCGAGTTTTTTGTTTGCATTCAGATCGATATATCCCTCGGAAAGTTCCGGAAAGATCCTTTTGAGAGCATTTCCGAGAGAGGTATTCACTACGGACGCACTGTACAGCGGTGCAAGCCCGAATCCGGCGCAGAGAAGGAGTATCATTAATAGTGCCTGTTTCTTTTTCATAGGATTGTATCCTACTTTATGGCCGCTACGGTGTCAATTCCGGATTTTCCCCGGATAGGGGCAGAGGAACGGCGAAATTGGTGCGGAAGGTGTAGTCTATCTGATACTTTCCGGGACGGGCATCGAAATCATACGGCGGACTGTAATATTCGGTGCGGATATTCAAGGTTCCGGCAAGCTCTCTTGGAATGGTAAAACTCATTCTGAATGGATAATCCGGATACCTGCCGATTAAAAAGCGTACCGATTCCCTGTTTTCCGCTATCATGTGTGGGTAATCCGAATCATACAGATTTATCTTGGACGAAGACTGAAATCCAATCTCAATTTTCTCCGGCGGAGATGGAGCATCCAGAACCAGCGTGTAGGTCGCACGGCCCAGGAATTTTTCCGAAGACACCCGGGGTATCAGTATCTCCTCCTGCAGGGGAAGGACAATCCGGGCAAAATTATCTTCTCCCAGGCCTTCTTCAACCTGTATCGTCTTATTCCCCCACACCTCGAAGTCGAGGGATTCCCTTATTTCCGAGCCTGAGATACTGATTTGATGCGTGCCTTTCGGTGAGTCGAGAACCTCCTCGAACCGCAATCTGTCTGTAACCTCCTGGGGCAGTTGGTAGAAGAGAGTGAAGTGAAGAATAAGAGCGGTACTGAGGATCCCGAAAATCAGATCAAAGGCAAAACTTATTCTTTTCCGCACCCGCTGGCGGGGATGGTGAAACAGTACATTGAGTCTCAGGAGGAAGAGCATGTAGGGCAGCAGGTGAAAGGAGATAATGAGGTTCCCCTGAACGTGGGAAAGCAATACCCCGTACATCACCCCCGAAGATCCTGTCCTGAAAGTCTGCACCAGCAGAACCAGGAGGAGTATAATGGATAGGAATAGATAAAAAGACTTCAGCAGACGGTGACGCACAACGGTAAAGAGAAAGCCGAGAAAGAAGATCAGGGCTCCATACATGGTCAGGGACAAGTTGTAGGACGTGAGTACCATAACATTGATCAGCAGAAAGAAGAGTCCCGAAGCGGAATAAAAACTTCCCCTCAGGCGTCCCAGGTGAAAGGCTGCGGTAAGCCGGTGACTGAGGGAAAAAAGAAATACCGCGAAACTGATTTTGAGTACCAGCATAAGCAGGGGTTCCTGCTGCCAGAGCAGAGGATTGTTTCTGTAGGCGGATATTCCTTCCAGCACAAAAGTTGAGATGAGAAGATACAGAAACATGAGGAGGAAAATAATCGGCAGCACCCAGCTGTTGTGCCGGATCGATCGGAGATACCGGTAGAACCGCTTCTGCTGGAAGAAAGGGTAAAGAAGTACAGCGGCGAAGAGAAAAAGCAGGATCAGCACGTAGCTTAGTTCGGAAACGATGAGAGTCCGGTTTTCCCATTTGAAAAAGAGGTAATGCCGGTCCCATTCCCGGGGAAGCTGATTCGGCAGGCTGTTGATGAAATCGATGAGAAAGGTCTGCAGTCCTTCAATTTGAAGAGGCGGAGCATCCCGGGAATAATCAGCATAGGCAGGAATCTCACTTCCCAGATAGAGCGATGGTATTTCGCGATCGAAGTAGGGATCCAGTCTTGTTCCCCGGGAATTGAAACCGAGCTGGTGGATATTAAAGTCAAGAGATGAAAAGGAATAGGGAATCCTGTGTTCAAGTAATACCCCTGCCGCATGCTTCACCAGCCAGGCCGGGCTCACTATGCCGGTGCCATAGGGTCGGAAATCCAGTTGATCAGGCAGTCGGCGGAGATCGATGTAGAGGAAGATTTCCGGGGTGGTAGAGAAATAATCCTCCAGAAACGCCCGGCTGCCGAGCTGCTGATTCCTTCCTCTTCCGATTTCGGCTCCCATGAACAGTATATGCACATTCTTGGCAGGGGGTACTGCCGAGAAGGATCTGCACAAAGTCAGGGCCAGGGTAAGTCCCGCAGCTCCTGATTCCTCCCTGTCCGCGTTCTGAGGATGATTGACGGGAAAAATAAGATAAACCTCACCTTCGGAACTCCCCTCAAAATCCGCGGTCAGGATCGAGGAAAAGGAATGGAAGGAGTCGAAAGAATCGAGCTCGATTCGACTCATCGGGATCTGGAGAGCGGAGAGAGTTTCCTCAATATAGGTGAAAGTGTTTTCTTCAGCCTCGCTGTTCTCTTGTCGGGGATAATTGGTGGAAAAAGTGTGCATATCCTGTAAAATGTGATATGATGAAGGTGATGGGGCGGAGAAAAGCGGATACGCTGAGAAGAAAAGATACATTAAAAATAAAAGTGATAGTTTTTTCATCATCCTGTTTTACCATAAGTGAAATATCGATTTACAGTCAAGCTTATTCCTAAATACTGAATCTTTTATATCCTCAAAAGGAGCATGAACAGGACATTTATTTGACGGTGGATAAAAAAAAGCAGCACGGATGAAAGGGGTCGTATGGAAGTCTTAAAACAAATATCAGAGTGGGTGAGTATTTCGGAGTTTCTCCCGGACCAGGTTTCGGATGAAATTATTGACCGCCTTATCAGCGCTGCCCGCAGGGCGCCTTCAGCGAAAAACCGCCAGCCCTGGCGCCTGGTGGTGGTTCGTAACCCGGAGGTTCGTTCGCGGATACACGAGGCTTCCTATCTGCAGGAGCATGTAGGACAGGCACCGGTCATTGTAGCGGCTTGTACGACGAATATTGACTATCGTATGCCGAACGGACAGCTGGCATACCCTATCGATATAGGGATTGCTCTTTCCTTCATGATGATCCAGAGCCGCACGGAGGGGCTGGGTGCCCATGTAGTCACTACCTTCGATGAAGCGCAGGTGAAGGAAATTTTAACAGTTCCTTTTCAGATGAAAATTGCTGCTCTGCTGCTTCTGGGATTTCCAGCTCATCTTCCATTGCAGCCGCCGCGGCGTCCCCTCGATCAATTAGTAGCCTTCGATCACTGGTAACAGCCGGTTTTACATGCGGATTTTCAGGTTTCTCAGGTACGGGTGTACTGCAGTGAATGCCTTCGATGATAACGATTGATTCCAAGTTCAAAGAGCTTCGTGATTAACGCACCGTATTCAAGTCCCTGATGTTCACAGAGTTTCGGAAACATACTTATACTGGTAAATCCCGGTATCGTATTCACTTCGTTGAGAAGAACCTTCCCATTCCGGTCGATGAAAAAATCCAGCCGGGCAAATCCTTCCACGTCCGCCGATTTATAGGCAGCTTCAGCCAGTTTCCGTACCTCCTCGGTTGTCTCCTGATCTATCGGTGCGGGAATATTCAGAGCGGCGCCGTCAGGATCGATGTATTTAGCTTCATAATCATAAAAATCATGGGAAGGGACGATTTCACCCACCGCGAAAGACATCGGCTGTTCGTTTCCGATGACCGAGCATTCCACCTCCCGGCCGATGATCTCCGGCTCGATGAGGATCTTGGTATCGAACTTGAAGGCTTCCCGGAGGGCATCATCGAGACCTCCTCTGTCAGTCACTCTGGTTACCCCCACCGAGGAACCCGATCTGGCCGGTTTTACGAAGAAAGGATATTGGAATTTCATCTCGGCTCTATTGGCAATCAAATCTTTTCCCTCTTCTCCGAGATACTCATGATATTCTGCCTGAACAAAGGGTATAGTCGACAGTCCGTCCTGCATCCAGACACGTTTAATGACAGCCTTATCCATTCCGATGGAACTGCCCAGAACCCCTGCGCCGACATAGGGAATATCAGCTATCTCGAGCAGTCCCTGAACGGTGCCATCTTCACCGAAGGTCCCGTGGAGAACCGGGAAAACCGCCTTGATTTCCAGGGGGATTGAATTGAGATACAGTCCCATTCCGGGAAGTACGGAGACGAGTATGGCCGGGTCCTTCTTCAGAACAAGCTGGGACTTGTCTTCCGTGAAATTCGGCCCGGGCACAAGCCCTTCAAAAGGGCCGTTTTGTAAATACCATCTGCCGTCGTAGTCGATTCCGATCAGAAGGACTTCGAACTTCGTATCGTCGATATGAGTACACACCGAAGCCGCCGAACGCAGGGACACTTCATGTTCTCCTGATTTACCCCCGAAGAGGATACCTACCCGTATTCGCGCCATCTCTGTGCCTCCTGTTACACCGTTTTCTTCAATGATTTATAGCCGAAATCGTTCAAAGCCCGGATCGCTTCCTTTTCTTCGTCCCAGGGGACCGGTCCCGTCTGATAAATTATGCTTCCTTCATGCCCTTTCCCGAGGAGTATCACCGTGTCTCCCTCCCGGGCCAGGGAAAAAGCCTTCCTGATCGCAGCTGGACGGTCCTCAATGAGATAGAGGGTCTCATCCCGGCTCATCCCGCTGCAGCCCGCTGCGATCTCTTCGAGTATGTCCTGAGGTTCATCTCCCCGGGGATCTTCGTCGGTCAGGATGATTATATCACAAAATTCCGATGCTATTTCCCCCTGGATAGGACGTTTTTCAAGGTCCCTCTCTCCTGCCGATCCGAAGACCGCTATCAGCCGCTTTTCGGTCTGATTTCTCAATCCGGGAAACAGTTTCCTGAAGGAACCCGGTGTATGAGCGTAGTCAACTATCACCTGAAAAGGCTGTCCGCAATCCACCGGTACCATTCTTCCTCTGATGGCCCGCAGTGCAGAGACAGCGGGCAGAAGATCAGGCAAAGCAGTTCCGGTCAGGAGGGATGCTCCCAGAAGGGCTGCCAGACAGTTTTCCACATTGAATCTTCCCGGAAGAGACAGCTGAACCCTGCTGCATTTTTTATGGTGATGCAGGTTGAACTGCTGGACCGTGTTTTTTTCAAGTATGTCATCGGCGAAGAGATCCGCCAGATCATCTTCAAGGCTGTAGGTGAATACCGGGCATGCGGAAGCGGAGGAAAAGACCTCCCGCCGAGGTTCATCGAGGTTGATGACGGCTGCTCCCGTATCAGCCGGCAGGGCACGGAAAAGATTGGCCTTGTCATCCATGTACCTTTCCAGGGTTTTGTGAAACTCCAGATGTTCATGGCTGATGTTGGTGAGCACTCCCGCGTCGAAGCGGACATCCCCCAGCCGGTTATTCACCGGCGAAAGGCCGTGGCTGGTAGCCTCCACGACAGCGTAACTGCAGCCGTTGTCACGCATCCGGCGGAGCAGCCGGTGAATTTCGGTTGCTTCGGGAGTGGATTGTCGGAGGAAATTCTTTTCCGGGCCATCTCCGAAGTCGAACTGGACCGTGGTGAGAAGACCGCATTTCCTTCCGCTCTTCTCGATCAGCTGCTGGATAAAATAGCTGGTGGTGCTCTTGCCGTCGGTTCCGGTGACACCGATTATTTTCAGCTCCTCCGAAGGATTATCGAAGAATGCCGCCGCAATCGGGGACATCGCGGTCCTGCTGTCGGCGACCCGGATATATCTGGCGGAAGGAACGGGCAGGGAAGGCATCTCCATACAGATGACTGCCCTCGCTCCCTGCTCGATGGCCTTATCGATAAACCCGTGTCCGTCGGCGTGGATTCCCCGGAGAGCGAAGAAGAGAGAGCCCGGATTCACATCCCGGCTGTCGTAGGCCAGGGAGGTAATGACCGGATCCCCGGAGCCGTATTCTTCCTCTATATTGATTTTTGCACATAAAGCTGATAATCTCTTTCCGGTCATGCCGGAATGGTATCAGGCTCATCAGCTTTCGACAAGTGATAGGGAATTTGTTTCATGCGAATACCTTACCCGCCAACTCATCGCCTACATCGGGAACAAGCGCCGCATGCTTGGCTTTCTCTATCGAATTTTTTCCAGACTTGCAGAAAACGCCGATCTGAAAAGGTTCGCCGATCCGTTTTCGGGATCCGGGGCCGTAGCAAGACTCGCCCGCCAGATGGGAATGGAGGTGTATGCCAACGACTGGGAGGAATATTCCCGGGTGATCAACCGGGCATATCTGACGAACCGCCCGGCGGACCTGGACAGCCTGTTCCATTCTCAGGGGGGATTACAATGCGTTCTTGACCGGCTGAATGATCTGAGCGGCGGTCCCGAGAGATCCTTCATCAGCGCCTATTATGCCCCCAGAAAGACTGATCAGGCGGATTACCGTGTTGAACGGCTCTTTTATACCCGGGAAAACGCCCTCTTTATTGACCGGGTCAGGGAGAAAATTGAAGAGTGGTACCCTGCCGGTTCGGCGGATCCGGAAACAGAGAGAGCCCGGGACCTTCTCCTTGCTCTGCTCCTGTACGAATCGGCAACCCATGTAAACACTTCGGGGGTCTTCAAAGCCTGCCACAAAGGTTTCGGAGGTCACGGAAAGGATGCCCTCAGCCGCATTATGGCTCCTATGAGACTTGAATATCCGGTGCTTCACGGATCCGAGGCGGATGCCCGGGTCGAAAAGCGAAATGCCGCGGCCTTCCTTGCCTCCTGTCCTGTTGACCTCTGCTATCTGGATCCTCCTTATACCATCCATCAATACGGAAGCAATTACCACCTTTTGAACACCATAGCCCGGTGGGATTTCCCGCCGGTGGACAATAGAATCGGAAACGACGGACGTCTGGTGCGCAAGGCCGGAATTCGAAAGGACTGGGTCACCACCCGCTCCGATTTCTGTTATTCCGGAAGCGCTCCCCGGGCTCTCCGGGAAGTTATGGAGAGCATCGACGCACGTTATGTCGTATTGAGCTACAACAGTGAAGGGGTTATTGGAGTGGACGAGCTGCTGGATATTCTTACGGAATTCGGCCGGATCGAGATAAACAGCCTGGACTATATCACCTACCGCGGCGGCAGACAGAGTATTCGCAGACGAACCCACAATACGGAATTCCAGATCGTTATCGAACACCAGACACACCATGGGAAGCCTTCCCCGGATTCCAGGGGGCTGAGAAAGGATGTGGAACATATTTTAATGGCCTACAGAATTCAGGCACTTCTGCAGGGGGCCTTTGTCCCCCGTCGTATCAGAGAGCGGTTTACGATAGAGGCCGGGATGCCGGATTCAACAGAATCGGACCGGATTATACTGCAGTCCAGAAGCGGAGACATATCCCTCGATATCCCGTTGAAGAGCGAAAAACTATACCGGTTTCAGGAAATCCCCTCCCTTTCCGATCTCCAGCGGCTGTCTTTGATTGAACTGCAGGCACTGTTTCATCATCTTCATGAGGCCTCCTGCAGGAATCGCCAGGAAGAGCTTCATGTTTTACTGGATCTGTTGAAGGATTGTACCGATCGGCGGGGCATTGATGCCTATCAGAAAAAGATCCTCCGGGTACTGAAAAAATTTACATACAAAAAGTACCTTATGGAGTGGGAAGAAGAGGTCCGGAGGCTGGAGGACTATATTGCCTGCAGGGATGGGGAGATGCATATTCTCAGAGATGGTATTTCCGAACTGAAAGAGCTGGCCCGGAGGCGGATGGAAGGGTAGATCCCCCAAAGCTTAGGGTTTTTGGAAAGCTGCAGTGTACCCGGGTTATTCAACAGAAAAGAGAAAAAAAACCGGGGACACTTGACCGTCCCCGGTGATAAAAAACTTATTGTTCCGGATGTATGATCCGGTTCGGGAAACCTCTAATCGCCTTCTTCATTATAGAGGTACTTGAAGTAGTCCATATCGGTGGTAAGGGTCTTCCGGAACTTCGGCAGGGTCTTGCGGTAGGATTCGATGGACCGCCAGAAACTGAAGAACTCCGGATCCTGTTCGTATGCCTGGGCATAGATTTCCGCTGCTTCGGCGTCGGAAGTTCCTCGGATAGTTTCCGATTCCCTGTATGCCTCGGAGAGAACGGTTTTCCGTTCGTTATCCAGTTTACCGAGCCATTCGGCCTTCTTACCTTCACCGTAGGACCTGTAGGCTTCGGCGATCTGGTTCCGTTCCTTGATCATTCGGTTGTATACACTTTCGGTCAGATCATCGGAATAACGGATCTGGCGGATGATAATATCGATCAATTCGATCCCGTAATCGGGAGTCAGCTCCGCCGCGATATCGTACATTTCCTGGGATAGTTCATTTCGTCCCCGACCTACCGTTTCATAGGTAGTCGTAGTATAGGTGAGTTTTCTCAGCTCCTCAACATCCACCTCTTCATCCTGTTGCTGCAGAATTTCAGGCTGACTGCTGATTTCGTTTATGATGTTTGAATTCCGGACAGCCTCTCTGAGGTTGTTGCCGGTGACAACGGTACGGATGGTCGAGTCGATGACATCGTCCAGGCGTGCCCAGCCCTGCTCGAGGGTCGTTACCGCTTCGTAAAATTTCTGAGGATCTTCAATTTTCCATCGAGCGGTTGCGTCTACCCAGATAAACTGGTTTTCGGCAGTTGGTATGCGCTGGGCATCACCGTCCCAACTGAGGATCTTGTTGGAATATCGTACAACATTGTCGATCACCGGGAATTTGAACTTCAGTCCGGGTTTGGTATCGGTCGCGACAATCTTGCCGAAACGGGTTACAACCGCTTGTTCACCCTGTTCGATGATGTAAAAGGGACCCAGGGCCACGAATATAACAAAAAGAACGGCGATTACGACCAGGGTTGTTAAAAGCTTTTTCATTGCACACCTCCCGAGCTCTGGGCGCTCTGTCCCTGAAGGGTTTTCAGAGGGATAAAATTTTCCAATCCTTTGTCAATGAGGTCGGTAGCTTCCTCCTGGCCGAAGATTTCTTCAAGCGTCTCGATGTACAGCCGGGTCCGGGTTACATCCGGACTTTCATCATATTTTTCAAGAACCGATACGAAACGGGCCACATCACCCTGGGCGTTGTTCACCCGTTCGGCTGCATATCCCTGGGCCTCCTGGATAAGCTGTTGGGCCTGTCCTCGGGCCTTCGGAATCTGCTGATTGTACTGCTCTTTTCCTTCATTAATCAGCCTGTTCATGTCCTGAACTGCCTTGTTTACATCCTCAAATGCATCCTGGACATCACCCTTCGGCGGAACGATGTTTCGTAGTTTTACCGTTGTAACCAGTACTCCCATGTCGTAGCTATCGAAGGTTTCCTGCATCTTCTGCTGACCCTGCTGTTCAATGCTGCTCCGTTCGGAGCCGATAACATCCAGGATCGCCCGGTCTCCGACAAGCTGGTTTGTAACTGACTGGCTGATATCTCTCAGGGTCTGTTGACGGTATTCGACGTTAAACAGCCATTTGACCGGATCGTTGATCCGGTACTGAATGATCCATTCTACGTCCACGATATTCAGGTCTCCGGTCAGCATTATCGATTCCTCGGGGAAATCTCCGCTGGCGTAGGCGGTATTGATACCCGCCTGCTGGGTTCGGAACCCAAACTCCATTTTCTGTATCTGCTGGGTCGGAACATTGTAATTGCGTTCGAGACCGAGAGGCAGTTTGAACTGCAGCCCCGGGCCTACTATGCGGTTTACCTTTCCGAACAAAAGCACTACCGCTTGCTCAGTCTGATCAACCACGAAAAAACTGGACATAACCATAGCAACGATCGCAACGATGACTACCACGGTTACGATGTATTTCGGTTTGATCGAGAACTGAGGACGACGCGGTGAAACGTCTCTTTCAGACATAGTATCTCCTTTTACTCTTTATACTCTTGAATTTAGGGTACTTACAGCTGGTTCAGGAGTCAAGTTTATTCTCCGGGAGGTATCCATTTTGTTGACTGTTTACAAAAATATGATAAAATATATTAAAAAATTGGAAGTAATACTATCAGAGGTGTAAACGTGGCTGGACAGAATTTTGCGCGGCGGCTCACAGGAGAGGACCGAGCGATCCTGCGGAATATTTCCACGATTTCGGCAGGTATAGCCAGACAGTTCGGCGAATATTGCGAGGTCGTGGTTCATTCGCTGGAGGATATTGAGAAGTCCATCATTGCCATCGAGAACGGTCAGGTTACCGGCCGTTCGGTCGGCGGACCCATGACAGATTTCGCCCTCAGCATTCTTGAAAAATGCGATGAAGGGGCGGAAGAGGTATACGGGCCCTACTATACTACGACCGAAAGCGGACATGCCATGAAATCGACGACGACGATCATAAAGAACGCAGAGAATCAGCCGATCGGTTTCCTCTGCATGAATTTCGATACCTCAGCGCCTTTCGATTCGCTGATGGAGAGCCTGCTCCCGGCGGTGAAGGGGGGACAGATGGTTTCCGAGCATTTTCCCCTGACGGCCAAGGACCTGGTCGATACTTCCTACAGTGAGATCTGTGAGGAGATAAATCGGCGGACCGGCATATCGCCCACCCAGAAAAATAAAATGGTGGTGGAAGAGCTCTACAAACGGGGGATCTTCCATATAAAAAACGGAATTGATATCGTAGCCGAGAAGCTGGGAATCTCCCGCTATACCGTATACAATTACATCAGGGAGGTGAAAACTTCTCTCGGTGAAAATGATATTGAAAAATTCTACTCATAAATCAGGAGGATTGAATGGAACGAAAGGTGATTCACACAGACAGAGCTCCGGCAGCGGTAGGTCCCTACTCACAGGCTGTTGTGTGGGCTGACACAGTCTATGTATCCGGGCAGCTGCCTCTCGATCCCTCGCAGGGGAAGATCGTGGCCGAAAGTATTGAGGACCAGGCACGTCAGGCAATGGACAATTTGAAGGCTATTCTCGAGGAGGCGGGAAGTTCTCTCGACCGATTATTAAAAGTCACCATTTTTTTACAGGATATTGGTAATTTTGCCAAGGTCAACGCGGTGTACGGGAGCTATTTTACCGGAGGCTACCCTGCACGCTGTGCCTACGAAGTGGCGAAACTGCCTCTGGGCGCTGATATTGAAATAGACGGTATCGCGGCCCTGTAATCTAATACCACTACATGGAATGGAGGAAAAAGCATGAAATCAATGAAGGAACTGGGAGTATCGGTACCGGTACACAAATCTTATGTGATTCGGCCGCTGAAGGACGTCACTCTCGAACAGCGTGAAAGGGCGCTGCGTGAAACAGAGTACAATATGTTCTCGTTCCCTGCGGATCTTTTACTGGTAGACTATCTTTCCGACAGCGGGTCCACAGCCATGAGCGACCTGCAGTGGGCGGCATTGCTCCACGGGGATGAGTCTTACGGCAGGAATAAAGGATACTATGTTCTCCTTGACACGATCCGGGACACCTTTGAACGGGGTGATAATCCGAAGGAGGCAATCCAGCTCATCCTGTCCGGAGAAAAGAATGTTGAGAAGCTGATGGACCAGCTGTATCTCACGAAAGAAGAAGGAGGTTTTGTAAACGGAGGCCCTCACCAGCTGGCCAGACCGAACGCCTTCATCACTCCCCAGGGAAGGGCTGCAGAACATCTGCTCTTCTCGACCCTCCGGGAAGTTCTCGATGAAATGAACGGTCCCGGTAAGCCCTACTGGATTCCCAACAACGGACATTTCGATACTACCGGTGCCAACATCGCCGATAACGGTATAGAGCCGGTCAACCTCTTTCAGGGCGATGTATTAGCGGAGTTCCCCTGGGAAAAGATGGATACCGAAAACCCCTTCAAGGGGGACATGGATATAGAAAGACTCGAGGCTTTCATCAAGGAAAAGGGACGGGATAATGTACCGGTAATCTATCTGACGATAACCAACAACACCGTCGCCGGGCAGCCGGTAAGTCTGAAAAACATCAAGGCGGTTCATGATGTTGCCAAAAAATATGAAATCCCCCTCTTTTTCGATGCCTGCCGATTTGCCGAGAACGCGGCTTTTATCAAGCAGTTTGAGAAGGGGTATGAGAAACGTTCGATCAGAAGCATTGTACAGGAGATGTTCTCCCACGCCGACGGTTTCAGTGTGAGCCTGAAGAAAGACGGTCTGGCGAATATCGGCGGAGGTCTTTTTATCCGGGACAAAGGTGATTTTGTCAAGCGCTTCTCCACAAAGAAACATGATGTGGGTGTGCGGCTGAAGGAAAAGCAGATCATCTGGTTCGGAAACGACTCCTACGGCGGACTCAGCGGACGGGACATTATGGCCCTCGCGGTGGGAATTCACGAAGTTGTGGACGAATCCTACCTGTTCGGCAGAGTCGGACAGACCCGCGAACTCGCCAGAAAACTTGCTCAAAATGGAGTTCCTGTGGTCCTGCCGGCAGGCGGACATGCAATCTATCTCGATATGAACCGCTTCTTTGAAGGCATCGATATGAAGATAGATGACTTCGGCGGAGTGGGATTTACCATCGAGCTGGTCCGGCATTACGGTATCCGGGCCTGTGAGTTGGGCCCCTTTGCCTTCGAATGGGACCAGAAAAACGAGGAACAGCGAAAGGGCATTCTGAACCTTGTCCGTTTTGCCATCCCCCGCAACGCCTACAGCAAGGAACATATTGATTATACCGTTGCTGCGGTTACTGAATTGTACAAAAACAGGAACAAAATCCCCAAGGTACGGATCACCAGAGGGGCGGAACTGAGTCTTCGGCACTTTCAGACTGGATTGAAGCCCGAATACGTATAGAGCTGAGAGAACGTATACGAACATACCTGTGTTTCGGAATACGTTTTTTCCTGTTATAATACAGACCGACGCCGGCGGGAAATAAATAATTTCCGCCGGCGTTTTCTCTTGACAGGGACGATTGAAAAGGTTTGGATGGAAAAAAGTATATCTCAGGTCCTCGAAAAGGCGAGGGGCGGCAAACCGAAGGAGGCCGGATGATGAAACCGACAAGATCCACCGCCGGCAATGAGGGTCACAATCTGGAAAATCTCAAACTGCCGGTTCGACCGCCGGAACGGAATTTTATCTCTTTCCAGTACGATGAGACCGATCAGATTCTCAAGGCAGGCGGCAGTACCAGGTGGAAAATTGATCTCCGCCGGCGAAATCAGGGAATCTGGAGGGTCCGTTTCGGTAAAATCTCAGAAACGTCCGGAGGACCCGAGGTACCTCCGTCATGGGCGGTGGCGGAGACTATTGAGGAACCGGAGGATCTCACTGGATCCGGCAGCCCCGGACCGTCCGGCAATATCGATTCGAGTTCCCGGGCAAGGCTTGAAGGTGATGTAATCAGGGTCGCCGGATGTTCCATCGGTTCGTGGGGATTTCATTCGGAGGCTCTCCGTTTCAGTATGGTCTCACCGTCTAAAAAACTTAAAATATACGGTCTCGGTGAAAAATCGGGGCTTCTCGAACGATCCGGCAGGGTATGGGAGATGTGGAACACCGATGAGCCGATCCAGACGCCGTCCAAAGATCCCCTCTACGTGTCAATTCCGTTTTGTCTCTTGAAAAACGGAACGACCTGGTTCGGTCTTTTCGTCGACAATCCTGCCAGGCAGTACTGGGACAGCAGAATGACGGGACGGGGCAGACTCTCCATAGAGGTTGAGGATGATTATCTGGATTTCTATATTCTGACCGGGTCGGAGCCGTCTGAAATCAGCCGTCTTTACGTGGAATTGACCGGGCAACCTCCCATGCCCCCTCTCTGGGCTCTGGGATTTCATCAGAGCAGATACAGCTACATGAGCCAGCAGCGTGTTCTGGAGCTGGCTTCCAAATTCAGGGCCAACGACTTGCCCGGAGATGTCATTCACCTGGATATCGACTATATGCGGGGATATCGGGTTTTTACCTGGGATCCAGACAGATTCCCTGATCCCGGGGAGATGTGCCGGCAGCTTCATACCCTCGGATTTCGCATTGTTACCATCCTGGATCCCGGGGTGAAATGCGATCCGGAATACCGGGTCTATCGCGAAGGAACACAAAAGGATGTTTTCTGCCGCATGCCGGATGGAGAGGTGTATCGGGGAGCTGTCTGGCCCGGTACGGCGGTCTTTCCCGATTTCAGCCGTTCTGATGTACGGGAATGGTGGGCCAGGCAGCATTCGGTTCTCTTCGAGGCGGGAGTAGCAGGCGTCTGGAACGATATGAATGAGCCCGCCGATTTTACCGGTGATCCGATCTTTCGACCCGATTTCACCGTTCCCGAGGAGCTGGAAGGCGGAGAGAAGGAGTGGAAGGGCAGTTTTAAAAGGCTTCATAATATCTATGGAAGCTGTATGAATGCAGCCGCCCGGGAAGCGTTCACCATGTTTTGTCCCGACCGCCGCGGTTTTGTAATATCGAGGGCGGGATACGCAGGCGTACAGCGGCATGCCGGTATCTGGACCGGGGATAATATGAGCTGGTGGGAACACCTGAGCGGGGCCGTACCGATGCTTCTGAATCTGAGTATATCGGGAGTGGCTCTGGTGGGGACGGATGTGGGAGGTTTTCAGGAGGATGCCTCCGCCCAGCTGTACGCCCGCTGGTTCGCTTTCGGTGTTTTCACCCCCTATTTTCGGAATCATACCGAGAAGGGAACCTCAGACCATGAACCCTGGAGCTTCGGCAGCCAGACTCTCTCAATTGCAAGGCACTATCTGAAATTACGGTACGAACTGCTTCCCTATCTTTATACCGCATTCTACCGCGCATCTTTCCGGGGTGAACCGATCATGAAGCCTCTCTTCTTCGAGTGGCCCGGCGATGTGAGACTGGAGCATCTGGATGACCAATATCTTTACGGAGAGGCGTTTATGCTTGCTCCGGTAGTGCAGCCCAATAAAATATATCGGGATGTCTATCTGCCGGAGGGGAGGTGGTACGATTTCTGGGATGACAGTATGTGGGAAGGTCCGGTGGACCTTATGGTCCCGGCCCCGGTGACCAGAATTCCCCTGTTTGTCCGGGGGGGATCCATTGTCTGTCACGAAGAGCCTCGGATGCATACCGAGGAGGAGCGGGGCAATGTCCTGTTACTGGATATCTACCCCGATGAATCCGGGGTTGCCCGGGGAGAGCTGTATGTTGATGCAGAGGAGGGCCATGAGTATTCGAAAGGTGTATTTAGTCTTTTCAGCTTTTCATATGAACTTGATATGCTTCATGTTAAATGCACTATGGAAGCATATCCACCTCCGTGGACCGAGCTCAGTGTCAGAGTTCACCAGGGCAGAAGAACAGAATACAGGCGGATACCGCGCGCTGCCGCAGATCCCCTGGCTCTCGATCCATCGTCCCTGGAGCTGCCGAAACCCTTTGCCAATGGAAGCCGGGGAAGTGCCGGCCGGATTATCAGTCTTAAGGTCGGCACTTACCGGCTGGATGCTTGAAGATCGGGACATCCTGTCCCTTCGCTTTTCGTTCGGAGAGCCGTGACATTCCTGGATCTCCGCCGTCGGCAGAGGGAAGCCCCCTATAGATGTCCTATAGATCGGTAGTACTGCAGCTTCATTTCTTAAAGCTTTGAACGACTCGCCTTGACATGATGACAGACGAAAACCTATAGTCTAAGGTTATGAAAAAGAGAAGACTTGTTACATCAGCCCTGCCCTATGTGAACAATATTCCGCACTTGGGCAATCTCATACAGGTCCTTTCTGCGGATGTATTTGCCAGATTCTGCCGCAGCATAGGATATGAAACCCTCTACATCTGCGGAACGGATGAATACGGTACGGCCACCGAAACCAAAGCCCTCGAGGAAGGGGTCAGCCCGAAAGAGCTCTGCGACCGTTATTTCGTGGTCCACGATGATATTTACCGGTGGTTCGGAATTAATTTCGACCATTTCGGACGGACTTCCAGGCCGAAGCAGACTGAAATTGTACAGGATTTGTTCAAAAAGGTGGACGCGAACGGCTACATTTCGGAGAACACCATAGAACAGCTGTACTGTGAAAGCTGCCAGCGCTACCTGGCTGACCGTTACGTAAGGGGAACCTGTCCTCACTGCGGGTATGAAGATGCCCGGGGAGACCAGTGTGAAAACTGCGGAAAACTTCTCGATCCCACCGATTTGATTGAGCCCCGCTGCGGCACCTGTAACAATACCCCGGTGGTTCGTGAGACAAGCCATCTCTACATCAATCTCCCGGCTCTTCTGCCGAAACTCCAGAAGTGGATGGATACAGCTTCGGTAGAAGGTTTCTGGGCCAGAAACGCTATCCAGATGACTAAAAGCTGGATCAGAGACGGTTTGAAAGAACGGGCCATCACCCGGGACCTCAAATGGGGTATCCCGGTCCCGAAGGAAGGCTATGAAGAGAAAGTTTTCTATGTATGGTTTGACGCACCTATAGGATACATCTCCATAACCGCCGATCTGACCGATGAGTGGGAGAGCTGGTGGAAGAATCCGGAAGAAGTTGAACTTTTTCAATTTATCGGAAAGGACAACATTCCCTTTCATACGGTCATCTTTCCCTGTACCCTGATTGCATCGGGACAGAATTGGACAATGCTTCATCATATGTCATCCACCGAATATCTCAATTATGAAAGCGGAAAATTCTCCAAGAGCAAGGGAATCGGGGTATTCGGAAACGACGCCA
>Ga0272441_10005709_pt1 | contig 21398 bp, 17 predicted proteins | sample SSMProp6N_FD_193582 | JGI IMG/M metagenome (GOLD analysis project Ga0272441, IMG submission 193582) | Marine sediment archaeal communities from Little Sippewissett salt marsh, Falmouth, MA, United States - SSM-Prop-6N | ecosystem: Environmental > Aquatic > Marine > Wetlands > Sediment ... | reverse complement strand
GGACGTAGGCCGGAAGACCCGCACCATCCCACCATCCGTGCGCCGTGCGCTCGAGGCACGGGACCGGGGCTGCCGTTTCCCAGGCTGTGGACTCCGCTTCACCGACGCGCATCACATCAAGCACTGGGCCGACGGAGGCGAGACTTCTCTGACAAACCTGCTGCTCCTGTGCGGTCATCATCACCGACTGCTGCACGAGGAGGGCTGGAAGGTCGAGTGGTGGGGCAAGGACCGGAACCCCGCGTTCATCGACCCGAAGGGGCAGACGCACCTGGGCCGCCCACGCGAGGCGCCCCAGCTCGAGCCGAATCCGGTCGAATCCCTCATCGCTGACACCCGCCGCCGTGGGGCCGACCCCGACTTCTATACCGCCGGCGCACGCTGGAAGCGCGAGGCCGACATACCCGACGACATCTACTTCAGAGCCCTCGAGGCGATCGGGTAAGACCGGGCCGGCACTTTCCCCCGTTCGGCGATTGCGGTAGCCTCGCGGGGCTCCTCCATCGGGCTCGGGGGTGGTTCAGCTACTGCCTGGAGGCATGAACATGAAGTGGGTCGCTGTACTCACGGCCACAGTGCTGCTCGGCGTTGCGGGCTGCGCGGACTCGGGCACCAGATCTGCCAACACTCCCGCCGAGCGCTTCGAGGGTAAGCTCGAGGTCTGTGACTGGCCGGGCGTCCCGGGCGACGTGTGGTGCGGTACCCTCGACGTCCCGGAAGATCGATCGGTCGAAGGAGGTCGAGCGATTGGCCTGCGGGTGGCCGTGCTCCCGGCCACCGGAGATTCAGTACCGCAGGCCGACGCCGTCACCTTCCTGGCCGGCGGCGGAGTCGTACCCGCTACCCGCTACCTGCCATTTTTCGCGAACTCGGTTTCGAGGCTTCGAAAGAGCAGGGATATCGTTCTGGTCGACCAGAGAGGGACCGGCGATTCCAACGCCCTCGAGTGCGATCTGCCGGAGCCGCACGAATTCGAGGACGGAGCTGGCGGTCACGAGTACGAGGAGGCCTACGTCGGGGCGCTCCGGACATGCCGCGATGACACCGCCGCCCGGGCCGATCCGGCCCAGTACACCACCTGGAACGCCGCCGACGACCTGGACGCGGTGCGCGACTGGCTGGGGTATGATCAGCTGAGCCTGTGGGGGGCTTCGTACGGGACGAAGGTGGCCCGGGTCTACATGCGCCGTCACCCCGATCGCGTCCGCGTCGCCGTACTGCACGGGGTCGTGCCCATCGAACGATCGATGTGGCCCGACCTGTTCCCGGCCGCCGATTCGGCTCTCACGCAGCTGTTCGCTCGCTGTGCAACGGATTCCGCATGCGCGGCCGCGTATCCAGATTCGGAACGCCGCTTCACAGACCTCATGAGGCGACTCGAGGAGGACCCGGTTCCGCTCCGGGCACCGCTGGCCGGCTCGGCGGGCGATACCGTCACAGTACTGTTCGATCAGCGTTCCATGGCCGGATTGGTGGTCGGAATGCTGCGATCCAGCCGGGTCGCTCGGGCCCTGCCATCGCTGCTGTACCAGCTTTCGAATGGAGACTACGGACAGATTGCCTCCATGCAGCGCCCCGGAGAACGGTCTCCTGTCCCGCGGGGGGTGTACCTCTCGATCGCCTGTACGGAGGAACTTCCCAGGCTCACCGCGACAGACCTGGAGCGGGCACGTCGCCCGACCCGCCTCGGCTCCGGCGAGTGGCTCGATGAGGAGCTGAGGGACTGCGAGATCTGGGGGTCGGGGAGTGTTCCCGACGGCTTCTGGACGCCGGTCGTCTCGGATGCGCCGGTGTTCCTTGTCACCGGCTCGGAGGACTACATCACGCCGCCGGGCTACGCCGAGTGGGTCGCCGGCCATCTGCCGAACGGGTCCGTGCGCGTCGTACCGCAGCGAGGACACGACGATATCGACCCCTGCGTGGCCGGGTTGATCGAGAACTTCCTGATCCAGGGGCGGGACACGGAGCCCGATCTTGGCTGCCCCGAGGACCGCGAACCTCTCCCGTTCGAGCTGCCGAGCGGAGCTGAGCTGTTGGGCTCGGGCTGATTCGAGAGCGCAGCCGCCGATCGCCGGCTCAGGGAGCGGCGTTCGAGTCGTATTCGAGCAGGAACGTCAGGAAGTTCTCCACCGCGATCATGTCGGGGCCGGAATAGCGGATCGAGTGCGAATCGATGCGCTCGACGATTTCGAGATACCCGAGTGCCTCGACCGGGCGGTAGTTCTTGAAGCTGACTTCGAGCTCGATCGGCCCACCCAGGTCCCACGGTTCGAAGTCCGCGATACGCGCCACCGCACGGGCCGCCGTCTCCTCGATGAGCTGGTAGGCGGCCTCGGGCATCATGGTTTCCGCTGAGTGGAATCCATAGGCCTTCTTCACCACGGCCGTTTCGAGCTCGCCGAGCAGGTCGGTCGCCTCCTCCGCGATCGCATCATCGCCCGAAAGCATGATCACGGGAACACCGAAGTGACCGGCGATCGCGGCGTTGAGACCGGTCTCGGGCACGGGAACACCGTTCAGCTTCACGGAGGTGAGCCGCGCGCTCGACATGGTGTGCGCTCGAACGCCCCTGGAGTTGTCCGTGCTGGTGTGGTATCCGATGAAGATCGCCCCATCGAACGTGTCGTCGATCCCCGCCATCATGCCGAGCGGTCGAGGCCACGATCGGATCACGGTGATGTCCGCGGGCAGGTCATCCAGGAGCAGGTTCTGGCCGTTACCGTGCGAGTCGCTGACCAGGATCTCGGTGGCCCCCGACGCCCGCGCTCCCCGGATCGCTGCGTTGACCTCCTCGGTCATCCAGCGCCTGGCCCGCTCGTACTCGAAGCCGTCCGGTCCGAGCTGGTCGCCGGTGACCGTGCCGACCACGCCCTCCATGTCCGCCGATATGTAGATCTTGAGCCCTTCCTGGGCCGAAGCCGGCGGCACGGCAGTCAGTACGGCGGCCAGTGGCAGAATCGCTGCCACTCTGACGGCGAAGCGGGTCAGTGAGCGGATGTGCACGGCTGCCTCCAGCGGATCTGGTACAGGGACCTGTGGTTATTCTGAGTCTCACAAGCGTACTCTGCGCATTAGTGTGGAGCCAGTGGCGCACACGCACACAGCCAGCCACGGTGATACATTCGGGCCATGAACCCCGAGCTCCGTTTCCCGCTTCAGCTGACTTCCGACGGGCCGCACGCCCTCAGCTTCACCGTGGATCGCGCCGGTCGAGACCTCCTGTGTCGCGTGCACGGTGGGGACTCGCACGTCGGTTCAGTGGCCCTGTCGGAGTGGCGCGACGGGCGGGCCCATACGAGCTGCCTGAGTGCCGAGGGCCACCGGGAGGAGGCCATCGCCCGCCATGCGGCGCATACTCTGTGCGCCGCGGCTCGATGCAACGTGGCGTGTGTCGCGGGAATTCACTTCGATGGGGTCTCAGCCGTCGAAATCGAGGCCATTTCAGCCGCCGCTTACTCCCTCGCACGCCAGGCAGCCAGGCCCCTTCGTGACGGGCGCCTCCTGGCGGAATTGACGCCGCCGGGTGGCACGTACGCTCGGATCGCCACGCGCAGGTCCGATTTCTCTGACGAGTTCGCTCGGCTCTTCAGCATGCCGGTGTCCGACGCGCTGGAGACGCATCGCGAAGCGATCGAAGGAGACCGGGCGAAGCGTTTCGGAGGCAGGGTCGGCATCTTCGCTCCACTGTACCTCAGCAACGCCTGCACCAACGACTGCGTCTACTGCGGATTCCGCCGCTCGTCCACGTATGAGCGGAGTCGTCTCTCGATCGAGGAAGCGTTGAGCGAGGCGGGCGCTCTGCATTCCCGAGGCATACGCGCCATCGACCTCGTGACCGGGGAGATCCCGGCCGATCCGTTTGTGGACTACGTGTGCCAGGTTACCGAGGCGATCCTCGGTCGGACCGGAATCACCCGGGTGCACCTGAACCTGGGGTCCCTTTCCGGGGATCAGTACCGCCGTCTACGGCAGGCGGGAGCCGTGGGCTATCACCTGTACCAGGAAACGTATGACCCCGAAGCCTACCTGCGGATGCATCGGAGTGGAGGAAAGCGGGAGATGGCGGCCAGGCTCGAAGCCCCCCGGAGGGCGGCCGAGGCAGGATTCGAGTACGTGGGAATGGGGGTGTTGCTGGGCCTCGCCGATCTGAAGAATGACGTGACCGGCCTCGCTGCCCACGCGGCCATCCTCCAGGAGGACGTTCCCGGGCTCAAGGTCGGCTTCTCTCTTCCGCGCATCCAGACGATGGATGCGGACCCGGCGTATTCTCCGGCCCGCCCGGTGTCGGACGAAGACTTCGTCCGATCCATGCTGTTCCTGCGCCTGGCGCACCCCCGCGCGCACCTGACCCTGACCACGCGCGAAGCGCCCGAGATCCGCGACCTGTCGCTGGTCCTGGGAGTCAGCAGGTTGAGCGCGGGTGTATCCACGGCGCCTGGCGGTTACACGGCCGCGGCCGGCAACGAGGAGACAGGGGCGCGTGCGCAGTTCGACGTGGCGGATGAGCGATCGGTGGACGAGATCGTGGCTCTCGTGAGCGAAGCGGGCTTCACTCCCGTCTTCGATTGAATCAAGGAGACAGCATGACGATGGAATCCGGAGTCTTCAACCTGACGGACCTGATCGACTATCAGGACGGTGCTATCGTCAGTCGACAGCTCGCCAAGACCCCCGGTGGCTCGGTGACGGTCTTCGCCTTCGACTCAGGCGAGGGCCTGAGCGAGCACACCACCCCCCACGAAGCCCTTCTCCAGGTCGTGGACGGGGTCGCCCTCATCCAGATCGCCGGCACCACGCACCAGGTCGGGGAAGGGCAGGTCGTTCGCCTTCCCGGTGGCGTGCCGCATGCGGTGCAGGCCGAGCAGAGATTCAAGATGCTCCTGGTCATGGTGCGATCGGATATCAAGTGAGGCCTGACCTCTCGAGCCGCGCGCTGCTCCCCGCGCTGCTCCTTGCTCTGCTCCTGGCTCTGACCGGTTGCTCGAATACGGAGGGTGAGGCCGGCGCGGAGAGCCAGCCGCTCAATATCGTCCTGTTCGTCGTCGATGACCTGGGGTGGAAGGACGCGGCGGTCCTCGGAAGCGAGTTCTACGACACACCGGCGATCGACGCCCTGGCCGCGGCAGGGGTCCGGTTTACACGATTCTACTCGGCCAGTCCGGTGTGCTCGCCGACCCGGGCCAGCCTGATGACGGGTCGCCACCCGGCTCGTGTCGCGATCACCAACTGGATCGGGGGCGAGCAGCGCGGCGAACTGCTCCAGGCCGACTACCTCCGCCACTTGCCGCTCGAGGAAATCACGATTGGGGAGGCCTTCGGCCGGGCCGGGTATGCCACGGGCTACATCGGCAAGTGGCATCTGGGCGCCGAGGACGAGTTTCTCCCGGGGGCGCAGGGCTTCGAGTGGACGAGCGCCGTCAACCGGGCGGGGCAGCCGGGCAGCTACTTCCTACCGTATCGCAACCCGGACTGGCCGATCACGGATGTTCCGGGACTGGAAGCGGATTCGCCGGATTCCTACCTCACCGACCGGCTGACCGACCGGGCGATCGGCTTTCTCGAGGAGCAGCACGACCGGCCGTTCCTTCTCGTTCTGTCGCACTACGCCGTCCACACGCCGCTGCAGGCCCGCGAAGAAGACGCGGCGCCCTTCCGCGAACGGGCGGGGGCTCTCGAGCCGCTCGAGGGAGGACCCACCGAGAGCGAGAGCGGCCGCTCCACCACCCGGCTGCGGCAGGAACACGCCGTATATGCCGGCATGATCGCCTCCGTGGATCGGAGCCTGTCACGGGTGACGGGCGCCCTGGACTCACTCGGCGTGGCCGGCCGCACGGCGATCGTGTTCGTATCCGACAATGGGGGCCTGAGTACGTTGGCCGGCGACCGCGGCGAAAGTGCTCCCACGGCGAACCGCCCTCTGCGTGCGGGGAAGGGTTGGCTGTACGAGGGGGGAATCCGGATCCCGCTGATCATCCGCTGGCCGGGTGCTGATGCCGCGCAGGATGGAACCACATCGGACGTACCCGCCATGACCACGGACCTGTTTCCGACCCTGCTTTCCATGGCCGGCCTGCCTCCGGTCGCCGACCGGCCACTGGATGGCGTCAGCCTCGCGGGGCTCGTGTCCGGCGAGGCGGAGGCCGTGGAGGAGCGGGATCTGTTCTGGCACTTCCCGCACTACCATGGGTCCGGCAATCGACCCGGCGGAGCCATCCTGTCTGGAGATCTCAAGCTCGTCGAGTGGTTCGAGGACGGCGGTATGGAGCTGTACGACCTCGCTGCCGATCCTGGAGAGAGCGTCGACCTGTTCGACACGGAGCCCGCTGCGGCGGAGGACCTGCATGCTCGACTCGCCGGCTGGCGCGATTCGATCGGCGCGTCCATGCCGCGACCCAACCCCGACTGGAATCCCTGAGCCGCTACGGGGCGTCCGTCATCGGAAGATCCGGATCGGAAGCGAGCCGGTCCTCGATGTAGAACCACTCGTCAGGCACCGCCTCGAACGGGCCCTCGCCACGGCGAACTCGCAGGGTCAGGTCTCGCCCGCCGCCGCCCTGGAAATAGAGTACGCGTAGCCGGTGGTGACCTCTCGACAGGCCGATCGCCCCGACCTTCGCACTGGCCGAGTGGTATCCATCATGATCGATAACAACCTGTTCATCAACAATAAGTTGTGACCCATCATCTGATGTGATTTCAAATGAATAGATGTCATCGTAGGGCACGCGCAGGTACCCCCCGAACTTGAGACCGAAGTTCTCCTCCCGCCCGACGCCTGGAAGGCCCACGCGCGGAGTGGTCCCTCGCCGCAGCGCCTCCGCGTCCTCCACCTCCGACACGGAAGCGAATTCCCCCTCGGTGTAGTCCAGCGAGAGGCCCGGGCGCAGCCGGGAACTGTCGATGTCCAGGCCGGTGCGAAGGATGGTTCGGGCGAACGCGCCGCGCGCGATAGGCCCCATCCTACCATCGGGCAGGACCAGTCGGGCCGACACGGTCACGCCTGCCGAATCGACCGGGAGATCAAACGCTGCTTCGTACCGTGCCGATGCGGCCGTCGGGTCCGTCCCGTCGAGCGTGTAGCGGATCTCTCCCCACGGAAGCGGGCTTCCGATTTCCACCCCGATCGACGCATCCAGCGTCAGCCTGTCCTCTTCGAGACCGGCCGGTTCGGGGATCCGGTAGTTGACCCCGAGCGCTCCCAGGCGGGCCAAGCCCTCCGGCAGCCGCCCGCTGAAGTCAGCCCAGTTCCTCGCCGACCGCGGAGACCAGGTCAACTCGGCCAGGGCCAGTGCCCTGGGGTAGGCCATGTAGTCCACGTGCTCGGGCGTCTTGATGTACTCGGTCCATACGTTGCCCTGCGCGCCGAGCACCCGCCGACCCTCCTCCTCGGTGAGTTCGACGGGTATGGGTTCGTAGGAGTACACGAGCTCGAGCGGCAGATACCCGCCGATCGCCAGGGGCTCAGCCTCCCGATCGCGGCCCTGGTAGTAGTCGAAGTACATGTGGCTGGTGGGCGTCATGATCACGTCGTGGCCCTGGCGTGCCGCTTCGATCCCGCCGTTCACCCCACGCCACGACATCACGGTCGCCTGTGGGGCCAACCCGCCCTCCAGGATCTCGTCCCAGCCGATCAGGCGCCGCTCGTTCTGGAGAAGGAACCTCTCGATGCGCCGGATGAACCAGCTCTGCAATGCATATTCGTCCGCCAGGCCCTCGCGCCGGATGACCTCCTGGGCGACGGGGCTCTCTTCCCACCGTCGCTTAGGGGCCTCGTCGCCTCCGATGTGGATGTACGGCGATGGGAACAGTTCCATGACCTCCGTGAGCACATTCTCCAGGAACTCGAACGTGCGCTCGTGCGGACAGTAGATGTCGTCCTTGACCCCCCAGACGGTGGAAACCTCGAACGGGCCCGGCGTGCACGCGAGTTCGGGATAGGCCGCGAGAACGGCTACAGAGTGCCCCGGCATCTCGATTTCCGGCACGACGGTCACGTATCGCTCCGCCGCGTACGCCACGATGTCGCGAACCTCGTCGCGGGTGTAATAGCCGCCGTACGGAACGCCATCGCCGACATACGGATTGAAGTTCTTCTCGACGATCGTCTCGGCCCGCCAGGCGCTGATCTCCGCCAGGCGCGGGTAGGCTTCGATCTCGAGTCGCCACCCCTGGTCTTCCGTCAGGTGCCAGTGAAAGACGCTGAGCTTGTGGCGGGCCAGCACGTCGATGTACCGCTTGATGTACTCGGGCGGGAAGAAGTGCCGTCCGACGTCCAGGTGCAGGCCGCGGTAGACGAAGCGCGGGTGATCGCGAATCTCCAGTGCCGGAACGGTCCAACCCTCCGCTTCCTCCGGTGACGACGGCAGAAGCTGGAGAAGCGTTCGGGTCCCGTAGAAAAGACCGGCGTGCGTGGCGGCGCGAATCTCGATGCCGGTCGACGCCACCGTCAGCGAATACGATTCGTCCCGCGCCAGGGGCGAATCCGTCGTGAGGGGCGGGCCTGCCGCGTCCGGGTCGAGGATCAATCGCATGGAGCCCGAATCGCCTTCGCCGGTCGGTACCGCCAGGCCCGTAGCCGTTCGAATTTCGTCGGCGACCAGTTCGGCCAGTTGCACCAGCTCGTCGTCCGCCGCGTCGGACACGACGAGTCCGATCCCCGGCTCGAGGGAAAACGTGCCGGCCCGCAGCTCGAGGTGCTCGGGAGCCGGAATCAGGGACGGTGCATCGCCCGCGGTTTCGCAGCCGATCGTGACCAGGGCGGCCAGGGCGACCGACGACAGCGACGACAGTGCGGTGTAGCGCATCGGAATTCCGATCACGGTGGAGGGTGAGGCCGCGGCCCCAGTTTCGCCGCGGGACACGCCTCGTACATTGTCGGCTCCAGCGGGTCCGACCCGCCGGCCGGTCCGACATCTCTCAGACAGGAAGACGATACATGCTGCGACCTATCCTCACCACATTGGCCATCGTCGTCGCGGCGACTGCCGCTTGCGATCGGGGCGACGGTTTCGAAGAAGCCTCGCGGTCGATCACAGTCGCGGATCTGGACCAGGGGATCCAGGACCTGTCTGCTGACTCCATGGGCGGTCGTGCGCCGGCCTCCTGGGGCGAAGAGCGGACCGTGCGCTATCTGCAGCAGAAGTTCGAGGCCCTGGGTCTCGAGCCCGGGAACGGGATCAGTTGGGTGCAGGAGGTGCCGCTCGTTTCGCTCACGCCCGATCCGGACATGGGAGCTGTCATCCAGGGCAGGGGGACTGCGAATCGGCTGCAGCACGCCCTCGACTTCGTGGCCGTCACGGAGCGAGTGGTCGAAGAGATCGCTCTCGACAGGTCGGAGCTCGTGTTCGTGGGCTACGGAATCGTGGCTCCCGAGTTCGAATGGAACGACTACGAGGGAGTGGACGTGACGGGCAGGACGGTCGTGGTTCTGGTAAACGACCCGGGCTACGCAACGGGTGACAATTCCCTGTTCAACGGCCGCAGCATGACGTACTACGGGCGCTGGACCTACAAGTACGAGGAAGCCGCGCGCCAGGGCGCGGACGGCGTACTCATCGTCCACCAGACCGGTCCAGCCGGGTATCCGTGGGCCGTGGTGGAGGCCGGCTGGTCGGGGCCGCAGTTCATGCTCGCCGAGACGGGCGATGCGCCGTTGGCCAAGGTCCAGGGGTGGATCTCCGAAGAGACGGCCCGCACCGTGTTCGCGCAGGCCAGGCTTGACTTCGACGCCAGGGCCGCGCAGGCCGCCAGTCGAGATTTCGCGCCGTACGATATGGGCCTCGACCTCTCACTTGCAGTGCGGAACTCGATCGAGCGATCGACATCGCGAAACGTCCTCGCCCTGCTGCCCGGAGCCACGAGGCCGGAAGAGCTGGTGATCTACACGGCTCACTGGGACCACCTGGGTACGGACCCGGCTCTCGGCCCGGACAGCATCTACAACGGCGCGCTGGACAACGCCTCGGGGACGTCGGGCCTGGTGCAGATGGCCGGAGCGTTTGCGGCCCTGAAGAAGGCGCCCGCTCGCTCGGTCCTGTTCATGGCCGTCACGGCGGAAGAGCAGGGGCTCCTGGGCGCGGCCCACTACGCATCACATCCCGTGTACCCGCTCGAGGCGACCGTTGCCACGGTCAACATGGACGGACTCAACATCTGGGGACCCACCAGCGACGTGACGGTCGTGGGGTACGGAATGTCAGAGCTGGACGATGTGCTGCAGGCGGCGGCCGATGCGGAGGGCCGAACCCTCGCCCCGGACCCGGAACCCGAGAAGGGGCACTACTTCCGGTCCGACCACTTCGAGTTCGCCAAGCGGGGCGTGCCGTCGCTGTACGCGGACGCCGGCGTGCAGGATCTGGAGTACGGCGAAGAGTGGGCCCGCGAGCGCCGCGAGGAGTACACACGGGATCACTACCACAAGCCTTCGGACGAGTACGATCCGTCGTGGAACCTGGAGGGTGCCGTGCAGGACCTGCGGCTCATGTTCGCGGTGGGACACTCGCTGGCCTCGGGTGAGGCCTGGCCCAACTGGCGAGAGGGCACCGAGTTCAAGGCGGTGCGGGACGAGATGATGGGGTACGAGAACGACACCCGGGTGGAGGAGTAGCCGTGTCGACCAGCCTGATGCGACGGAAGCTGCCGGAGCTGCTCCTCGAAGCCGCGATGATCTTCTTCGCGGTGATGCTGGCCCTGGCGGCCGAGGAGTGGCGGGAGGACAAGGACAGGCTGGAGCTGGCCGACCGCGCGGTTCGCTCGGTGGTCGAGGAAATCCGATCAAACCTCGAGGAACTGGAGACCACGGGAGTGCGCAACGCCGAGAGGCTGGAGGCGGCGGGGGTTGTCCTGGCGGAGCTCGAGGCGGGCCGGGACCAGGGCGATGCCGACGTCGGGCTCGAGGTAGCGCTTCTCTCGTCTGCCGCCTGGCAGAGCGCTCAGATGAGCCAGGCCGTCCAGTACCTCGACTTCGACGTCATGCGCGATCTCTCGGAAGTCTACGAAATCCAGGATCTGTTCGACCGGGTGCAGGCTGGCGCTGTGGACAACATGACCGAGATGATGCGAACCGCCGAGCAGGACCCGGTGGCTGCTGTCCGGCAGGGGGTGATCAGTCTCTCCGTTTTGTCGGACCTGCACGGTTCTTTGATGGAGGTCTACAGGAATACGCTGGAGAAACTGGAGACCGAAGGCGACGTCGGGTAGCGGTGGCTAGGGTGCGATCCACAGCTTCAGGGCGAACACCACGATCATCACGACCACCACCCGTTTTACCCACGCGTGGCCCTTGAGCACCGTGAGGTGGGTCCCGATCAGTCCGCCGAGCAGGTTGCCGCCGGCGAGCGCGATCCCCATGCCCCAGTCCACCTTTCCCGCCATCGCGAAGAGGACGAGCGCCAGTGGTGTGAACACCAGCACCACGAGCACCTTGAGGGCGTTTCCCCGCACGAGGTCGAAGCCGGCCAGCATGGCCAGCGCCAGGATGAAGAAGCCGACGCCGGCCTGAACGAAGCCGCCGTACACTCCCACCCCGAAGAAGGTGGCCGAGAATGCCACGCCCGACAGGCGAACTGGCGCTTCCGCTTCCGTCGTCGCGTCGCCCGCATCTGCCCCTCCACGCCGGATCCGGTTACGCAGCGGGTCGAGCAGCATCACCGTGGCGAATACGATCATCAGGGTGGCGAGTACCCGCTGGAACGATGCGTCCCCGATCCTGATCGCGGCCCACGTCCCCAGTCCCGCTCCGGCCAGGGCGGGAAGGGCCGCCGTCCGGATCCACCGCCAGTCCATCACGCCGTGTCGGTTGAAACTCCACACGGCACCGACGTTCTGCACCAGGATGGCGATTCGGTTGGTTCCGTTGGCGACCGTGGGTGGGAGGCCGAGAAAGATGAGCAGTGGCAGTGTGAGGAATGAACCGCCACCCGCCAGAACGTTGATCGTCCCCGCCACCGAGCCCGCCGCGAACAGGAGAAGGTAGGCCACCGGGTCGCTCACTGGCCGCGTGACTCCTCGATCTCGCGATCCTCGATCATCAGGGTGAATGTCACGTAGTACTTCATGATGTTGCTGACGTAGCGGACGGTCTCCCGCCCGACCTCCCGGGCTACGAGAACCTCGACGTTGTTGAACCACTTGTTGGGGTCGAGTCCGGCTGCGGCCGTCTGCCGTCTCAGGTTTCGGATTCGAGTGGGACCGGCGTTGTAGCCGGCGATCGCGAATATCTGTCGCATTCTCGCGTCCAGGTCCGGGTCGTCGAAGTAATTGTCGATGAGGTACTGCAAGTAGGCGGCCCCCGCCTCGATGTTGCTGTCGTCCGTGCTGATGTCGTCGACGCCGGCCTCGGCCGCCGAAGTCGGTTTGATCTGCATGATCCCGACGGCCCCGTGGCTGTTCTCGGTGTCCGCCCCCAGCCTGGATTCCTGGAACGCCTGGGCCATCAGCAGCACCCAGTCCAGCCCGTGCGTGGCGGCATGTTTCTCGAAGGAACCCCGGAGACGCGTCAGAGCATTCGCGTTTTCCGCGCGCCGTACCCGTTGAACCCGCGCCGTGTCCTGCGTGTAGCGGTTCAGAAGGATGTTGCCCGACAGGGTGCCCGGCCGGTACTGCCGCAGGAAGTCGTTCACCGCCTCCTTGAGCACCGGGCTCGCCTTGCGGATGGCCCACCCGATTTCTCCGTCCGTTCGCACAGCGAGGTTCGGGTGGAGCAGCAGGTCGGGATAGATCTTCGACCAGAATTCGGCCTGGTACGCATCGACTACGGTGGCTGGCGAATTCCCGACGCTTACCTGCTCCAGCAGGTCTTCAGCGTCCAGCACTTCGTCGACCGCCACCAGGTTGAGCGGTTCGAGATTCTGCTCGCGCAGATCCTGATCGAGGGCCTGCAGGCTCTCCCAGTAGCTGCTCGAGGGTCGAACGTGCAGCTCCAGGCTGCCCATGTCCTCGACACGGTTCGGGACCGCCACCTCCGTGCCCGGTCCGGTGACCACGATCTCGGATATCCCCGTCGCGGTCGGGTTTGCGAAGTCGACCCGCTCCAGCCTCTCGGGAGTGATCGTGAGTCCGGCGGCCGCGATATCACCCCGGCCTTCCTCGAGGAAGGGAATGAGAAGGTCGCGGGTCACGGGCTGAACCAGTACGACCACCTTCAGCTGGTTCCGCTCGAGCCTCTGGTTCAGGAACTCCTCCAGCGCGACCGCCGCCTCGGCTATGAGGCCGGATTGCCTGCGGCCGTCGAACCCGAAGAACATGGGCTCGTGCACCGTCAACAGTCGGACCACTCGCCGCTCGGTCATGTCGGGCAGGTCCCCGGTCCACGGCTCGAGGGCCCGACGAGTTCCCTCGGGAAGGCTGTCCAGAGAGGTCAGCAGGTTGGGAAGCTCCTGGAATTCGGCGGCCGCCTCAGCCGATTGAGTCCCCCTGGTCGGCCCGTCGTCAGCCGACTCACCACACGCGCCAAGCAGACCGGCCAGGCCGGCCGCCGCCATGAAGACTACTCCGGATACTCGCTGGCTTCGCTGTCTCATCGCCATTCACCTCAGTGCGGGGCTTGCGGCACGTCTCACCGAGCGGGGATCTTGCCGCCGTGTGACCCGGTAACATGCAACCGTAGCCTCGCGACAGCCAAGCGGGACGAGCCCGCGGAGCCATGCGCAGGTTGGGGACCTTCATCGGAGACTACTCTTGACCTGGATCTCGCATCTCTGGACGGAGCTCATGCGCCGTCGGGTGCCGCATATCGTAGGAGCCTACTTCGCCGGCGGCTGGATCCTGCTGGAGTTCACCGACTGGGCCGTGGGGCGGTGGATCCTGTCCCCGCATATCACGGACTTCGTCGTAATGGCCTGGCTGTTCGGGATTCCCGCCGTCGCGCTGCTGGCCTGGACGCACGGCGCGCCCGGGCGCGACCGCTGGACGCGCGTCGAGATCATCGGAGTGGCTGTGAACCTGCTCGTGGCGGCAGCCATCATGTTCGGTCTCTTCCGGGGGCGGGACCTCGGGGCGGCCACGAACACGGTGACGGTTCTCGACGAGGAGGGTCGCAGCATCGAGCGCGAGATCCCCAAGCGGGAGTTCATGCGCCGGGTGGCCGTGTTCGCGTTCGTGAACGAGTCGGGCGATGCCGACCTGGATTGGCTCCAGCTCGGCGCTTCGTGGGCGCTCACGCTCGATTTGGAACAGGACGACTGGATCCGACCCGTGGCCGGTTTCGCGGAGGAACTGGGCAGTGGCCCGTTCTCGCCCTCGCACCTGCCCCTGGCGCAGCAGCGTGAGCTGGCCCGGGGTCGATTCCTCGACTACCTGCTCGCAGGGTCGATCCACGGGGGCGGCGACTCGCTGATCCTGAAGAGCCGGTTGTACGACGCGGAGACCGGGGCCCTGATCGAAGAACGGGAATTCGAAGGATCGCACCCGCTGGACCTGGTGGACCTTGTATCTGTGCAGCTCCGGGGAGATCTCGAGATGCCCTCGGGGCACATCGCGAGAACTCCTGATCTTCCGGTGAGGGAACTGCTTTCCGATTCGCTGGTCGCCGTGCGGGCCTTCCTGCAGGCCGAGTATGCCGAGGGTCGGGACGCACAGGCCAACCTGCGTCTGCTTGCCGCCGCGGCCGGGACGGATTCGACGTTTGCCCTGGCCCAGGCGGCTCTCGGCGAGGCCTACCTCGCATTCAACCAGCCGGAAGAGGCCTATGCGGCCTACGAGACGGCTCTGAGGCACGAGTACCGGCTCAGCGAGCGCAACCGGTTCGAAGTGAAGGTCCGCTACTACCAGATCACCCGTCAGCCCGAGAAGACGCTGGCCATCGCACGAATGCGGACGGACCTGTATCCCACGGATCCGAGCGCGTGGGATGTGCTGGGCATCGTACTCATCAACCAGGCCGACAACGCCGGCGCCGTGGAGGCGTTGGAGCAGGGTCGAGCCATCGATCCATCGTCGTGGGGCAGGGTGCAACTGCTCGGCCAGGCGTACATGAATGAGGGCCGCCTGGATGACGCGAAGATGACGTATCAGCGGCATGCCGACCGCTATCCGGAGCGCCTCGCGCCGATTCGGGCGATCGGAGGCATGTATCTGCAGCAGGGCGCCTTCACACAGGCCGCCGAGCAGTTCGAGAAGGCGCTCCTGGTAGACCCCGCGGACTTCCAGTCCCTGGTCGCCCTGGCGGACATCGCCGAGCGGACGGCGGAATTCGAGAAGGCACGCGAGTACTACGACCGCGCGATCTCCTCGTCGCGCAACGCCGAGCAGATGTGGGCCGTCGGCGGACGCCTGGTCGGCCACTTCGATCTACAGGGAATGACGGACAGCTCGATCGCCAGGGTCGAGGCGCTGTCGGGTTATCTGAGGTCAAGCCAGGGGCGGCTGGCGGAGCTGCAGCATCGGGTCAACACGATCGCGCTGTATCCGAGAGGCGGCCGATCGGCCCAGGCGTACGCGCTGCTCGACACGCTGAGGGTCGAGCTGGAGCCGCCGCTGACCCTGTTCGTTCCGGTCGCCGAGGCCCTGATGCTCCGTGAGCTCGGCCGAGGCGAACAGCTGGAGGCCAAGACTCCGGAGGCACGGCGCCTCTACCAGGAGTTCGGCTACGCGTCACTCGAGTGGATCATGCTCTACCTCGACGCGGAGGCGCGGCGACTGCAGGGGCGCTGTGAGGAGGCGATTCCAATGTTCGAGCAGGCGGCCGGCGCCATGCAGGCGGGCCTGCTCGGCGAAACCGACGTCGGGCTCGGGGGCAACCCGTGGCTCGGACTCGGGACGTGCTACCGGGAGATGGGCCGACACGCCGACGCGGCGAATGCCCTGGGCGAGTCGTACTCCCGGATTCCCGCCGATGCGCGGGTCCTGCTGCAGCTGGCCTACCTGTACCGGGACATGGGCGACCCGATAGAGTCCATGCGCTACCTGAACGGAGCCGTCCACGTGTGGCGAAACGCGGACCCGGACCACGTTCTCGCCAACGAGGCGAAGGCGGTCCTGGCCGATTGGGAGGGGCGCGGCTGATCTGAGTCGGTCAGATCTCTCCCCGGCGCGCCAGGTTGCCTATCCGTTCGGCCGCCCGGAACGCCAGCGCCATGATCGTCATGGTGGGCTGTCCGCGGCCCGAAGTCACCATGCTGCTTCCGTCGCAGATGAACAGGTTCGGGACGTCGTGTGTCCGGTGGTCCGGATCGATCACCGAGCGGGCGGGATCGGTACCCATGCGGCATGTGCCCAGCAGGTGTGCCGTGATCGAGGCTTCGACCACCGGGTGGCGCCACACCCTCTTCGCACCGGCCGCCTGGGCAATCTCGGCGCTCCGGTCCTGCATGAACCGCATCATCGACATGTCATCGGGATGATCGCGGTAAGTGACACGGATGGCGGGGTATCCCCACGTGTCCCTGACGTCGGGATCCAGCGTGATGTTGTTCGTGGCGACGGGAAGGGACGTCGTATGGCCGTTGACATACATGGAGCGCGGATACTCACGCAGCAGCTTCTTGTAGTCGGCTCCCCACCACGGGTCCTCAGGGCCTCCGAAGCCCTCCATGCCCCAGAACATCGGGTGGTAGAAGATCCGCGCATCGATTCCACCTCCGCCGTAGAAGCCGCGCGCTGGATCCGCCTCGTAGAAGTCGTGCATCACCCGCGTGACCTGGACGCTCTTGAACTCGTTGAGCTCGTGCTCGAAGGAGGCTCCGACCATCGTCTGGCCATTGAACATCAGGTAGCGACCCACGGCGCCGCTCGAGTTGGCCAGGCCGTCCGGAAACCGGCTTGACTCGGAAAGGAAAAGGAGCCGCGGTGTCTCTGCCCCGTTGGCGCTCAGAATGACCGCCTTGCCACGCTGCAGGTGTTCCACCCGCATTGCGTCCAGGTACCGAACGCCGGTCGTCCGTCCGGCGCGATCCATCTCCACTCCCACGACCCGGCTCTCCGGGCGTACCTCGCACCGGCCGGTGGCCTCGGCTTCCGGAATCATCGTTACGAGCGTCGACGACTTGGCCCGCATTTCGCACCCGAATCCCATGCAGAATCCGCAGTGCACACAACCCGCCCTTCCACGATAGGGCTGGGACGCGATGGCCATGGGGGCCGGGAACGCAGTCCACCCCATCTCACGACAGCCGCGTTCGAACAGCACGCCGGATGACTTGACGGGGAGTGGCGGCATCGGGTAAGGACGCGACCGTCTCGGCTCGAACGGATTCGCCCCGGCGCGGCCGGATACTCCCACCTCCCAGTCCACCTTCGTGTAGTAGGGTTCGAGATCGTCGTAGGTGATGGGCCAGTCGACCAGGTCGGTCCCCGGAACCGATCCCCACAGTGACCCCTCACCAAAATCGCTCGGATGGAGGCGCCAGAAGTTCGCGGTGAAGTGCACGCTGCTCCCGCCCACCGTGCGACCGTAGATCGCCGGCGGGGCGTTGGGCCGCACTTGTGCCCGCTCCGATTCCGAGCGCCGGAAGGTCTGCCCGTTGTCCCGCGGGTCGCCTCCCATCGACCACTGGATCCAGCGGGAGTACTCGTCGTGCTTGAAATCCGCCTCGGTCAGGCGCGGGCCCTGCTCGAGTACCACGACCGAGAATCCTGCCTGCGACAACTCACGGGCCAGCACACCGCCGGCAGCCCCCGACCCGACGATCACGAAGTCCACCTCGTCGCTGTCGCAGTACCTTGTCCGGCCGCCGGGCCTCCCGATTCGCAGCAGATCACGCCGCTTCATCGGTCACCTCCGTGCGCGTCCGCGTCGTAGTACCCGAACGGTGGGTGCCAGGCGTGTCGGTCTTCGAATCCGATCAGCTTCCATCCTGCCTCATCGCGGTTACCTCCGTATACCGGATCGACCAGGGTGCCCCACACGGTGAGCGTGCGGCACAGTCCGAAGAACGGTGTGTCCTCGACACTCTCGAGAAACGTGTTCGCATCTGAAGGCCCGAGGTCGGCGATCGAAGAAGCTCCCGGATGGGCCAGCTCGAGACGGCGGCCGAAGTCGGCGAGGCCGGTGAGGAACTCGTCCGCCAACGGCGCAAGGAACTCGGCCAGGGCTCGATCGATGAAGTAGACCGCACCCGCTTCGCGCGCACCTGGAGTGGCATCCGTCGGGATGATGAGGGCGGAGATCGCCTCGACCTCGGCTGCTTCAGTCGCGCTGAGAGAGACGAGTGACGGGGGCAACTCTCCCGCCGCGATACGGCGGGCCTCCAGGGCGGCCTGCGCCGCCCGGGGGAATCGGGCCGCCAGCACCGTCCACCCGACCGCTCCACCCGATGCGCGCAAGAACTCCCTGCGGCTCGGAAGCCCGAACGAAGGCTCCGCCATGCATATCTCCTGGCCGTGAGTGTAGTCTCTGATCGAGCCCTGAAGTCCTCGAGCATTCCGCGACCCCACAATAAGCCCTGTGGCGGAGTGACGTAACGCCTGTGGCCCGGGGTCGCGCCGCGAAGCCGAGCAAGCGACGTTTGCTGGGGGTCCAATGGATTGAGCGTCGGACAAACCACGAGGGTGTTATGAGCTACCTGCCATACCTGGCCGCGGGCGAGAAGACGAAACTGTCTCCCAGGGCCCGCGAGCTGGCCACACAGATCGAAAAGGTCATCCAGGACTTCCAGCGAAGCTACCCGGATACGCCGCCCGGCGACGTTCAGCAGGCGCTGACGGCCCTGTCGGGCGACTCGAGTCGGGTTCCCGCTTCCCGCAATCTCCTGGTGACGTCTCTGGCCGGTGGAGTCGCGGCCCTGGTCGGCGTGCTCTTCTTCCTGCGGGAGTCGGGAGAGGGCGGGCTGTCCCTCCCGTCCGGATCGATGGTGTGGATCGTGGTGGGGCTCATCGCTGTCCTGGGGATCGCCGCAGCAGCCGCACGCCAGCGTTGATCGGCGAACGAGTTGAAACTCTGTTGATCGTCGGCCCGTTCTATTGCCCATGACCAGCGTCCCGGGCACACCGATCATTCAGACTTTCGGCCTCAGCAAGCGGTATCGAAAGACGACCGCGGTCGACGACATCTCGTTTCGCGTCGAGCCCGGACAGGTGTTCGGCTTCCTCGGCCCGAACGGCGCTGGCAAGACGACCACCATAGGGCTTCTACTCGGTATCATCACACCCACCGGCGGTCGCTTCGAGTTGTTTGGCGGAGGCGGCGCGTCAGACCTCCATGCGGCCAGGCGCCGCATCGGGGCGACTCTCGAGACGCCCAATTTCTACCCCTACCTCTCCGGGCGTGACAACCTGCGGATCGTAGCGAACGTGAAGCGGCGTGACGCCGCGGAGATCGAACGCGTGCTCGACCTGGTCGGCCTGGGCCGGCGGGCGAAGCACAAGTTCAAGGCGTACTCCCTCGGGATGAAGCAGCGGTTGGCCCTGGCGGCCACCATGCTGGGCGATCCCGAGTTGATCATTCTTGACGAGCCGGCCAACGGACTGGATCCGGAAGGCATGCGCGAGATCCGGGAGATCATCCGCGGACTCGGTGAGCGCGGGAAGACCATCTTTCTGTCCAGCCACCTGTTGTCGGAGGTGGAGCGGACGTGCACCCACGTCGCGATCATCCAGCACGGTCGAATCATCCGCCAGGACAGCGTAGCGGACGTGACCTCGCATGGAGTGGCCGGCCTCCGATCGGCCGATCTCGACGCCCTGGCGGCCGCGGTGGAGGAATATCCGGCGGTTCGGTGGTCGAGCCGACGCGGTGACCGGGTCGTCGCAGAACTCGAGGACGGTGACCTCGCCGAGATGAACGCCTGGCTGGCCGGACGGGGCATACTGGTTTCACACCTGGCGCTCGAAGCACGCTCGCTCGAAGACGTGTTCATGGAAGCGACCGGCGCAGCGGACGGCGACGGCGCGCAAGGACGCTCCGGCGACACCGGACCCGGTACCCACCAGCTGGGAGAAGTACCGTGATGTGGGCCGCGTTCCGCAGCGAGCTGCGGAAAATGTGGAAACGGCCTGCGACGTGGGTGACGCTGGGCCTGTTCAGCCTGATGACGGTCGCCGATCTGATCGGCGAGTACCGCCGCGCGAGGAAGGATCCTGACGACCCGTTCTTCCTCCCCGACGCCTGGAGCCAGATTCTGGGCGAGGAGGTGATGGTCGGCTTCATCTTCGCCTCCGTGCTCGTGATTCTCCTGGTAGCCGCGGAGTTCAGCTGGCGGACCGCCAGGCAGAACGTCATCGACGGGCTGTCCAAGACGCAGTGGTACTGGGCCAAGGTTCTGCTCGTACCGCTCCTGTCGGCTCTCTTCCTGGCCCTGCGGGCGTCGATCGGCGGGTCGTTCGCCCTCGCCGGTACGGACCTCTCCGCTGGTGCCGAGTTGTTCGGGGCCACTCAGCTGGCGGCTCTAGGCGGCATGTTCGTTACCGGGCTCGGCTTCGCCAGCCTGGCCCTGTTCGCAGCCGTGGCGATCCGAGCCTCGGGCCCTGCGATGGCGGTGTGGTTCGCCTGGTTCGCGTTCGGTGAGAGACTCCTGGTCGGTGGTTTGGGCGCCCTGTTCGAGGGGTGGCGCCCTATCCTCAAGTGGGCGCCGATCATGACCTTCAATCGTCTGCGGGACTACATCCAGTACGATCCGGAAGCGCTCCGGAGAGCCGCCGAGTGGGCAGCGGAACACGAGCGCCCCGCACCGGAGCTCGAAGCGCTTGGGCCGGCATTCGCAGGGAGCTTCCTGTGGATCGCAGCGCTGCTCCTGTTCGGCTGGCTGTGGTACCGAAAGAGAGACCTGTAGACCTTCTCACTAACTCCGCCGTGCCCCAACGGGTGCACCGGGTGTGCAACCTGTAGCCCCAGCCTGTGGTTCGGATTCAACGCCACCGTGACGTTCGTCACGTAAGTCGTTATACTGCAATGCGCAAAACGGAGGCACGCTGCGTGCATCCCTTTCGCCCGTACCTTCGAACCTGAGAGGATCATGAGCGAACGGGCCTTCTGGCCATCCAACCCGGACGCACTCTTGACGAGCGCCGCGCAGGCGGTCGAGGCCAAGAACGGTCTCGGGCGCTTTCTTGGACGTTCGTGGAACTACGTGGATGCCCACCTCGCGGAGGTACTGCTCGTCACCCTGGAGCGTCTGCCCGAGGCCGGGCGACTGCGCAGGGAATCCGACCGCATGATCCTGCGTTGGGTGGGGCGGCTCATCGAAGAGGTACCGAAGGACGATCCGTTCCGACCCAAGATCCTCCGCCACTTCCGGGCCAAGATCGCCACGGACTGATCCCGGAGTCTGCCGGGAACCGTTCGGTATCGGGACGCTGTGTACCGAATCCGACCAGACCCACGACGCTGGCCAACGCGCACGTCCCGATAACCATATTCTTCGTAGTGCCTTAGGCTCGTAGTATGGCCGGCATGCCTCTTGCCCCTGTGCTAGCTGTTCCCCACACGGCGGCAGGGAGGCAGATGGCCACAGAACAAGGGCCGG
>Ga0272441_10005708_pt1 | contig 21400 bp, 21 predicted proteins | sample SSMProp6N_FD_193582 | JGI IMG/M metagenome (GOLD analysis project Ga0272441, IMG submission 193582) | Marine sediment archaeal communities from Little Sippewissett salt marsh, Falmouth, MA, United States - SSM-Prop-6N | ecosystem: Environmental > Aquatic > Marine > Wetlands > Sediment ... | reverse complement strand
CCAACTTGACCGCATGATCGAAACATTCCAGCGCTTTCTCATGTCTTCTCAAGGCTAGAAGGGAGATTCCCTTCACCATCCAGGCAGGCAAAAAGTCTGGTTTCTGCTCTGCAATCTCTCCTGCAAGAGCGACCACATCCTCGTATTTCTTCATCTTGGAGAGGGGTGCAAGCTTGTTGAATTTGTAGCTGACCTCATCGGGCTCAAGTTCCAGCATGAAGTCGAAGAACTCGATCGTCTCTTGGAACTTGCCATCGTCATAGATGGCCCCTGCAAGATCGTTCCAGTTCTCAGGATCGTTGAGCTTGGGATCTTTTTCAACGCCTTCACGATAGGCGTCTTTGGCATCCACTTCTCTTTTCAGGGCCCGGAGAGTTGTCACCTTGGATATCCAGGAACGTGTATGGTCAGGTTTGACCTCGATGGCCAAGTCGAAGTAGCTCAGAGCCTCATCGTGCTTTCCTTTGAGCGATTGCATCCCTCCAAGAAGTGCCAAAACATCTGGATTTTTTGGATTTAGTTCCAACGCCTTTTCTGCCGCCATCTCGCTTTCTTCCAAGAGCCCTGCCCCCAGGTACGATACAGCGAGCTTTTCCCATGCAGCTTTATTGGCAGGATCCTTTTCAACCAGTTCTTTGAAAAGTTGTACTGCATCTACAAACCGATCGGTGTGCAACAAAATTATGCCTTCTTCGAACCTATCTATGGCCACCTTAAACGCCTCCAAATTATTCTCGAAAACACGGTCGTATGAACCTTGAATTGTAGTCCTGAACGTTAAGTTTGACACTTATCCTATTGTGTAATAAGACGATGCGGACCCTGGAAACCACCGGCTTTGTAGCAGATCACTTCGTCGGGACATTGCATTTGGTATCAGGTCTTTAAGGTTCATGACTATATAGTGTTCGACGATAGATGCAAACGGGCCCCGTCTCAAACTCATAAGAGTTACGGCATTTATTCATTCGTGGTTTTTTGAAACATTCCCAAATCCATATTTTTCACCGACGACCAAAACCTCCATTTATCCCCGGCCCCAATCCACTATCGGAGCTGTCATTAATGGCGATTCATCCAATTGAATTTCGTTACGGAAACCCCGAGATGAAAGAGATCTGGTCAGAAGACTATAGGTTCCGCTGCCTCTTCAGAGTGGAGGCGGCTCTATCCCGGGCCGAAGAAGAACTAGGCCTGATACCTGAAGGTGCAGCAGAGGACATAGTTAAGGCGGCCGAAAAGACCCCACCAGACAGAGCAAAAGAGATTGAGGACCAGATCGGGCACGATATGATGGCCGTAGTCCTTGCCATGGCCGAAAACTGCGAATGGGCAGGCGAATGGGTCCACCTGGGCGCAACCTCAAACGACATCCTGGACACGGCAACGGGGTTGCAGATCAAGGCATCTTTGGAGATCTTGGACGAGAAGCTGAGGCAGCTGCTCAGAATACTTTTAAAGCGGGCGATCGAGAACAAGAACCTGGTCTGCGCTGGAAGGACCCATGGCCAGATAGCAGTCCCCACGACTTACGGCCTCAGGTTTGCGATCTGGGCATCAGAGGTCTCAAGACACATCGACCGATTGGAGCAGCTTAAACCCCGCGCTGCAGTCGGTAAGATGAGCGGTGCCGTGGGAACTCAGGCCGCCTTTGGAAAACAGGGCATGGAAATCCAGAGCAAGGTAATGGGGCGGCTGGACATAAACGAGGTTGACGTCTCAAACCAGGTGGTACAGCGTGACAGGCACGGCGAGATGATATGTTGGATGGGTCTTGTGGCATCCACTCTCGATAAGATCTGCGTCGAGATTAGATCTCTCCAGAGAAGCGAGATCAGTGAGGTCCAGGAAGTCTTCGGGAAAAAGCAGGTGGGATCCAGCACCATGCCTCACAAACGAAACCCGATAAAGGCAGAACAGGTCTGCGGCCTTGCAAGGATAGTGAGGGCCCAGATCGAACCGGCACTCGCCAACATACCGCTCTGGGACGAAAGGGACCTTACCAACTCCAGCTGCGAGAGGATAGTATTTCCCGAGGCTTTCATCTTCACTGACCACCTCTTAAAGTTGACTGCAAGGATAATCGAGGGGTTGACGATCAGAAAGGACCAGGTCGAAAAGAACCTCAACCTTCTCCAGGGCCTGAACATGGCCGAGGCCGTGATGGTGGAACTTGCAAAACGCGGTGTCGGAAGGCAGAACGCTCACGAGATCCTGCGGACCTGTTCCATGACTGCCTTTGAGGGAGAAAAGACTCTGGCCGAGGTACTCTTACAAGACGAGACCGTAACTCAATATCTTTCACCCCAAGAGATCGAAGAGCTGCTTGACCCTCACCGATACACAGGGACTGCAGCAGAACAAGTAGATAGGCTGGCCGAAAAGCTGGAGCCTTACCTGGCGTGAGGTTGTGGGGCGAGGAAGAACGAAGAGAGACAAAAAGGGCTAGATATGTTTGAAGGGCGGTTAAAGAAGGGACTCGAACCGACAAAAACTGAGCAGAATCTGTTGAAAGGGCTTCCCAAAAACCGCTCTAATTTCTTTAGTATGGACAGTTGGGGCAAATCGGAGCCGAGTAAATGGCCGTTTATCGGAGTTTTGGGACGGGCCCAGACAAACGGAAAGTAAGATGGCAATGTAGAACGGTTAAGATAAGGGTGGCGCTATATTGGGATTGAGAGAGATGACCGAAAAACATCAACCCATCGCAAGGTTGCTAAAGCCAGGTTATCTTCTAAGGGATGAGAACGGCGAAATCTTGGATGCCAGATCCTCTGTGACCTTGATCATCGCAGGCACTCACAAGATCGTGGTAGACACCGGCCTTGTAGGTGAAGATGAATTCATACGGAATCGATTGGATCAATTCCAAATAACACCGGAAGACGTGGACGTGGTGGTGAATACACATTCCCATCCAGACCATTGTGGTAACAACCATTTATTCAAAAAAGCTCGAATCTTTGCCAAAGACGACTCTGACCTAAAAGAAAGTAAGGCCATCGCGCCCGGTGTTTGGATTATGGAAACGCCAGGACACTCTCTCGACAGCATATCTGTGGTATGCGAATCCGCTTATCGGGTGATTATGGCAGGCGACGCTATTCCCATAATCGGCAACTACCTTAAATGGGTCCCACCTCGGCTTCATGTAGATCGTAAAAAGGCTATGGAGAGCATGTCAAGGATCGTTGAATTGGCAGAAATTGTGGTGCCAGGTCACGATAAGCCCTTTCTCGTGAGTGAGAATATATATATAGACCTTTGAACAGTCTGGATATTCGTACCTTTCTTCAGCATCTTTGATCATCCCTGCTAAAAATGCTCTCTTGATATCGCGCATATGTAGCATCATAAGATGCAAAATGCGAAAAAGGCAATCTATTAATAGTAAAAAATGTAGATGATACGCGAATGCAGCTAAAACTTACAACAAAAGAGAAGCTGGTTCTGTATGGCCTTGCCAGATATCCAGGACTCAGCGATATCGATCTGGCTTCGAATATAGGGGTAGACAGATCTACTATATTCAAAAGTAAGCGAAAGTTCAAGGAATGGCAGCTAATCCAACTTCTGAACGCCCCGTCCGGAATTGCAGTGGGTGCCGAGCTCATGACCGTGGTCTTCTCCAAATACGAGCCCACTGCTCCCGTTGAAGTGAGACGAAATACTGACGAGTTCGGCCGATGGGTGAACCATCCCAACTGCGTATTCCATGCAGCCACAGATACTGACTCGATATCAATCATATACTCTAAAAGCTACACCGACTTCAAGAGCGTCTTTGACCCTGTCATGGATGGATATAGAGATGAGGGGTTCGTTGAGGACATTAACTGCTATCATTATCCCTTTGAGCTTACCAGCACCTCTTGTGACTCAGCCCTAGCCGTGGACAACACTTTCGATCTAGAAAGGACAGATTTGCAGAACGAGTCCCTTTTAGAATCGGGCGGTTCGGTCACACCAGCCAAGTTCACAGAAAAGGATAAACTCGCTTTGTACGCCTTCGTAAAGTACCCAGGCCTTTCAGATCTGGAGCTTTCTAAGAGGACTGGGATCTCCAGGCCCACAATATCTGGCAAGAGAAACAAGTTCTTCCAAAGCGGCATGTTGAACAGACAGGCCCACGTCGACTGGCAGAAGATTGGGTGCGAGCTGATGAGTTTCTATCACATCGATGTAAAGCCGAGGGCAACTCAAAATGACTTGATGCGTGTTTACACGTCATTCAGGAGGATCGGTGCAGCCCTTTTCAACTACATCCAGCCAGGTGAGATCTTCGGGTCCTTCCTCTCTCAATGCTACATCGAGATGAAGAACGGCATGGATAAAGAGGTCAGAGCGCTCACAGAGATGGGTCTGACCCAGAATAGGCCCATGCACGTCATAATGCCGCTCATGTCTCTCAAGGTTAACAAGATCGACTATGCCCCCATGGTCAAATCCATGCTTGACGTGAAGAAAGAAATATGATCGGCCAGATAGCCGTGGTCACCACCAGGGCCGATCCGGCCAGCTCCAACATTGCCGAGAGGTTGAGGGAGCTTGTCAGGTGGGACGATCAAGGCAACTATCTTGCCTGCGAAAATTACAGGCTTGTCATTCTTGATGGGCCGCTCATCACTCTTGAGCGCCTCGAAGATCGGCTCACAGATCTGGGGCTGGACCCCGATCTCTTGGTCTTCGCCTCAAGGCACCAGGCCAGAGATGAAGTGCCTCGTCTCTGCTGTCACTTCACCGGAAACTCGGGAGAAGCCACCATGGGCGGTGAACCTTGCAACCTATCGATTGCTGCGCCAGCTCCTCTCAAATCCTTTCTTTTCAGTCTAGAAAATATGTTAGATAATGTGCCCAAAGATGCATCGCAGATCTTGCTTGAAGGCTTTGAGATAACCGCTGAGGCGACTCATCATGGACCTACCGATCTGGAGACCCCTGCGTTCTTTGTCGAGATCGGAAGCACGAAAGAGGTTTGGCCAAACAAGGCGGCGGGCATGGCAGTGGCACGTGCCATATTGGACATCGAGGATCTAAAATCGCCTATATTCTTGGGCTTTGGTGGGGGGCATTATGTCCAGCGCCAGAATCGTCTGCTCAGAGAATCTGGGATCTGTTTTGGCCACATGTTCTCCAACTACCAGATGGACGACATGAATATCGAGCTCGTAGAGCAAGCACAAGCAAAGTCTGGCGCGTCATATGCTTATCTGGATAAAAAGTCGCTGCGTTCCGCCGCCAAGAAGAACCTTTACGATATATTGGAGCAGATGGGCATCGAGATGATGAACGCGAAGGAGATAAAAGATAGGTTTCTACTGGATGGGCAATCCTGAACTCCACCGTTTTTGGGCTGCTACAGTTCGCCCCTTCAAAACGTTTCTGTCGCGATTTTGATGAATCTTTGCTTTACCTCAAACCAATTTTGTTTTCCCTAAACCCCATAACCTTGATCAGCAAAGCCGTATGTCTGAACTAAAATTTACTTGACTTTCGATCAATCAATCTTAAGAATGAGTAAGAGTTATATACACTTCCTCGGCCAGAGATATTCTTTGGAAGCAGCCTTTTTGGGCAACGGAATGTCCGTTTCCAAAAAAAACAGACATGGATAATTCATTATGTTGGCCGCATTATTAAACGGACCTGAAACGCTATCAGTCGAGGAAATAGAGACGCCAAAATGTCCCACAGGGGGCCTTCTTTTGAGGGTGGAAGCGTGCTCTCTATGTAGTACCGATGTCAAGATGATCCGAAGTGGTCAAAAGGATCTTCGCTATCCTCGAATACTTGGCCACGAGATTGCTGGAGTCGTAGAGGAGTGCCGGGACGAATCTGGCTTTGAAGAAGGAGACCGGGTCCAGCTCTATCCTGGAATTCCATGTGGAAGTTGTTCTTCTTGCATGAAAGGCGCCGAGAACCAGTGTTCTTCAGTCCAGATCTATGGGTTCAACAGAGACGGTGGCCTTGCAGAATTCGTTGCAGTTTCCGAAAGATCGGTCCAAGTTGGGATTAATCAGATCCCTGAAATGGTTGGGTTTGAAGAAGCCGCACTGTCTGAACCTTTGGCCTGTTGCATCAACGCTCAAGAGCGAAGTTATGTTGGCGAAAATGACTCAGTCTTGATCTTTGGATCTGGGCCGACAGGGTGTCTTCACGCTCTCCTTGCTAGAGACAAAGGTGCAAGCCAGATTATCATGGCAGAGCCTCTAAAGATGCGACTTCGTCAAGCAAAGAGGGCCAAGCCAGATCTGGTCATTAACTCCAGCGAAGAAGACGTGCGAAGGTCAGTTTTGGATTTCACGCACGGTAAAGGCGTCGACGTCATAATTCTGGCAAGCAGGGACGTTTCCGTCAATGATGGCCTATTGTCGCTCCTGGCCCCAAGAGGCAGGCTCTGCCTATTTTCAGGATTACCAGAGACGAGGGCGCACTCTCGCATCAACCTGAACAGAGTTCATTATCGAGAAGTTTTGATGACGGGTGCTTACGGCTGCACCAGCGCTCAGAACAGAAAGGCTCTCGATCTGATCTCTTCTGGGCTTGATGTAAGCTGGCTGATCACTGAGAAGATCTCCTTGAAAAGGATCTGGGAGGGGATCGATCATGCAGAGAGGCGCAAAGGCATGAGAGCGATGGTCACCGAGTTTAGATGATCTCGATTAATTTAAAACTATAAAAAATGATCCCATCTAAGTTCGAAATGAATTTATTGAAATTCTGAGGGTGATCTATTGGAAGACGATATGAAGGCTTTCGGCTCTAAGTTGGACGATCTCATAAGGGGAAAGGACCTCTCCCGAGGTGTGGTAAGAGAGATGTTCTCTCAGGTGCTCATGAACGAACAGTCTGAGGCTCACCAGGGTGCCTTCCTTGCGGCCATAACCGCCAAAGGTGCCACTCCCGAAGAGATCGCAGGAAGCTGGGAGGCCATATATGAGCTTGATACTGCAAAGGTATGTCCAAGGGTTTCGGGGCTAGTTGAGAACTGTGGCACCGGAATGGATTCACTACAAACCTTCAACATAAGCACTGCAGCTTCAATAGTGGCAGCAGCTGCAGGCGTTCCCATGGCCAAACACGGATCTCGTGCTATAACTTCTCAGTGTGGGACCGTTGACATTCTGGAATCATTAGGGGTGGACGTGGAATGTGATGTGAGCCTGGTCCAAAACAGCATCGAGCGAGCGGGGATTGGTATCTTCAACGGGATGAGTCCAAAGGTCCATCCCGAGGGACTTGGAAGGATCCTTTCCAGGATCCAGTTTGGCACAATCCTCAACATAGCCGGTTCTCTTGCAAACCCTGCACTGCCAAAGTACGCAGTTCGAGGCGTTTGTTCTGAAGAGCTTGTCCTTCCAATCGCCCACGCCATGAAAGAGATCGGCTACCTCCGGGCCATGGTGGTACACGGTCAAAGTCGGGACGGCTCAAAAGGGATGGACGAAGTATCGCCCTTTGGTAAGACCTTTGTGGCAGAAATTTGCGAAGGTGGCGAAATTTTACAGTACGAGCTTTCACCTCGCAACTTTGGCGTTGAATCTGTCTTTGGGTTTGAGCCTATGGACGAAGACGCGATCCTCCCTGCAAAGGACCGAACCGAAGAGGCGATCAACTTCCTCAGTGTGATCTGTGGCAAGGAAAAGGGGCCGCGAGAGAATGTGGTTTGCATGAATGCAGCCCCCATCCTCTACATCGGGGGGCGGGCAAAAGACCTCGAAGAGGGCTTTTCGATCTCAAAAAAGATGATCCAAAGCGGTAAAGCCTTCGAGAAGCTCGGCCATTGGGTGAGAGAACAAAATGCCTCTCCAGAAGGCGGCGCAGAAAGGCTCAGGACCCTGGCGGAAAAAACTCTAAACTATAGTGTTTAACGATACCTTTCGGACAAATCTCAAACTCGCAAGAGTTTGAGATTTTGGCCTATTCGTATCGTTAAGCACTATTCTGGCGAGAACCAATTAGTTTCATCTAATTGGTTCTAGACTATAGATTTGAGATTCTTTGGGAGAAATGTTGGGCCGACCGGATCTGGATAAGATCTGGCCCTCTACATTGATCGAACATGTGGATAAGTGATCAAGACGTAGTGTTATTTTCTGGAATGTCCAGGATTTGTGATACTTTCTCCAGGTAGACTTCCAGGTAGGCTTCGCAATCGTCCCAACCGATCTCGACCCCCAGCTCAGTCATGACCTCCTGAAGTTCCCGTTTCACTTCCTCCCATGTGTACTTGTTCTCAGATTGGCAAAGAGCAGTCATGAGTCGGAGCGTGGGAACGAATATCTTCCTGAATTCCGATCTTATGAATATCATAAAAGGGTAGGACATGTCCCGATAAATGTAAGATCTAAGCTCCGTTAAAAGCTTGTATTGGCCTATGCATGGGTCTTCGTAAGGATCTTCGATCTCTATCTCCCAATGTCTGCCCAGATTTTTGTAACCTTTCTGGATCATATCGTCGGCATAACGTTTGCCGCGTTTTTCGTCACCAAGCTCTGCGACCAGTTTGTAGGCGGTGAGTCTGGATCTGAGAAGCTGGATCTTGGCCTCTTCGAAAGTCAAGTTCATGTGGAAAACCTTCAGGTAGTTTTCCAGATGGGTCAACCTGGTCTCAGGATCAAAGGTGACGCCCATCTTAACGCACCTCCGAAAATTGGACTTGACAGACGGGTTGCAACGCAGAACAAAATTCCGGATTAACGATTCGTGACCTCGCCATATTCGACTATATATATCATCGGAGTTTAAGACGTTTCGGATCGGTGATAATATAGTCGAAAACCGATTAGATGAAACTAATCAGTTTTCGCCAGAATAGTGCTTAAAGATACGAATAGGCCAAATCTCAAACTCTTACGAGTTAGAGATTTGTCCGAAAAGTATCGTCAAGCACTATAGTTGGCAGAGGAAAAACTCGGATACATCCTTCTTTTTCCGTCGGTTTGGGCCATAAGTTTATAGAGCGGCTCGTCTTTGAGACCTTCCTTGGAGGAGAATTGATGTTGCCGGTTTTGTTGGAAATCATGCGGCCTGGAAACTGCCTTATGGCGAGCACCGCAGCCCTCATAGGGCTATTGATTGCCAATTCCAAGCCAGAAGGTTTCGTGGTCGCGTTGGTCTTCTTGGCAGTCTTTGTGGTCACTGGCGCAGGAAACGTGGTGAACGATTACTTCGATATGAAGATCGATTCTATCAACAGGCCAAATCGGCCAATACCAAGAGGCGCGATAAGGCCCAAGGCCGCATTCAACTGGGCACTCTTTCTCTTCGGCTCTGGATGCGTTCTATCTTATTTCATCAACAACCTTACTCTTGCCATAGGTATTTTCAACTCGGGGCTGCTGTATCTATATGCCCGGAACCTCAAAACAACGCCCCTAGTGGGGAATTTATCGGTAGGATACCTCACAGGCTCGACTTTCCTATTTGGGGGCGTGGCAGGTGAGAACGTAAAGATAACCGTCTTTCTCTTCCTTCTTGCATCGCTGGCAACAGTGAGTAGAGAGATTGAAAAGGACATAGAAGACGTGGAAGGGGACCGGGCGAGCGGGGCTAAGACCCTTCCGATCATCGCGGGCGAAAAGGTCTCACGTCTTCTTGCACTTTTCTTCGTGCTCACAGCTATCGCGCTTAGCTATCTTCCGCCTTTGGGGCAGGCATACCTTGCAGCCGTCACCGTGGCAGACGCGATATTTCTGGTCGCGACCGCTCGGATAATTCAGGGCGAGGCCACCGGGGCCCAGCACGCCCTCAAGATGGGGATGGCCGCGGCCCTCGCAGCCTTTCTGGTGGCGGCAGTCTCAGGTTACTTGTGAGCAAAGTATGCTACAATCGGCCCATCTTCCGAATCGCCCACGGAATCGATCTTCACAAAACCATACCTTTCGAACTGGACCACCTTGCCCAAATCATCCTTTATGCCCGATTCACCGATTCCAAGGTCCACTCCACCTGATCGAAGGACCCTCACCGAAACTCCGTCACTAGGTGCCCAATGGATGATCCGAAGCTTCATCTCCTTCGCCTGCCCTGGATCAGCGCCGATGACTTTTGCCCTTGGAGGATCAAGGCTTAAAACCTCCAGGTTGCAAAGGTCCTTCAACCGGAGCCAGTCACCCTCTTTCAGGTTCGCAAAATCCTCATTAGATACGAGAAGGGGTGAATCTGCCGGAATCACCCTTACCCCCATATCCTGAGTCGGATGGAAAGGTGCATTGGCAATTTTGGGCATATCACCTTCGATATCGAGAGATACAGGATCCTTGACGAAAAAGCGCCTTTTTGCCTCTGGGTCCACCATCTTTCGGTTCTCTGCATAAATGGTATCCATGCTGATGCTGATGTCGGTTTCACCCACACCCAACTCGATCATGAACTTCTTGAGTGCCTCAGACTTGATCCCTCTTCGTCTCAGAGCTGTTACCGTGGGCATGCTAGGATCGTCCCAACCCGAGTACTCGCCTGCTTCTAAGGCTTTCCTGAGGGCGCTGGTGCTAAAGGACCCAAACTGATGGATCTTGATCCTACCCCAATGGATCGTAACTGGATAGCTCCAACCCATGTGATCGTAAAGGTACCGTTGCCTCAGTTCGCTATCCATCAGGTCTTTTCCCCTGATGATGTGGGTTACGCCCAAAAGGTGGTCCTCGACACCAGACTCGAAATCGAGAAGCGGCCAGACTCGGTACCGATCGCCGGTTCTTGGGTGGTCTGCTGCCACGATCCTGAATGCGGCCCAGTCTCGAAGCGCGGGATCTTTGTGAACGATATCTGTCTTTATTCTGAGAACTGCCTCACCCTGCTTTAACTCGCCTTCCAACATCCCTTTCCAAAGCTTCATGTTCGTCTTTGGATCTTGGTCTCGGTGAGGACAAGGCTGAGCTGCGTCTTTATGGCTCTTGAAGGTGGCCTGATCGCAACGGCAGACGTAAGCTGCGCCTTTCTGGATCAGCTCTTCTGCCACCTTGTAATATCTGAGCAGACGATCACTGGCGATCACCACCTCATCAGGGGTGGCGCCCAGCCATTCGCAGTCTTCGAGATACCAGTCATAAGCCTCGAGCATGGGCCTTTTGTTGACGGGATCTGTATCGTCAAATCTAAGGATGAAACTGCCACCATATCTCTTGACGTACTCGGAGTTGATTATGATCCCGCGTGAGCTTCCAAGCGTGGGCGGACCGTTTGGGTTTGGGGCAAATCGCATGACTACACCACCGTCAGCCCCCTCAAGTGGCGGAAGTCCCCTCGTCGGCTCCTTTTTTTCGCCCAGCTCTGCCAATAGCTCGGGTGCGATCTCTTCCAGACGTTTTTGCCAATCGTTGGGACTGGACGCCGCAACCTCTTTCAGAACCAAAGCCACTATGGGTGCGACTTCTTTGGCCTGAGAGCGAAGCTCAGGATGTTCGCCCATGACCTTTCCCATGACTGCGCCCACTTGTGGTGCCGCCTTGTACTTCACGGCATTCTGAAGGGCGTACTTCTCTATGATCTCCCTGATATCGTCGGCCATGCAACTCTTCACCTATCTGATCAGATCTTAAATCTTGTCCAGAGCGTCCCGTATCATATCTTGATGATCGAAGGCCAGAGGTGGAAGGTCGTTTGGAGCGAATAAGTGGACTGACCTTGCATCGGACCCTGCCTTAAGCTCGCCTTTTCCTATGGCAAGATAGCATACAGAGACAGTATGACCCCTGGGATCGCGATCGGGATCTGAATAGACCCCCACAAGCAAAAGGTCATCGATATCTAGTCCGGTCTCTTCTTTCGCCTCACGCAAGGCCGCATCTTCCGTATTTTCTCCGATCTCAACAAAGCCCCCCGGCAAAGCATAATGTCCCTCGTAAGGGGGCCAGTCTCTCTTGATCAAGACGATTTTGCCACCAAAGAGGATTACTGCATCGACAGTTAGCATCGGGCATCTCAATCTGACCACCACCATTATATAGTAGCTAGTGCAGGGTGCCACCGAAAGGTATATATTCGACGAATGTCGTATGTCCCACTGGCAAAGGTCGATCTAAATTTAAGGTCTCCCTCCTTTACCCTACATCCAATATCGGCTTTTGCTCTATTTTCTCCTATCATCCTCATGACCAGACTTCAGCCTGTAATCAGATTTAGCGTGTCAAATCTTAACGTCAGATATGTCAGTATGCACGTATCAGATATACATTGACATCGACAGGGTCAATCTATGTCCTTTTGTGTTGTTAAGATTGGCGGAAGCCTCATGGACCAGTCAAGAGAGATCGTGAGTCATCTGATAGAACAGTCAGATAGATGCGGTTTTCTCGTCGTTCCAGGCGGCGGTCCCATGGCCGATCTGGTCAGGTCAATTTTCAAAAGGTACGATATATCTCAGGAGACTGCACACTGGATGGCCGTTTTGGCGATGGAACAATACGCTCATTTCATGGCAGACGGCACAAAGGCCAAACTAACTCAAGAGATCGCAAGTTATCCGCAAGGTGTTAAGATCCTGTTGCCCTACAATGTGCTCCTTGAAGACGATTGTGGAATAGAACACAGCTGGGATTACACTTCTGATTCGGTGGCGGCTCTCGTCGCCTGCAGGCTCGGTGCCTTTATGGTGAAGGCTACAGACGTCGATGGGGTCATGCTGAATGGCCGATTTGTAGATGTGATCTTTGCAAAAGATCTCATGGAAACGAGGACTTGTATAGATCAAGGCGCATTGAATTTGCTGAACAGTTGTGGTGGGCATTGTCGTGTCTTGAACGGCAAAGACCCTCAAAGTTTTATCGCGAATCTGATAAGTGATGTGGGCGGAACCCTTATAAAAGGGAAGTGACCACGTCGGAAAGGGTCCTAACTCGCGGGAAACTTTATAGCCCAGGATCGATCAAACCACGTAGAGAGAATAAACATGACGGAAATATCAGAAAGATGCATGTCATGCGGAATAATGTTGGTGGGGAGTGGCAGCGCTAAGTTCCCTTGTCCCAACTGCGGTGAAGTCGTATTGAGATGCAACAGATGCAGGAAGCAGAGCAACCCCTACAAATGTCCTAACTGTGGATTTGAAGGTCCTTGAGGTGGTCTGATGGGTGAAGTCGCTGCGAAACTTAAGATCATGCCAGAAGGCACTGATGTGGACCTGGAACGGGTACGCAAAGATATTGAGAACATAATTCCTGAAGGTGTGAGGATTCACGCCGTTGTGGAAGAACCTGTGGCCTTCGGGCTCAAAGCCTTGATGGTAGCGGTGATCATGGCCGAGAACATCACCGGTACCGATGCGTTGGAAGCAGCCATTGCCAAAATAGAAGGCATCCAGTCTGTAGAAGTCGCAGAGCTGGGACTGCTCTAAAAATCCCTTTTTAGCGGTGGGCTTGTAGATCAGGGGTAGATCGCTACCTTCGCAAGGTAGAGGCCACGGGTTCGAATCCCGTCAAGTCCATTATTTTTTCCAGAAGCGCTCGTGACATTCTTCAAAAGCTATAGTTGAGTGCCAATTAGTTTCTATCTATAGTGCTTAACGATACCTTTTAGCCAAATCTCTAACTCGTATGAGTTTGAGATTTGGCCTATTCGTATCGTTAAGAACTATTCTGGCGAGAACCGATTAGTATCGCCTAATCGGTTCTCGACTATAATCAGTTCTACGACTATACGTTGAGATCAAAGCTTCTATGCATAGGGGTGACTTTGGTTTGAGCAAGATATTGAGATTGATCTTATCCCTCTTCGTCATGATGACTTTCGCCATCAATTGCGTCTGTCTTGAGATGGACGAAACGGGAGTGGCCCAAGTGACTGAGGTTGCAGAGATGACAGAAATACCGAACGTTGGCGACCTTCAGGAAGAGTATCATTCTGTCGGCCTTGGGGGCGCTGACTCGGTCCGAGTCTCCATCGAGATGAGAACCGGCGAGATGAGTGTCTCGGGTGGTTCTGACGATCTTTTGAATGCGGTGTTCCTGTACAACGTGGCCGAATGGAAGCCAGATATCGATTACAGGGTAGAAGAAGGTCAGGGTGATCTGGCGATAAAACAGCCCGACGAGAATATCATAACTTTAAAAAATGATGCTGTGTATCAATGGGATCTCAGCTTTGATGAGACTGCTGTGACAGATCTAAGCGTGAAACTGGGTGCATGCGAGGCCAAACTCGATCTTGATAACATGTCTCTGGCAAGTTTAGAGATCGATTCGGGGGCTGGCGATTTGAACGTGAACCTTACTGGAAACCAGTCTTTGAAACGCCTCGATCTAAAGATGGGCGCAGGCAACGCGATATTGGACCTAAGAGGCGACTGGAATGAAGACATGGTGGCGAAGATTCAAAACGGGATGGGGACCATCACCCTGAAGCTTCCAATTGATGTAGGCGTAAGCATTGCCCCTCGATCGGGACTTGGAACGATCACGTACGAGGGCTTAAGACGAGATGATAATCGCTACGTGAACGAGGCCCAAGATCAGTCCGACATCACCTTGTATATAGAGATGGATAGCGGTGCCGGAAATATCGTTCTAATAGGTTGAGGGCAGAAAGAATGTGCGGCCAGAAAGCAAAAGGATTATCCCCCCCTAGGATGTAGGCCCATTGATGGAACGCAAGCCTTTGAGGAGAGGCTCGGTCAAGGAGGTCTACGACCTTGGTCGAGAGTTGGAGTTCAAGTTCACGGATCGGATATCCGTCTTCGACAAGGTGATACCAAGCCTCATTCCCAACAAGGGAGAGACACTTTGTCGAGAAGGAGTTTACTGGTTCCAACGAGCCGAGAAGATGGGAATATCCACCCATTTTGAGAAGTTTCTTCCGCCCAACAGAGTTTTCGTGAGGAAAGTGGACGTGATAAGTCCCGAGAATATCACCTCCAAGACAAAAAACTGCCTGATACCGCTGGAAGTCATATGCAGATGGTACGTGGCAGGATCGCTTCACGATCGGGTCAAACGAGGCGACCTTGGGCCTCAGGATCTCGGATTCCAGAGTAGCCACCGGGTGGAATATGGAGAACCTCTGCCAGAGCCCTATATTGAGGTTTCAACCAAGCTGGAACGAGTGGATCGTCTCCTCGACAAGAAAGAGGCGTTGGAGATATCTGGCCTGAATCCTTCTGAGTATGACGATATCAGAGAGATCGTGCTCAAGATAGACGAGGACATAAAAAGAGAGGTGGAGCCCCGGGGCCTCATTCACGTGGACGGCAAAAAGGAGTTTGGATTCGATGAGGATCGAAACCCAATGGTGGTGGATGTCTACGGGACCGCAGACGAAGATCGTTTTTGGGCCAAAGATCGCTACGAAGAAGGGGAATTTGTCGACCTGAGCAAGGAATATGTCCGGCAGTACTATCGAAGAATCGGGTATAAAGACTTGCTTTACGATGCAAGAGACGCAGGAAATCCCGAGCCTGACATTCCGGCGCTGCCCGAGGATGTGATCGATCAGACCAGTCAGATCTACGTCAAGCTCTTTGAGATGATTACAGGTGAACGGTTCGAGAGATCTGCCTGATTAGAGGTGAGTAACGGAGACGAAAAGAGAACTAGAGGCATGCCTCTTGGCAAGATATTGGGTCAGCGTTTTGCACAAATTATATTGAGTGCAATCCAATTTTGTTGATCTTTTGGAGTCTTACCAACTTCACCGATCGGAGTTCAGGGTCGAGATAAAAGGTGTGGCAGTTTGTCAATTGAGGGGGGAGGGGTCTACATGAAACGAGTGATATTTGTGATCGTCCTTGCAATAGCAGTCTTTGCCGGTTGCATCGGAGACGAGGCAGCTCCAAGCGAGGAAGAAACAAAGTCGATGGTCTCAGAGGCCACAAAGGATGTGACGACTTACAAATTCAGGATAGATATGGATCAGACGGTCCAGTTCAACAATCTTTCGGGCGAGGGATCAGTTGACGGTGAGACTATTTCTTTGGAATGGGGTGGTGTGGTTGATCTCATCGGACACAGATCTTGGGAGGCCACAACCCTTGCCAGAGAGCCACTAAAATCTGATCAAAAGTTCAATCAGACTATGGAAAGCTACTATGTGGAGAACATAACCTACCAAAGGGTGGGGACAAACTGGATCAAGCTGAGACAGTCAGATCCTGAATACATTATGGAGAAGGCAAACCAGGTGGGCCACTTAGAAGAGATCATCGATCGATCCCAAATTGAGTTTGAGATGTCTGAGAAGGTCAATGGGATTGACGCTTACCGGTTCAAGGTGGTACCTGACGATGATACTGCTTATGGAGTGATGGCAGGGCAGATAAGCTCAATCGATCCCAGGCTGTTGCTCATGATAAACATGACTGGGCTTTTCGAAGTTGGAAGTGATATGGGCTGGACCGTTTGGATTGCAAAAGAGACTCACTTTCCCGTCAAAAGCCAGATTAAAAGCAGTTATGTGGCAACTTCAGATGTTTTGAACCTGCCAAAAGGGGCCGCTGAAGATCTGAGCATAAGGTTCGAGACCTTGGAGACTAGACAGTTTAGCGATTATGGAACGTCCCTGAACATAACGCCACCTGAAATGGCCCTGAACGCCCCATTCCTCTTGCCTCCTGGACCGCCGACGAAGACAAATGCCACTTCGCCAACTTGAACATGGCGTCTAAAACAAGTGATTTTGGAATGCGTCCGGAAAAGCAGAATGCGGTATACTACGATTTCATGAACGTGGAACCCGAAATTGGGATTTAGCCATGTCTAATGGTGCCGGTTTCTTCTTGAAGGACAAACCTGGAATTGCGCTCTTGGCGGTGAGAGATCTCGATCCGGCTTACGCCTCTAAGGTAGCCAAGGTGATCGATTCTACCCTCTCCCACACCATCAAGATACTCTCTGAGATGGAAAATATGGGCCTGGTTCGGTCTCGGCCTGAAGGCAGAATCAGGCGGCTGGAACTGACGAAAAAAGGAGAGATTGTGGCGTTGGCCCTTTCCAATCTCATGAAGGTTTTGAGCCGTTCAGGGGGCGAATGGAAAAAGATGGAGCGATTGGAAGCGGTGGCCTTGGAGGCGAAAGGTCTCACCAGGCAAGAGGCGACATTCAAGGTGGGGCCATTGCGGAGGGATCTTGCACTCTTGAAGGGCGAAGACGAGGATGAGGATCTGAGCAAGGCTGTAGAGGAGCTGGATCAAAGAATCGTGGCGATGATATCTGGGTGATCTAACGTCCCAGTTTTGGCGCCACGTTATTTCTCATATGAATGCCCCTCCTACGATTTTATATAAATTTAATATCATATTTATATTTCAGCAACCACATATCTAAGTGAAGCTCCAATTTTGTGAAGATAGATCTCGATATTTAGGGCCCATTACTTAATAATATTATTCGCCATTATCGAAGATATATTCCCTTTATGCATATCGTTTCAACGTAATTGTGGGATGTGCAAAAGGTAAAAATAGATAGAGATGCAGTGACATCCACATCATCGGAAGTGAATATTGTGGCTTACGTATTATCATCAAGAATGGGCATAGTTGTTTTGATCTTGCTATCCATTATTATGTACATAGTTTTGGCAGGAGCGATGGACCCCAACGAAACCGACGTAACCCAAGATACAGTTCTCAAAGAGATTGAGATCGATGCACAAGCTGTTGTTGAAAATCTCAATCTCGAAGGGGCGGAGGTTGTTAACGATATCTGGATGGATGAAGGGGACTCATCTCAGCATTTTGAGGACTACACTGCAAAAGATTTGATTGAGTTGATGAGCTGTGCGATGGACGAAGTGGATACGGTTCGGACCGTAACGATGGGGAATATGAACATGTCCATGATGGGAAGCTCAGAACTTTTTATTTTACCACTGATGTGCATCGATGTGAATATTTATTCTGAGGAAGAGGTCAACGTCACCAGTTCTGCAGGAAACATATACATGGCAATGACCATGGGTTCAGAAGAATTGGGTGACCTATTCTTGATGGAGATGGAGATGAGGTTCACTGAAGATCTCGGTTATGCAAACGTATCACTCACTATGGATTCTGAAACTGAAGAAACTGAGATTTATATTTTAGGGGATTCTATTTATATCAAAGTCGATGGCGTCTGGGAGGGCATGGACCTCTCGGAAGCAGAAGGTCTCTCCGAACTTGGTGATTTGCAGGATATGCAAGATGGACAGAACATGTTGACGGAACTTTCCCTGGATGATTACCTGGCGATCGAATTGATCGGGTCTGAAATGATTGATGGTGAGGATTGTTACAAACTCAGGATGGTCCCCAACACAACAGGGGATATTTCAGATCTGTTGGGTGGGCAAATGGGTTATACGCCAGAATATGGTGACGATCTAGACCTATCAGAAACCTACGAGGATGTTGACGTAACCATGGAGTTTGAAGAGATCCTCTGGATCTCCAAGGAGACGTATCTACCTAAGAAGCAAAACACGACTGGATACATATTCGAATCTGCATCTCTTGAAGACAACACGAACATCATGATATATTTAGATCTCGATTCGACTATTCGCCATGAATACAACCAGACAGTGCAGGTAGAAGAAATGGAGATTCCAGATTTCTTGAAGCTGATATCATCTATCCAACGTCCCCGCGAGATCGGATCCTCAGAAGTTTCGAAACTAGAAGAAGATACCTCAAGTTCGAAACTTCGCCCCCTTCCGCTCGGATCTTTCAAAACGTCCATGAAAAAGCTCTCAGGGGTGGAACTTTCTCGCCAGATTGCAAGATGATAACTCTCCGACCACTCGGGCCCCTCGATCCAGATCTGATTGAATTTATCAAGGGCCGGATATCATCAAAGTCATGATCGCAGACATCCTAAAGCATCGATCTATTTGACTCCCAAATCTTCGGCCCTCTGGAATGCGTCTTCTGCCTCGACCTCTCGGCCGAGTTTCTCTAGGGCAAGACCTTTGTTGTACCAACCTTGGCCAAAGATCGGATTCAGATCCAAGGCTTTGTCGTAGCTCTGGATGGATTCTTCGTATTGGCCCAGTTCGTAGAGGGTAAGGCCCTTGTTGCTCCAGGCATCAAAGTATGTGGGTTGTAACCTGACGGCTCTTTCAAAACAGCCATGCGCCTTTCCGTAACGGTTCATGTCTGTGAAAATGATGCCCGCAGCCATCCAGAAAGCCGGATCTTTGATCATAAACTTCCAGACAAAGGCCAAGAGGAACGCCAAAAGAAGCGTGGCCAGAGCAATTAAGGCAATCAAGACTGTCAGATCCATGTCAGGTTCAAAGGTCCTGAGGATCGATATAACTTGTGGTATGTGCAAAAGAGAGCGACAAGCAGACAAGAATATTTTGGCACATTGCCAAGCATGCGTTCCATTTCAAGACGAACGCCGCAGGATTACCCGCGACTTTAGTCGTGGGAGGGATGCGTCCGTCTAGCGCATATTCCCCGCCATCTGAGTCGAACAGCATTTAAAGCTGAAAGTCAACGTTGACATAATGGTAGATCAGATATTAACCGTAAACTACCCCCCTCTTTTAATAGGGAGGTAGTTTACCCGATTTAAGTACATCCAAACAGACTTCAAAAGGAAAAGCAGGCATTGAGAAAGGATAAGGATGATGGAAAAATCCAGATCGTGCTCGTTGATAATCCTGACTTTTACGATCCTCATCACTCAGGGACACAACGTTTGGGCAGAGGACGAGGATAGTATTCTTTCAGAGGATTTCGGGTCCAATATTCTCGTTCTGACTGCATACGTGGACGAAGACGGGAAAGCCCTGGTGACGGGATACGCTCAAGAGATAGTGGGCTTGCCTTTTTTAGAGACGTCTCAATACCAGTACGAGAACGAGACCGGCCAGATATATGCGATCACAAACTCATTGACCTGGAAGTACGGCGACGACTGGGAGACGAAGCTTGAGGTAGATTCTTACTATGACGAGTATCAAGCCACCTTTTACCTGCCTGGCGATGCTAAACTGAACAGAATAGAAGGGTCTGACGGCTTGGAGTATCTGGTTACCGCATCTAACGATTCCTTTGTAGTGGAGTTTCATGGATACGATGTCCAAAGTCCCTCCATTTCGATCGGATACAGCCGTCCAATACCAAAAGATCCAGACGAGGAATTGGGCGGAGAGTTGGACGGGGGATCAGACGGAGGATTAGAAACAGGATCTTTTGATGAAGATGGCAGTTTTCCAATCCAGATCTTATTCATCGTCTTAGCCTTTGCAGCTCTTGCGGTCTTCATAGCGATCGAAATGGAGAAAAAGAAAAAAGAGGTTGCATCTCGCCCAGCTCCAAAAGAACAGCTGGACGAGATGGCTCGCGCCGGAGTGCCAGCTCAAACTGGCGAAGATGTGACAAAAGCCTCCCAAATTCCCCCAAAGATGGTTGCAGTTATGGAAACGCTCACTGAAAGAGAACAGTCTGTCCTGAAGACTTTGATCGAACACGATGGGAAAATGACCCAAGCAGATATCAGATATGAGACTGGTATACCGAAATCTTCACTTACAGGAATAATCATCTCATTAGAGAGACGAAAGATCGTAACAAAAAGAGAATGGGGCCGAACAAACGTAATAGAGATCTCTGAAAGGTTAAAATCTGAAACAGATTCGGTCTAGAGCTGCATGATCTACTTGGATTAGAAAATTTCAAGACAATATGTAAGTTGATATGTGGGTTGCCAGGTCATGGATTGCGACATAAATATGTATAAAATTAGATATGTGGAATAATGCGTGGACGTGATGCGAGATGGATCAACCACACCGTAGAATCCTGAACCTTGGGCTGACAGCTCTGCTGTTAATGTGCCTCTTGATTTCAGGATTTACAACGCCGATAAAGGCACATCCGGGAATGTTGGCAGAACCCCTGGGATTTTCTGGTCCAGAAGTGGGGTTTGGCACATTTCAGGATGATCAAGCGGACACAAAAGCTCCACCAGGGCCAAGAATTGAAACCGTGACACGAGATCCTCAGATGATAGTAGAGGTCATACAGGCAAGCAAAGGTTTCGCTCTGGCCGATAACGAGTCCCACGTGCTCAGGGTCCAAATATTGAGGCAAAGACAACTCCAGCCCTCAGACATAAGACGGCTTTTGAGAGAGAACAAGAGCATCGGAGAGATAAGGGCTGAAATCGAAAAGGTCGATGTGGTGGACGACGGCGCTTTTCTGTATAGGGGATATATGAAGCTTGGCGAGAATCTATACGAGCTGGTCGATATCAACCTGACAGATGATGCAGCCCTCTTGGAAGCCGAAGTGATCGAGCCTCACTGGGGAATGTGGCCAGATGGAGATGCAAAGGTTGTAGGTCACATCAGGACGGAGACCACCTATCGCGAAGGCACAAGGATCAGCGAAGGCGAGCTATCCATATATCATGGCAAGTATGGTGGTGATTATCTGGTGTTGGCAGAAGATTCGCACCATATGGGCGGATGCCAC